>ERZ1035037.175-NODE-175-length-24450-cov-13.388235_pt1 | contig 24450 bp, 23 predicted proteins | sample MGYA00520618_ERZ1035037 | MGnify/ENA primary metagenome ERZ1035037 (study PRJEB33766, sample SAMN09781741) | gut metagenome | biome: gut microbiome | host: Homo sapiens | place: Madagascar | study: EMG produced TPA metagenomics assembly of the PRJNA485056 data...
TTAATTCTCTTTCTTCTATCCCAGATTCTAAAATCTCTACTGCAAAATTTTCTGCACCATATTTTATAATCGCTTTATGTAATGGAATGTTTTTTACTGGATGATTTTTCGAATCTCTAATATGTTCAAGCCATCTATCTTTTGTCTTTCGTTTTGTTTTACCAATATAAATTTTCCCGTTTATTTTGTTTATAATTTTATAAATTTCACCCATAAAATATTTTTATATTGGCACTTAATTAAAAAGTGCCAATATCTCATTATAAATCCTCCGCAATATCTGTCATATGAACATATCTCTCCTTGATTTCCTGAGTACGTCCTTTTCCCCAGTAATTAGTTCCAATATATCCACAAGTCCTTCTTGCTACATTCATCTTGTCTTTGTTTCTATTATGGCAATTTGGACATTCCCAAATAAGTTCGCCACCTTCATCAATAATTTTAATTTCACCATCATAACCACAAATCTGACAGTAATCAGATTTTGTATTTTCTTCTGCATACATGATATGGTCATAAATGAATTTATTCATTTCTAAAATAGCATCTACATTATTTACTAATCCATCTGTCTCAACATAAGATATCGCACCTCCAAGTGATAACGCCTGAAATTCTGATTCTTTAGCAAGTTTATCAAATGCATTAATTGGTTCTTTTACAAATGTATGATAACTGTTTGTGATATAATTTCTATCTGTAATTCCTTCAATAATTCCAAAACGTTTCTGTAGACACTTCGCAAATTTATACGTTGTGTTTTCGATTGGAGATCCGTAAATTGAAAATCCAATATAATGTTCTCTATTCCACTGGTCACATTTATCGTTCATAAACTGCATTACTTTAATGCCAAAATCATGACCTTCCTGTGAATCAATATGTGATTTACCAGTCATATATTTTACACATTCATATAATCCTGCATATCCAAGAGAAATACTTGCGTATCCATTATGAAGTAACTTATCAATCTTTTCACCTTTTTTAAGTCTCGCAAATGCTCCATACTGCCATAATAAAGGTGCGACATCAGATAATGTTCCTTCTAATCGTTTATGTCTGCAAAGTAATGCTTTATGACATAATTCTGTTCTCTGTTCCATTAAATCCCAAAACTTTTCATAATCGCCTTCAGATGATAATGCTACATCTACAAGGTTTAATGTGACAACGCCTTGGTTTAGTCTTCCATAAAATTTATAATTACCATTTTCATCTTTATAAGGTGAAAGGAAACTTCTACACATTTTTATTACATATCACTATGTACACTGACTATATATTCTCTCCGAGTCCGTTACTCTCATCAACGAGCCGACTGCTTGGAATTGGTGCTTGTCTCCAATCCTACACCGCTACACTCATCACGGTTAGTCGATACACACTTCCTATTTCTAGGGTTGGCACGGTACTCATCTTAGGTCACAGAATCTCTTCTACCTAAGACCTATCCGTTAGCAACTATATTAGTTACACCCTCTAAGCAACGAGGTTCAATCGGTTTATCCTGGGCTGTAGTTTACGCTCACCCATACACGGGAAACAGTTACCCTCTTTATATTTCTTCATAATCTTCTCTGAAATATAATCAGGGTTCATTCTCTTTGCGGTACACTTAGCTGCAAGTTTTGTTAAATACCAATAAGGGGAATTTTCATGAATATTATCTTCTTCTAAGACATAGAGAAGCTTTGGAAATGCCTGTGTGACATATACGCCAACTTCATTTTTAAGACCAAGTAATCTCTGATTAAGAAACTCTTCAATAATCATTGCAAGTTCTTTCTTATACTCTGTAGTCTCTCCAAGATACATGAATACACTCAAAAAAGGAGACTGTCCATTTGAGTTAGACATAGAATTGCACTGATAGTTAAATGTCTGAACGCCATCTGCTACTTCTTTTTTGGTATCAGATTCTGCATATCTCTTACAATCTTCATCAGAAAATCCCCATGACTTATATTTCTCATAGTATTTGTTGTAACTATCTCTTACAAATGGTGCTAAATGTGTAAGAGTAATTGTAGCCCCTCCATACTGAAGTGACGTAACACCAAGAATAATCTGAGTGGCGATTGTACAAGCAGTAATAAATCTATGTGGTTTTTCAATCATTACCTTGTTAATACAAGTACCATTCTGTAACATATCTTCAAGATTAATAAGTGAGCAGTTGCTCATCGCATTCATACCAAAATAGTCAATATCATGAAAATGAATAATTCCTTCATCGTGTGCTTGTACAACTTCTGGTGGAAGTAAAAATCTACGAGAAATATCTTTGCTAACAATTCCTGCCATATAATCACGCTGAGTATTTAATACTTTTGAGTTTTTATTAGAATTTTCAGTATTCCAATATTCACTTTCACCATCTAACAGTTCATCAACCTCGGAATCCGTTGTATTCTCGTTTTCTCTCTGAAACTCACGAATACTTCTATATCCTTCGTATGCTTTTGCAGTAAGTCTCTGCTTCTTAGTAATCAATTTATCATAAACCATTGATTCAATATCAGAGATACTTATTTCTTCTTTATCCTTACACTCATTTTCGATTTCATCTGCAATGTCTTTCGCAATCTTTGATTTTACAATACCTGAACCATTTTTCATTGCCTTAAGAATTGCAGTTGAAATCTTAGACTTATCAAAATCAACTTCTGAACAATCTCTTTTAATTACTTTCAAATTTTATCTCCTTTCTCGATTTCATAGGAAATCAACCTTTCATATAAATTTATTTTATTTTCTATTAGGACAGTTATTTGATAAATGTTCTATTCCTCATCTCTCGAATATGTTTTTGCTATTGAACATAATGAAATAATTGATGCCCCAACAATATTACCAACTATAAAAATTATGAAATAGATAACACCTATTAACATTAATTATCCCCCTTTCTTTCGATCTCTTTTATATAATTCTCTACTTCACACCAGTTATAACAACGTTTGCCAGTCCATTCTTCATTCCATTTATAAATATCCCCAAAACAAATATTGTATTTTGCATTATTTGAATCAAGAAACCTTGCAATATCGTCAATGAATATCGCATCATTCATATCAACACTACTTTTATCGCTATTGTCTTTAAAATTAACACCAATAAATCGACAAAATGGAAGATTATCTTCTATCCATATTTTCTTTAATTTTAGATTAGGGGTTGTTCCACATGATACTATAGTGATGTTATAATTTTCTGATAATTTAAATAAGACTTCTTTAGCATATGGCATTAACTCAACTTCATCAAAAAATCTTTTCGTATTAAAATAAGCATTTATAGCTTCTTTGTGTGAACATTTACATTCATTGAATTGGTAAGTTTCAACATCTGTCCAATTAATATGTTTAAAGTTATCATAATATTGATAATCTTCGTTATATAATTCTATAATTCTTTTAATACTGTTCACTACCGTATTATCGAAATCAACAAAAATATCTTTTTTAATTTTTCTTTCGTCAACCAATTGTAATATATCAGTTACAACAGAGTCTATATCATTATTATTGTAAACAATCCTATCTGCATCTTTTTTTATATATTTAAAATCTTTACAGTCTGCTGCATATCTTCTTTTTGCTTCGTCAAGTAAATCTCCTCGATTAATTAAACGTTGTTCAATAATACTTTTATTACAATCAATATAAATAGAAAAGGTTTTAAAGTTATATTTTTCTTTTAATTCTCTTAAACCATCGGGGGTAATAATTAGTATTGATTTTTCGTTAGCATTAACAATATCCGAAAAACTTGAACCATAATACCACGTACCCTGTTTGGTAAAATAAACTTTCCATTCTGCAAAAAAACCATTTTTAATTTTAGATAAAAAATCCTTTTCACTAATAAAATGATAATCAACTCCATTAATTTCACCTTTTCGTATTGGTCGAGTTGTATATGTAACTATTTTATTAAACCCATATTCCTTTACAAGCTTATTAACAATAGTTGTTTTACCAGAAGCTGTTTTACCTAATATTAATATCATTTACACCAACCCTTTCATTCTCAAATAATTAATCTATATATGTCTTCCTTAAATGACTCTGCACTTTCTTTATCCTTAATTACAACTTCAATTGGTTCACTTAGATTTAAACTGAGTACACCCATAATATTTGTTCCATCAATTGAAAATATTCTATCTATGTTTCTTACAATAATGTCACATGGATATTTTCTGCTTGTCTTACAAAAAATTTTATATCGTCAATATCATTAAGATCTACATAAAAATTCATCATTTAATCATTTACCTCCTTCATATATTCTTATTTTTACAATTTTTCCTTTAAATTGTTTTCCGGCATAAGAAACATCACCATATGTATGCCGTGCTTTATATGGTAAGACTGAAGTTTTTACTACAAATTCTACCAAACTTCCGTCTTTATGAATACGATGATTATTTATTGTATCTTTATCAGCTTTTCCATCGGCAAGAATACATTTTAAAATATGTTTTTTACCTTTATTAGACAATACTAAATCGACTTTAGTTCCAATTTTTTTTGAATAGTAACTACCAATAGCGATACAATATCTATTTCCTACCATCCATACACCTGACTTATTATCAAGGTGATATTTCTTTTTTAAATTACCTTGTGCTAGATTTATGTTATCGGTTATGCAATCTGCATCTTCATAAGATTTAAAAGTCTTAGTTGTTATGGAAAAATATTCTCTGTATTTTATTTTAGATTTTGATAAGTAATCCGCATAAATGTATCTTAGTTTCTTCTTATATTTGATACAATACCATTTTTTATTTATTTTTTTTACAACTTTAACTTTGTCATTCCAATGAACCTTATTAATAATTTTTGATTTTTTATTAGGTTTATTTCTTATATTGACAGTGGTTTTCACATACATGCACCGATAATTTTGTGCATATGTTAGCTTTTTTGAGTTTATAAACATTAATAGAATAATAGATATTATTATTAACAGTTTACTTAGCACTCGCTTATTAATAAAATCACCTTCCTTTTGTTTATTGCCAAAATTTCATTGCACCATTAGAACTATAATTTTCTGATATAATTGCTTTATAAAAAGATTTATTATCAAAACCAATATTTCTTTTTTCTATTCCAATTATATTTTTGTCGAATCTTCCGATAGTATCACCTCTTTCCCCAATACAAACAATATCATCATTATTAATATTGTTATTTATTAATTCTTTAATCTGTTTACCTGTATAATACAATTTTAAAAAATTCACCACCTTTAATATATTTATTCTCTTTTTTACTGAATCATTTGAAGGAAATCTTCTTCTGATATGATTGGAATACCTAAAGATTTTGATTTTTGATTCTTAGAACTTGTCGAATTTATATCATTATTGATAAGATAATTTACTTTGGAAGATACACTTCCTACAACTTTACCACCATAAGCTTCAATATCAGATTTTAATGCATCACGGTTTTGATAATGATTTACTGAACCAGTTACCACAAATATCTTACCCTCTAATGTATTTGGAATTTCGTCTAAGACCAAGTTAGGTGTTTCAAATATAAACTCATTTGCTAACTGAAGTATGTCTGAATAGTGATTTTTCCAATAAGTATTAAGCGAGTTTATTAATGCATCCCCAACACCAAGTAAATGTCTAAAATATTCCGCACCCTTCATCGTCATTTCATCAATAAACACATCAAAGTCATAATCAACTGCTTCTGCAATCATCTTACTTGCTGATTTGCCGAGTAATGGAACGGATAAACTATAAAGGAAACGCTCAAGACTTGTATTGCGAGATTTCTCAATAGATGTAAGAAGTTTATTTACTGATCTATTACCAAAACCTTCTAAAGCTCTCATCTCATTTTCATGATCTGATAAATGGTAAATATCCTTAATGGAATTTAACCAACCAAGATTAATGAATTTTTCAATCGTAGATTCTGAAAGATTTTCGATATCCAACGCATTTCGACTTGCAGCATGAACTAATTTGCCTAAAAGCTTACCATTACAGTCTGGATTTTCACACATAAGAACTTCTGAGTCATTTTCTTTGACTATTCTTGTAGGCTGACCACAAATAGGACATTTATCAGGAATATTAAAATTACCACTCTTATCAATACTGTCATGTACTTTAGGAATAACCATATTAGAACGATAGACTCTAATTCTATCTCCAATGCCAAGCATCATATCTTTAATATATGTAATGTTATGAAGCGTTGCTCTTGTGGTAATCGCCCCATTTAAGTCAACCGGCTCAAAGATTGCTACAGGATTAATTAAGCCAGTTTTAGAGGTATTCCATTCAATATCTGTAAGCATTGTTTCAAATAATTCATCTTCATATTTATAAGCCATTGAATGTCTAAAAAATTTATCTGTTCTTCCCATAGATTCTGCAATTTTGTAATCATCAACCGCCATAACAGCTCCGTCATAAGGAATATTATGTGAATCCGCTTTATGTCTTAATTCTTCAAGCATTTTTGAAAGATTTTCTTTATCTAAAGAATTTGATGAATAACTCCACATTGGAACGATTTCAAATCCAATACTTTCTGCTTTCTTTAAATCGAAGAAAACTGACTTATGTTCAAATCCTTTAATGACTCTCCAACCAATATATCTCATATTTCTACTTGCGGCTTCCTTACTATCAAGCAATCGTAATGAGCCAGATACAAGATTTCTTGGATGTTGATACTTCTTATCTTCTGGCAATTTATCATTAATCTCTCTGAAAGTGTTCCATCCAATAATTGTTTCACCATCAATGATAAGTTCATCATTATATGGAATTTCTTTTGGTACATTATCCATAGTTAATACATTCTGAAGACATTCAATACCTTTTACTCCATCTCCTCTGGTTTCTGCTCCAATTAATTTACCATCAATATAATGGAGAGAAGTAGTCAATCCATCTGCTTTCACAGACAAGAAACAGTTCTTATTTCCAACAAATTCTATTAACTCCTTAACAGATTTCGTTTTATCAAGAGATAGCATCGGATGGTTATGTGCTACTTCCTTTAATTCATCTGCGACTGAATAGCCAACATTATGAGTAGGACTGTTGGATAATACAATACCAGTCTCTTTTTCGAGATTTATTAACTCATCATACATTTTATCCCACTCATAATCAGGCATAATTGGAACTTGATTATAATAAGCATATGAAGCATTATTTAGATCTTTAATGAGTTGTTTTATTCTTTCTAATTTATCCATTCATATTCTCCTTTTCTCCACAGAATTCTTTTAAAAATGTGAGCATTTCTGACTCTTCTGGAAAGAATAAATCTATTTTCTTTTCAGAAGCCAACCACTCAAAGAAGTTACTGCATAATTGTCCAAATCGCCAATCTGGGAATGACTTCTTATGTATCTCGCATAACTGTAGATAGAAATTATCTAATCTATCTGGATTTCTAATATTAATCACCTTCCTTATTTATTCCTAATCTCACAATATCAATTGCTCTTTCATATGCATCTTTTAATCCTTCTGCATAATCTATGCTGCAACTGCTAACAATTCCGTATCGTCTTTTTAACTGTTCTATAACATTATCCACATTATAGACAGTTGGTTGCTTTTTAATTACATCAATCAAGTATTGACGTTCATAAAACATATCCATGAAGCCGTTCTTTTCTGCATAGTTTCTATTTCTTATCATCAGTTCAATTAATTTATCTGCATCAATCAATCTCATTCCATGTCCTCCTTTCATACAAAGAAATGAACATTTCTTCTGCTTTTTAGGTCTGAAAAACCCAGTAAAATCAAGGGTTTTCAGACTCGATATCATCAAAAATCACAGGAATTCTTGTTTTAAGCTCTTTTAGTAGCTCAATCGTCACTTCTCGCATCTGAGGATGCGCTGTCTTAGGTACTCTGAGTTTAAAAAAGTTTCTCCACTCACGATAATTTGCAGTAATAGTAATTTCAGTCTTAGTACTATTAGGCAATACAGAACGAGCAATCTGAGGTGTTGCACCAATCTCAAGCATTCTCATATAATGCTTTTCTGCATCTTCCATTGCCAGTACCCATTCATCATATACTGCATTAAGCACCTCTTCTGGCATATTTTTCATCTTTGTATCAAGATGCATACCAGGAGCAATGTCAATATATGTACATTCTCCACCAAATTTATTGTTTGCATAATTACAATATCTCGTAGATTCCTGTGCAAATGAGGCAATTCTATGGCGAACCAACTCATGTGATACTCCTCTGTCTACAGTAAACTTAACAGATAAGGAAGAATGCTCAATCATTGCTTCATGTCCGTTTTTAATTAGCATACCAACAAACTTCTTTGCTGATTCTCCATCTTCTGTGATACGATCCTCAGACTTGTAGCATACTCGTCCAATCTTTTCAATGTGCTGTAACTCCTTAATTCCACCTTCTGAAATAGGTGTTAAAATTTCAAATCCTGCGTTTACTTTTCTCATTTTTATTTTTCTCCTTTTTTCTTTTCTAATGAAAGTCCAATTTCCTCACATTCTAATATTCTCTCTTACAAATTCTTTTACGGTGTTTTTAAGTTCATCTATCGTTCCATTATTCTCAATAATAAAATCATAATCATAATCAAATACACCTGCGTCAGCCATATTGGATGTAATATTTTTAACGGAGTTTCTTCTTATTAACATAGTTTTTACAGAGTCATATGTATTACAAAGTTTTTTTATCTCTTCTGGTTCACGGATATCAATAAGTAAGACATTGTATTTTTCATCTTTGTTAAATTCATCAATTTGATTTTGAATTCTTTTAAATGGAAGATCGTTATACTGACTTGTTAGAACTTTTAGATCTGATAAGAATTTTCTTGATTTTTCATCTTTTTGACCATCCCAACCACATAGTTTGGCGATTTCTTTTATATAATCAATAGAAGAATATTTTTTAGTTGGTACAAATTCGTTCATCAAGGCTGCAAATGTATCTTTACCTGAACGAGCCATACCATTTGTTACAAATATGTATTTTTTCATAGTATTTTACCTTTCATCAACCAATTCTTCTAACACACCACCAACTTCAGCAACAATAATTCCTACCGCTAATGGAATGATCGAACCATTCACTAATGTTACAATTCCACCAATTACTCTGATTGCTGATTTTCCTAAACTAATAAATAAATGCCCTTTACTGTTCATTTCTAATTTCCTCCATAACTTTTTCTACTATGTATTCACAATTTAATTCTGTAGAAGCAATCTCTTCATATTTGATACTGTACTGATTTAACTTATCAATAATTTCTTGTCTCACATCATATGCTTCATCTTCGTTTTGAAACCTTCCTTCGTTCTCATAAAGATGTAGTCTAGTTAGAAGATAATTTCTATTGTTGTACGAATTAAATACATTTAATACAGTCTTATTAAAGTCTTCTCCCAACACTTTGTCAGTGTTATATACAGCACATAAGATTAATGGTGAATCAACTACCATAACTGGCACTTTATCTTTAACTCTACCCATCTTGAATGACTGCTTACCAAATAAATATTCTTGATGTTTAAACACCTCTCCATTATTTTCATATACCTTATCCTTGGCAAACTCCGAAACATATTCAGCATTGATGCCATGTCTTTTCAATTTTGATGTAATGTCCATTGCACAGGTACTCTTACCTGCTGATGGTTCACCAAATAAATTTATAACAATTGTGTCCATTTTTACCTCCAAATCTTCCAAAGAAACTGTCGTTTCCTTCGGTTATTAAAAATCACTTATTTTCATATCAATCGCCCAAAACCCTTGATTTATAAGGCTTTCAGAGCATTGATTTTTATAAAATTCGGCAAATCCTTAAAAATGCCGTATTTTACTTGATTTTTGACGATTTTCAAATTTTCATGCCCTGAACCCCTTGATTTTACTAGGGTTACAGAGCAAAGGAAATCCGTCTTTCATTGGCTTTTTGAGTCTCTGAAACGCCCTATTTATGGGCATTCCAGAAATCCTCTACTGTATTATTCTCTTAAAATACTAATTTGGGATGAGCTGTGTCATACAAACACTGCTGTAAGTGAGTCTGTTTCTTACTTACACCCTCTTTACTGATAGCCATTCTCAAAGCACCAGTTTGAACAACCAAATCGCATTTCTTCTTTGCTCTTGTAATTCCTGTATATAATAATTCTCTTGTTAAAAGGGAATATGATGAAAAATCAATACCGAAAATAACATGATCGAACTGAGAACCTTGAGACTTGTGAACTGTAATTGCATAACCGAGTTCAATACTATTAACTTGTGTTCCTTCTACATATACTTCTCCAATTCCCATAAATGAAATAAGCACTGCTTTATCTTCTGGGAATACCTTTTTAATAATACCAAGATTACCATTAAATATAGGTGGATTGGTTTTGTATGTATTCTGTGTATTGATAACTTTATCTCCTTCTCGAAGAATTGTTACTTTGCCCTGTGATACAACCTCAATCTGTTCTTTATTATCGTCTTCTGGATTATATAAATCCTGAATCGTATTATTGATGTTATAAGTGCAAGCATCACCTTGTTTCTTGACAGGAACAAGTATCTGAGTTTCCATAACATTGAAGTTCTCTGTATTCATTGCTTCTGAAAATCTCTGCATTATTTTATAGAAAGTATTACTCTTATCTGAATAACAATCTAATGATAAATCCTGCAATTCTCCTCTTGTCTCTGTACCAACCCAGTCTTTTTCTACAATCTGTACTCCTTTACGAATACGTCTTGCTTCTGTAACAATAGCTGAAGCTGCTGCTTGTCTATGTACTTGACTAAGATATACTGTAGGAATCTCAGGAGAATTAATCATATCAAATGCAATGTTGCCACATCCAATTGACTCTAACTGTCCCATATCTCCAAGACATATAAGCTTTGCACCTGAAGGGATTGCTCTTAAAAGATAATAGAAAAGATAAGCATCAACCATTGAAATCTCATCTACGATTACAATGTCAACATCCAATGGATTTTCATCATGATATGTAAAACCATTCTTACCTCCATCATCAGTACAAGGATATTTAAGCAATCTATGAATTGTATATCCTTCTTCTCCTGTGATTTCAGCCATTCGAGAACTTGCACGACCAGATAAAGCACACTGTACATATACATAATCTTTCAATGCTTCAAGAAAAGCAGATACGGATGAACTCTTACCCGTTCCAGCCTCACCATGAATAACAACTACATTGTTTTCAAGTGCTTCTTTTACACCCATTCGCTGTTCTTCTGTAAACTGCCAACCATTCTTATGTTCTACATGTTTGATTGTATCTTCCCAATCACCATATGTAATCTCTGATTTTGCATCTCTTAATCGGATTAATTCTTTGGCTATTTTATCCTCAATATTGTAGAATTTTCTAAGACCAATCTGTGTCTTATCTTCATTCCACCACAGTTCATCACCCATATCATGAATAGCTTCTGTAATATTCATGTCGGGAACATCTTCGCCAAGTTCATCAATAATTGCACCCATTAATTCATCAGGTGTAATCCATGAACAACCATTCTGACCAGAATCTTCAAGGTATTTATAGATAAAAGCACTAATACGTTGAGAACAAAATTCTTCCATTCCACTATCAAGTGCTATTTTATCTGCTGTTTTCCAACCGATTCCTTTTACTTCGTTATATAAGATATATGGATTATTTTTAACCTTTTCAACAACTAAATCAGGTGAGTTGTATCGTTCCATCAATCTATTTACCATATTGTTCGTAAGATTATACTGTTCCAACTCTGAGAAGATTTTTGCTAAATGGATATTCCGATTAAATCTTTCAATCCATCTTGCAGCCGTGTCTAATCCACAGCCTCTGACCTTTACCAAGTCTTCTGCTTTGTTATTCTTCAAAGAATCAAACGGATCATCCAATGCGTCATACATATTTTCAATCTGAAGTGGAGTGAACAAAGTGGACAAGAATTTCTTCTGTCCAACTTTGTCATTCTCATTAAAGGTAATGGCACTATAGATTGATATGATATTATATTGTCCTCCCCATTTGGGATCTTCTACATAATCTGCTACTAATACATATGGATTACCTTCAACCAACTGTGGCATTGTACCTTTGATTATGATTTGATTGAATTTATCGGTCTTAGGTTTACCCTCTTTGACCTTATCTACTGAGACAACAGCAATTCCAAATTCATTTTTATAAAATCGTATTGTCTCTACACTACATATAATTTTTATTCTATTTTCTGATGCCATTAGTCCTCACTTTCCTTTTAATCAACTTTTGTTCTTTCAGATTGAAGTAGCAATGTGCCATCTGAATGTATCTCTTGAACCTTGTTTACTGTGTGTTGATAAATTGTGTCTTTATAAATCATTGGTCTGAAACTATCATCTCTTCTGATTCCTGCCACAACAATCTTTGAACCTCTACTTAGCCAACTTCTTTCAAGTACAGTTTTCTTATCACTATTCGGATCAAGCTTTGCTGAAATTTGTTTATTATAAAATGCATAATGACCTTTATTAAACTTCACATGTACTGCGCCATATTTTGTAAGAAGTGTAACCATACAATGCAAGTTATCAGCATTGATAACTGTTCCTGCTATTCTTGAAATCTTAAATTTAGGCATTTTCTTTGGTGAACCATCAATATAACGAGTGTAATAATCGTAAGGTTCTGGTTCTTCTGGTAAATCGAAGAAATTAACTATGCCATATAGTTCTTCATTAATATTCTCCAATTCATGCTCACCATCATAGAAACTCAATGCTTGCATAGACCAAGAAGGTAACGTGCCATCAGCATATTGATTCCAAACAGTTTTGAATAAGGCTTCATTATAGAGATTTAATGTATCAGAATTGTCAAACCAATCCTTTAATGGCTGAATGTATTTATCAACCTCTTTAGTAAATAATTTTTCTGATACAATATAATATTCTCCTTTTATTTTAACTACTGAGTCTTCCGTGAAATGTTCCTTAAAGAAAGGTTGAGAATTGTTGTCGAGAATATAATAACCATCATGATATCCTCTTTTGGGTACTTTCTTTCCTTCATCTATATGTTTTTCATACAATCCTTCATCATCTAAAACATATTTTTTGAAATTGACCATACGTTTTGCTAAATCTAATGATTCAGGAATAATACCCAACTCTGTCATTTTTGCGAACTGTTGCATTGTAATCTTGTCACTTGGAGTAAAAGCATAGTTTTTTAAATACCAACGCATAGTTTCTTTTCTATCTGATGAGTGCAATTCTGTAAAACAACCAGCTTTAATTAACTGAACCATTTTTGACTTAGTAATAAATTTTGTATCAAGCATTTTATGAGCGAAATCTTCCATAGAATTAAATGGTCTGTTCTGAATAATTGCTTGTACAATATCATCGCCTATACCATTGATACCTTTTAATCCAAAAATGATACGATTGTTTTCAACATCTGCCTTAAAACCAAAGTCTGCTGAGTTGATAAGTGGAAGTTCTACTTTAACATTCTCTTTTTGAACAGCGGCTATTGCTATTGCCATCTTTCCATAATTGGTAGAATCACCTGCATTTTCATCTATTGCACCAGAGTCTACAATTAAATTCGCTGTCTGCCAATAAATCGGGCTGTATTTATAACACAAATTCAGCTCTTGAAGACCTATAATCGAGTAGGCTAGTGTATGACTTTTATTAAATCCATACCCTCGCTGGGTGCAAATAAGCACATTCCACACATAGTTCGTTAAATTCTTTGATAAATGCTTCTCTTTCGCATTTGCAAAAAACTCTTCCTGTAATTGCAAGAACTCTTTTGGTTTCTTCTTTGCAACTGCTTTTCTTAACCTATCACCCCAAGCCAATGAGAAACCACCAATTTTGGGATGCATTGTCAAAAGTACCAAATACTCCTGGGCTTCACAGATACCAAATGATACTCCAATAATATCTTTCAAAATATCTTGTTCTTCTTGTGTCAAACCATATTCAGTCATTTCATCATACCAATACTGGATATTTTCTCTAAAACGAGCATATTTCTGTAATGGTGTTTCAGCACCTTTTTCCTGTGCCATAAGTCGCAATACCGAGTTAATGGTTGCTAATTCATCGACAGAAGCAGGTTTTGCTAATGCAACCGCCTGTACACCACTCTCTTTCTCCATCTGGAAGAATGACATTACTTTGTGATTCCAAAGCATTTCCCACATGTCTTTAGCATTACGTTCCAAAGTATATACGCCAATATATTTTTCATAAGTAGCTTTTAATGAACCTTGCCACTCTATTACATTATTCTCCAAAAGCAATTCCAACTCTGCTTGCATTTTATCCAAAGCATCAATACAAAGCAGATCGACCTTAATAAGAGAACAATCTTCACACATATGTAAATCAAACTGAGTAATGACATCACCTGAATTTGTTTTCATAAGTGCTGTTGTATCTGTAAATGGTCTATCAACTAAGATAATTCCACCTGCATGTGAACCCACACCATTGACAAGTCCTTCTATCTTCTGTGCAGCTTCCCATAATTCAGGATATTTATTCATTTCTGTAACAAATTCTTGTACAGGTGGGTTATCATCATCACCATAATACATTTGTGATAAAGTCCTTAATTGACCTCTATCAGCTACAATCAATGAACTAATATACTGAGCTATATCATTGTCAATCTTCAAGCCACGAGCTGCTGTTAAGATAGCACTTCTACTTTTTTCAGTTGATAATGTCATAACCTTACTAACTCTATCTTCTCCATATGTATCTTTCATAGCCTGAATAACCGCTTCACGCTTTGAACCACATATATCAATATCAATATCCAAAACAGAAGCACGTTCTGGATTCAAAAATCTCCAAGGATACGTCTTTGTTTTTTCTCTTAATGGATTAATCTGTGTGATACCAAGAATATTTAATAGACAGAAACCTACACCAGAACCTCGACCAGCCCCTACCAATGTACCTGCACTCCAAGCAATCTGTACATCAATAGCAATCTGAAGAAGATATTTAGACCAACGAACCTTCATTTTTTCAGATGAATCCTTTATATAATGAAGACATTCATTTATTTTTTCATAAGCTTCGTCTGTTTGATAGTAAGGATCTGTGTCAATATAAGCGACAATATCTCTCACTAAATGTCTGTCGCAATCGTACTCAGAATGATAAAACTCACATAATAAAGGAATTTGATTCTTAAACTTTTCATATAACTCTTTGTTTGGCTCAGAAGTGTTTAATGGAATGTACGGAATATCAAGGTCTTTTGTGAGTTTGTAATACTCTGCTTTTTCATATATAAGCATTGTGTTGTCCAATCCTTTTTGAACTACATCGTAACCATAGTATTCGTCCATATATTCATGAATTTCATCTTCACTCATGATATAAGTGGTAGAATAAAAATCATCCACTTCTCTGTCGCCCTCTTGAGACTCCAAAAAGATTTTATGTATCTGTCTATCTTCTTTTTTAAGATAATGAGCATCCGTTGTAATGATATATGGCGTTCCTGTCTCTTCTGATAACTGAATTAACTTGTGATTGACATAGATTTGCTCCATCATATGAGATGGCTGCAACTCTAAAAAGAAATATCCTTCACCAAATATCTCGTTCATATATGCAATCCAATCTTTACAAGACTGCCATATTTTTTCATATTCCTTTGGATTTGCTCTTTCTAAATCCTGAAACTGTAAAAGTCTATGTGGTAAAGCTCCCCCAAGGCAAGCCGAGCTTCCGATAATATCTCCTTTATAGTTTGCCATCATTTCTTCAAGGTCACTATAATAGGTAGGAACTCGCATCATGACATGCATAAAAGAGTTCTTAGTCCAAGCTTTTGTACTTAATTCTCTAATACCTTGATGCCCATGAGCGTTTAATGCTACTAAAATAAAATGAGGATATCTATTATTAAATTTATTCTCGGCAGTTACATCTTCTGTACACAAATATATCTCATTACCAAGAACAACTTTAAAATTCTCCCATCCTTCTAAATCCTTGTGACTATCATAATATTTAAGTGCATCTAAAGAGGAAGTGATAGACTCATGTTCTGTAAAGCAAATGCCAGCATGACCTAATGAGTGAGCATACTCAATCATTTCAGGCACTTTATTTATAGAATCTCGAAGTCTTAAATTGCTTCCCTCTGCACTATGGTTATGTACTCCAAAAAAACTCACTCAAATCCTCCTCTTATAACTGTTTTAATAAACTTCTGACTGGTTCTCTTCCATAGTTCTCTTTCAACCAATCAATGTACCCTTTATCCTTTTGTGCTACTTCCACAAGACGTTCATCTTTGTACTTACCAAAATTCAACACGTAGGTATCTAAAGGTGGCAATTCAGGCTTCTTCCACTCATCAAACTCCATGTCTAATGGCTTTCGTGAGGCGAGATAATCAGCTAAATGAACAATCTCCTGATATTTATTTGATGGTTTTGGAAGCACAATTCCTACATCTTTTGGTTTGTTTGAGGTATTCCATTGCCCCATATGAGATTCAATCGCATTAGCAACTAACTCAATTTCTTCATCTGAAATAGCTGCATCTTCTTTATGCTTCCTAACTGCTTCTGCCATTAACAATGGATGATCAAATACTGTAAACACTTCCTTTACGTCATCACTTGCACCCGATTTTCTACCATCATGTACTAAACCAGCACATCTTAATAAATCTCTTTCTCTGTCAGTGAATTTGTTCTGATACTGCTCAAGATTGAAAAACCAATTAAGGAATCGTACAACTGCAATACTGTGTCTCATCAATCCACCATCGCCTAATGCATATGCAGGATGGTACTTGCCTGTAGACGAAGCAGGTACTTCCCACCAATACAAAGGAAGTTCTGACACCAAGAGTTTACAGAAATCTTTAATATCTTCATTTTCAAATGAGTCATAAATAGGCTCAATCATTTTCAACTTTTCTTCTGTCATTAAAATACCAACTTTCTTTTCTTCTCTGTATTATTATTCTCCAAAGCATTCCACTTTTTATTGACTTCAAATGTCTTTTGAGTTGGTGTCCACTTTGAATAATATTCACATTCATTTTTGTAAATAGTTGCTTCTGGATTTGTTGTGCAGAAATTGCACCAATGACATAATGGCGTAGGCTTCGGAATAAACAGATTTTTATTCTCACTTGCTTCAATATCACCAAACACTTTATCAAGTGCTTTGATTAAACGTTTTTCCCATCCTTTTGTAAGAGCATATTGTTCATCGTCTATAAGGATGAATCTATACTGCGATTCAATAGGCAATTCACCAAATTCGTTTAAAATTGCCAAAGCATAAATTCCAAACTGTAATGAGGTTGCCAATTTACTCTGATCATATATTTTTTTGGAAGTTTTATAATCAACCGTTCTATACTGACCATCCTTTACATCAATTCGGTCAATAAACCCTTTTAGAATAACTTTGTTATCCCATACAAATTCAAAAGATTTTTCAAAATATGTAGGCTGCCAAGTAGTATCTTCCATTTCTTCGTGTAACACTTTATCAAATAGCTTTATTTTTTCTTCATATGAAGCACCACTCGCATTATCAGCTTCGTGCCATACTTCAAAATATTTTCTTCTTAGCTGTGCCACACCTAATAATTCTTCTTTTGTTTTTTCGTCTGTTTCAGTTACTCCATTCTGTAGAATATCATTTAACTTGTCATAATCTACTGCTTGACCAGAAGCAATCATCTTGCCCTTCTGTTCCAAAACGTAATGACACAAACTACCTAACTCAAGTGCAATTGAAGTATCCTGTGAATACTTCTTATCCATATATTTAAACTTATACTGAAGAGGACAATTTTTGAAAACCTCAATTTTACTATATGAAAATGTAGGTAAACCTTTGTCCCTATCGGTTACAGGTCTTACTCTATCTTTTAATTCTTGCAATTACTTCTCCTTCTTTGATTCTTTCAACACTCTATTAACTTCATCCATTGTGATAACAATCTTCTCGTCTAATAATTCCAACAATGTTTCTTTCCCCATATCTGTAGGACTGGCTTTATAAGGCAATCTATTCTCACTGTCTAACAACAAACAAACTTTGCAATATGGCACTAATCCTGCTACTTTTTTTACAAGTTTGTTATAATAAATCTCTGCCTCGAAAGAATGTGCATCCTGGTATTCTCTATCAAAAGCCACAATCACCTCTTCACATTTGAGATATTGCAACAATAATTTCTGCTGAGTGATAGTGATATTACTTCCACAGGTTGCTACTGCAAATGAATCTTCTCCAAAGTATGAATAATTTTGCATACATCCTTTTTCTGACTCAAGTAGCATTGCTTTTCGTATTGATTTAATTTTGTTTTGGGTAACATTGATTCCATATAGATTTGAACCTAATTGATGACTAAGAAACTTCCCACTTATTTGAAGTGGAACATACTTTCCTACCCTTTCAATATCAGATTCATCAAGATAACGACCTCTAATTCCAATCAACCGATTGTCTTTGTCTCGATGTGGTATTACGATTTGATTGGTCAATCCATAGTAACCAATCTCATATCTGCTCAACGCTTCACGAGAGATGTTGTCATTTAACCAATCTTCATGAGGTGCATAATAGAATGTGTCTAAGATATTTTCACTAATTTCAGATAATGTAGGTACTTCACGCCTATTCTTTTTTACTGACTTCAAACGATTAATCCATTCAAAATCATTGATACGATTCTTTTCTTTCTCAATCTCATCAGCACTTGTAACAGCCAACTTTCCTGTAAGCTGTCCAATAAAATGCAACGCTTTATACCATGTAACTGTCTTTCCTTTAACTCTATTGGCTCTAATTACTAATTCAACAACATTAAAACTGTCTGAGCATTTAGAATAACAATGAAAAGTTCTTCCTTTGTATCCTTTATCTTCATTCGGTTCGTGATAATAATATAACTTCCATGAATCTGATCCATGACATACTGACTGGAATATTAAATCACCATTGCTATCTGTTTTCGGATAACTAGAGCCAAAATAAGTAACAATTTTTATTATATCTTCCTTAGTAAGTGAGTTAAGAATTGCATCCTTATCTAAATACATACCCTCACCTCACTTACCAGTTTCCCCAACTCTTCTTATCGGTTGGTTCTTCTTCCTGTTCGTCATCAATCGGATTATCAGGTACTTGAGATAATAATACAGAATGTTCCTTAATCTTCTCTTCTACCTGCTCAATCTTTGTAAAGTCCATATCAATTAATTCGAAATCATAATTCGTTACAAACAAGCACTGTTCAGTCATAGTACCCAAATCAATTTTTGTCCAAATAATGATTCGTGTTAATCTTCCTCGTCTGACTTTGTATACCCAATGACACATATTAGGTACAGGCATATTAACCATCTTATGTAACACTGATTCAATTTTCTTTTTCTCTGCTTTGGTGGGAGCCATTGAGATAACACCCATATCCAATTTATTCGCTAATGCCTTTGAACCAGCTAACAAGTTCTGATCCTTATACTGTGCATTTTGTGCTTCACCATTTAACTGAGAAGCCGTATAAATAAATACATCTAACTGTTGAGCGATTGTCTTTAACTCGGTTGCAAACACCAATAATAACTGATGCTCTTTCAATCCCATTCCAGATTTACTATTTACTTCTGCCATCAAACGTAATGAAGTATGAATATAGTCAAAGAAAAAATATCTAACAGAAAATTCCCTATTATATTTCTTTATCTGATTTTTAATATCTTCAATTGAAAAATCGGGAATATGTACGATGTATAATGGACTAGATTCGATATAAGAAATGGCTTGTTGAACTCTTTCTAATTCTCCTTGTTCATATGTACCATACAGAATATGTTCCTCATTTACTTTACTAACGGCTGCAATTAACAATGTCTGTATCTCATCTACCGGCATCTCAGTTGAGAAAATAGTAGTTGGCTCACAATTCCCTGTATACACATACTGCTTTGATACAACATCATAAAAATACGGAACTGCAATTTTACAAGCGTCACCAGCAGCCATACGAGTTTTACCACCACCTTGAGGACACGATCTCATAAATAAACATCCCAATCTCGCACCTCTTGATACAGTATTCAATCCCTCGTTATTCAAAGCTAAACCAACATCAGGAACTTCCATTAATTCATTTACCAAATCTGTCATGCCGTCACCAGCTTGAACATCTGTACTTAGTGTATTGGTACAATATTTCATATTGGGATTAATAACAAATGTTGCTTCAACCATTTCAATAATGTCTTGCTCAGTATAATTGTCAAACTTAATTTGTTCAGCTTCCATCTTTGAGGTATCTGCAATGGTACTGTCAAAAATAAATCTTGTATCAAGACCTTTTTGCTCATAATATCTAAGCAATGCGTATTTTCTTAATCTGTGATAATAATAATCATAGTTCTCAATGGTAGCCATATCTCTTGCATTTGAAAGATATTCTATACCTTGATTCTCCTGAAAAATTGAATACTGTTCTTTATAATTGCTTAGATATGAATCTATACTAAATTCATCAATTGTGGTGCAACCTTGCATATGTAGATTGTAAATTGCAACAAATAGCAATTCATAGAAGTTCTCTGTATTAAAATCAGTTCTATCTAATGGTCTATCAATATCATCTATTAAGGAAGAATCTTGTATTAAACAACCAATCGTATTCAAATATGCTCTTTTATCTACAAGTCCTTCGTGTGCCATTATTTCACCTCTTTCCCAATTGACTGAATATCAATCTGTTTTATTTTTCTCCTTTTAGGTTGAACGATAATGGTCTTTTCTTTGTACATATTTGAAATATCCATATTTTCATTATGTTCTTCCAATTTATCAACCGACTCATAATACTGCATTGCTTCTGTGTGATAATATGGGACAATTCCAATTACATCACCAGTTAAATCTTTTTCAATGATTTCATGCAGATAAACCAGAGTCTTATACATACTTTCATATGTAAATCCATAACGCTTGATATAATCTTCTGTTAGGGCATATACTTTTGTACTTAATTCTTCTCCTTCGATGAGACTTCTTAAATACTTATAATACTGTTGCTTTTTTGCATATTCTTCTTCGGATAATGCTTCTTTTAATTCGGCTTGAGGTCTAACCTTTCTACCGACTTTTTTCTTTGTAGTAACCTTATCTATCTGTTCAGTTTTGTCTTTCTGCAATGTCTTGATTGCAATATTAAAACATTTTTTATGAGCATAGCGTCCCTTGTATGGAACGCCATCCTCATCTACAATTGGCTCATTGCATATTACGCATTTTCTTCGAGCTGCCATGTATCAACCTCTTATAAGTTATTCTCCTCAATGAAACTCTCAATATCATAAATGATTGCTTCAATAAGCTGTTCCTGACCTTTCTTCAGATCACTAGCCTTCTTGCCTTCGCCTAACTGATTTGCAACGATTGTCTGTAAATCTTCAAGATATCCATTATCAGCAAGCTTCTCGCCAAGTTTCTGTAACTCGTCCATAAGGTCATCGTATGATTTGACATCAACTGTTCTCTGTGCTTTCTGCTCCTCGTATGTAACTGCTGTGATTCCCTCTTCTCTCTCCTGAATCTCAATAGCCTTAATAATTACATCTTCAAGAGCTTCAGCGGTGAACTCCTCAATATAAGTAGTAGGAAGATAATCGAAACGAGAACGAGCAAAGAACTCATCTGTCTGTGCTAAGAAACCAGAAGACTTAACAACCTTACCGTCTTTATCAACACCGTTAGAACGAACATAAACACATAAGTCTGTATTATTGATGATAGGTGCTAACGCTCTCTTATCAGCCTTTGGTGAAATATATCCATCCTTCTCCTGTGCGTGTGCAATAAAGTAACAACAATATCCAGCACCAAGTAACTTGTTAATCTGCTTCCAGAACTCAGTCTCATACTCTTTCCAAAGTCCATATCCACCATTTCCTTCTCCGATTGAAGGAGCTTTATACTTCTGGCAAATAAATTCCTGACAATAATTTGCAGCCGCTTCAATCTCATCGAAGATAATTGTTGAATACATCTCTCTTGCCTTCTCTACTGTTGCAGGATCTGTAAGCTGCTTGTTAATCTTAATAAAGTCAGACCACTTTGTAATAGGACAATATGGAACACCAGGAATGGCATTAAGACCTGCCTCGAATGGAAGATAGAATGGCTTCTTCATACGAGTTGCCTGCTTAGTCTTTCCTAAGTTGTTTCCACCATAGACAAGAATAACCTTGCCCTCTAAACCTTTTGCTACTGTGCTGACCTGTGGATTAAAAATATCTAATTCGTTCATGTAATTCTCCTTTATTTTTAAAAATATTTTCTTAATAAAAATGGTACATATTTCAAACTATTTCATTCGTACCTACAACAAAGTTAGATTAGAAACCTAAACTTCTACCGTGTGCTGCACCACTTGGCTTTGCAGTAGATGCCTTTGCACCACTCTGAGCTTTAGCCTTTGCTTCTTCAAGACGATTTGCTCTTTCCTGAATTGCAGCTTTAATTGTATCAGCAACATATGGAACTTCTGGTGTGATACCCTCTTCATAAGGCTCAGAAGCACCAGTAATAATAAGATCGCTCTTGTAATCTACTTTTACCTTTCTTCTTGGCTTGCCAATCTTAACTGGAATCTCTGTAACAGTCTCAATTCTGTTATTAATAATGTCTCCATAAAACTCTACTGTCTGTCCTACTTCAAAACCAGAATCAACTGCCTGTGCTACTTCACCCTCTGCTACAAGATCAATTGGCTCAATTCCGTTATATGTAGGCATCCAACCACTCACCGCAAGTCTTCCTGTTTCTACTCCCTCGTTATCAAGTTCAGGACTAATATCCGAAATAAATACCTCTACTGCGAACTCTGCATGTGGCTCAAACTCTTCATCAGCCTTTAATCTATTGAAGAAATTGCTCTTGTAAGATACAATCTTCTCACCGTTCTTGCCTGTAAATGGGCTGATATCACCAGTTACTTTAACCTTTGTAGCCTCTTCCTCGCCAACTTCTGCAATAGACTTGTACTCATTCATTACTGTCTGAATACCTGCATAAGTCTTGTTATCAGCACCTGCCTTAGTCTTCTCATTTACATTGACGTTGTACTTAACGAAATTCACATCAGAAGTCTTAACTGTAATATGACCTGTTATCTTATTCTTTCCATCCTCTGTTACAATCTTCAGATCCTTCTCACTAACTACACCTACTGCTGTTGCCTTTGCATTTGCCTGTCTTAAATTTGTTTCCTTTGTTGTCTCTGCCATTTAAAAATGTCCTCCTTAAAATTAAAAAATTTATGTAAATATTGTTAATAAAACAATCTATCTAAACGCCCAAATGGACGGAACACAGAAGTTAATTTATATAAACATCTATGTATAATCAGTGATTTTTGAGCGTACAAACCCAAGGGTATGCTGTTCTTCCACCCATGTATGAATGCTATCCGCATTTATTTATTCTCTTGTTTTGTCTCGATTTTTATATAATTTTCGAGACACTTTTATTTGGAATTTTTGAACTGAATTGTTCAATGAAAATGCTTACTAATTTGACTGTTTATGTAATCTTCTGCAAAGGTTATCGTATGAATTACTAATTGAATTTCCCATAGTAAGCAATCTTGAAATATAACATCTGACGGTTTTGCAAATCTAAATCCATCTCCATATTTTGAAGCATGTTCCATTGTTCCGTCTCTACAATGAATAACAATAGAAATGATTGCTCCAATTATGTGAATACTCATTAAAATTACTAACATATTCACCTCCTCAAATTTCCCATGAAACAGTGATTTCTTGCTATTCTTATATTCTCTGTTTCTTGATATTGATACTGTAAAACCCTTGATTTATAAGGGTTTTCAGCACCTCATATTTGTTATTCTCTAAAATTCATTGAAAATTAGGGATTTTTGCTCGATTTGAGCTTTTTTGAAATTTTTGACCTCTGAAACCCTTATAAACACTAGGTTTGTGAAGCCAAAGAAATGTCAGTTTCCTTTGGTCTTGATTTTCATACTATATATAGTGTTTATACTGTTTCGCAATCACTATATATGGTATATTATTTGCTCTTCACCAACAAATACTAGCCTATCAATATATTCTCTACCTTTACCCTTGAAAATAGGAATATCTGTATCAATAATCCACTCATTTTCTGATTTAGAAGTATCTCTTAACTGTGCAGTTACCATGACACCATCAGATTCAATAACAATCTTATTTCTTACACAACAGCTTCCTCTCTTCTGATAAGTCGGTAAATCATTCCAGTTAATACCTTTCTGAATCATAAGCATATCCTGAATATCATTACATGACTTATTCTGTAATTCTTT
>ERZ1035037.176-NODE-176-length-24412-cov-13.845219_pt1 | contig 24412 bp, 50 predicted proteins | sample MGYA00520618_ERZ1035037 | MGnify/ENA primary metagenome ERZ1035037 (study PRJEB33766, sample SAMN09781741) | gut metagenome | biome: gut microbiome | host: Homo sapiens | place: Madagascar | study: EMG produced TPA metagenomics assembly of the PRJNA485056 data...
CGTGGTGATGCTCCAGTCGCTCGTGCAGGTATGCATCGACAACGCGCCCGCCATGGCGTCGGCGGCGCACGACCTGATCTCGATGCTGTTCCAGGCGATAGTCGACTACGGCCCGCAGATCCTCGTCCAGCTCATCCTCCTGCTGACGTCGCTCGTCGTCGCCATCGGCATGGCGGTCGGGCAGTTCTTCGACCAGGGCGTGGCCGTCATCCAGGGCCTGTGGGACGGTGCCGTGGAGGCGTTCCAGTCCGTCGCTGACTGGTTCGGCTCCATCGGCGACATGATTCTGGGCGCTGTCGGCGACCTCGGGAGCTTGCTTGCTGACGCGGGCAAGAGCGTCATCGGCGGATTCCTCGGGGGCCTCAAGGGCGCGTGGGATGGCGTGACGGGATGGTTCGGCGAGATAACGGCGAGCATCCCGCAGATAAAGGGCCCGCCCGTCAAGGACGCGGGCCTCCTCGTAGAGAACGGCGAGCTGGTCATGAAGGGCTTCGCTCGCGGCATGGAGCGCGGCTGGGCGTCCGCCGAGGGCGCGCTCGACTCGGTCGCGGGGCGCGTGCAGGGCGCGTTCTCTCCGCGCCTCGGGACGGTCAAGGCGGCGTCGGCGGAATCCGGAAGCTCAAGCGACCAGGTCATCGCGTGGCTGGCGGCGAACCTGCCGTCAATCATCGAGGAGTTCACGCCCGTGATGGGCGAATCGGAGTTCGGGCGCAAGGCTAGGAAGGCGGTTGCGTATGCTTGATATTCGCTACGAATCGAGCGCGGGGGTATCGGTCGCGCTCAATTCCGGCGTGTGCGTCGGCAGGCCGAACGACCTCTTCAGCCGCGAATGGGACTACACGCTCGGGTATCGAGCGCTGGCCACGGCCTCGCGCGGCGCCCGCAAGGCCTCGTTCAAAGCTTTCTTCTCGGACATGGCGCAGGCGGACGCGTTCCGCCGCTGCGCCGACGCGGACATGCAGAAGGGGACGCCGGGAACCTTGCGCGTCGAGGGCTGGTTCCAGCGCTGCTTCGTGGTGGCCTCGGAGGTGGACGGCATCGGCGGCGGTTTCTTCGCGGCCAAGCTCTCCTTTGTCTTGCTCGACGGCGTATGGCGCAGGGGGACTACGACGGCGTTCGAGCCCGTGCAGGGTTCGGCGGACTACGAGTTCCTCGACCTCCCCTACGACCTGCCGTACGACCTAGGCGCGACCTCGCCGCAGCAATACGCCGTCAACCCAGGCTACTCGGGCAGCCCCGCGAAGCTCGTCGTGTACGGGCCAGCGGTCAACCCGTCCGTGCGCCTGGCGGGCAACCTGTACCAGGTGGACGTGACGGTGCCCGAGGGCGGCTACATGGACATAGACCCGCTGCGGCGAACCGTCACCGTGGTCGCGGCTGACGGATCCGCGATGGACGCATTCAGCAAGGCGCACCGAGGCAGCGGCGAGGGCTCTGGCGAGTACATTTTCGAGCGCGTGCCCGTCGGCACGTCTGAAATCTCGTGGGACAACAGCTTCGGCTTCGACCTCACCCTGTACGAGGAGGAGGGCGAGCCCGCATGGTCTTAGTGGTGCATGATTCAGCCGTGGGCGACATCCGCGAAATCGAGGAATTCGAGCTCGACCTCGCCTTCGGAAGCGACGAGAACGCGTTGAAGCTTGAGGCACGCGCGGGCGATGCGCCAGAAGAGGGGCAATTCGTCTTCATCGACGGCACGGAATACGGCGGGGTCATCGACCAGGCGAGCTACGAGGCTGGCAGGGAAGCGACCGGCTCGATTCTGTGCAAGGGACGCACCTGGCACGGCATCTTGGCAGGCAAACGACTGCTCCCCGATTCGGGCAGCGGCTACCTCTCCGTGAGCGGCAAGGCGGGCGAGGTTCTCGCGTCGCTCGTCGGGCGCATGGGTCTTTCCGGGCTGTTCTCCGCCGCACCCGACGATACGGCGGTCAGCTACACCTTCGAGCGCTTCTGCGACGGCTACAGCGGCCTCAAGGCCATGGCGGAGGCCAACGGCCGCAAGGTGGCCATGCGCCTCCGTGGCGGCAAGGTGGAGCTGTCGCTGCCGCCTGCGGTGGACTACGCGAACAAGGTCGATTCCGATTTGCTCGACTTCAAGCTCACCAGCGTGCACCGCTGCGTGAACCACCTGGTGTGCGCGGGAACGGGCGAGCTGGAGGAGCGCGCGGTAGTCCACTTCTACGCCGACGCCGCGGGCAACGTGTCGCACACGCAGAGCCTTTTCGGCGTGGACGAGATAGCGGCCCTCTACGACTACAGCAACGCCGACGAGGAGAAGCTTGAGGAGGAGGGCCGCAAGAAGCTCCAGGAGTACCAGACGCAGGGCAGCGTCGAGGTGGAAGCGCACGACGACATAGACGTGGACGTGGGCGACGTCATCTCGGCGCGCGACAACGCGCACGGGCGCACCGTGACGGCGACCGTGGCGAAGAAGATCGTGAAGGTCTCGCGCGGCGTCGCCACGTACAGCTACGAGGTCGGCAGCGAGACAACAACGAAGACCAGCAGCAGCGGCACCGCCGAAAGCAGCGGAGGCGGGCACGCGTACCTGGCGGGCAAGGGCCTGACGCTGAGCAACTACACGTTCTCGGCGGAGGTTGACGCGGATGCGCTCGCTGAGGTGCGCGGCACCGCCGAGGACGCCCGCAGGGACGCGGCCGACGCCGTGCAGACGTGGGCCGGGGCCTCGATGGAGGTCGGCGCAGTCAAGACGCTGCCGCCGGGCAGCGAGGCGACGGCTGCGCTCTCAGGCGAGGGGCTGCGCAAGACGCTCTCGCTCGGCATCCCGCGCGGCGAGAAGGGCGAGCGCGGGGAGCGGGGAGAGCAGGGGCCGCCCGGCACCGCGTCGGCGGTGACCGTTAGGGAGATGTTCGAGGCCTCGCACCCGGTAGGCACCTACATGGAGACGAGCGGCTACGACCCGTCGGACTACGGCGGCGAATGGCAGATGGCGCCGAGCGTGGGCCCGTACACGTGGCTAAGGACAAGATAGGAGAAGGACATGGCGAAGACAGACGGAATCACCCACTACGTCTGCGACAGATGCGGCTCGGACGCGTACCTGGCCGCGAACAGCGCCGCGACGGCGGACTGGCGCGAGGTCGAGCGGTTCGACCAGTACGGCAGCAGGGCGAGCAGGCTCCTGTGCAAGTCCTGCACTGACAAGTACAAGCAGCTCGCCGCGAAGCAGGACGCGGAATTCCAGCAGTTCATGGCGCGCAAGGAGCAGCGATGAACCAAACCATCAAGCTCGACGCGAAGAAGCGCGAGGGCTCGTTCTGCAAGGAGAGGATATACCCGCTTCGCCGCGGCGAGCGGAACAACGTGACGCTCACCGTAGCCGTGCGCCGAGACCGCAGGCCCTACGACCTCGCGGGCATGACCGCGCACCTCGTCTGGCAAGCGGCGGACGGCAAGCTCGTTGGACCCGTCCCCATGGAGGTGGCCGACCAAGCCGCAGGCACCGTCCGCTGCACGCTGCCCAACGCCTGCTACGCCGCCGTGGGCACGGCGCGCGCATACATTGAAATCCGCAGGGGCGCGGAGCTGGTGGACACCACCGACGAGATGCTCATCGAGGTGCTCGACTGCATCGACGCCGATGCTGAGCAAGCAGAGGAATACAAGCCCCTCATCGCCGAGGTGAGGGAAGCGACCGATGCGGCTATCAAGGCGGCTGCAAAGGCCGTGAGCGACACCCAGGCCGCCATTGCCGATGTGAAGGCCACGGAAGCCAAGCTGTACCCAGCGGCGGAGAACATCCTCGTAGGGAGCGAGACTGGCACGGTCGCGCACGTGGAGGACGCATTCTCGGGCGCATCCCTGCGCGAAATCACGGTGGAGGGAGCAGCCAAGCAGGACGGAATCCCAAGCCCTGACGCGCCTAAGCCAATCAGTGTGATTGAGAATCCTACGGTGAAGGTGGTGGGGAGGAACCTGTGGCCTTTCGCTAGCTCGTATACGTCTATCGAGGGGCATCAGAACGAGTTCGTGAACGACAAAACGTCATTCACTATTCTTCCTGGCGCATACACGTTCTCAGCCGCAGGTTCGCTCGGGAACGCGGATGCGCCGCTATTCGGATACACGGCTACGGGCAAGCGTATCCAGCTCTTTCGAATCATGCGTAATGTCACAAACCCGAAATACAGCTTTACCGTCACGGAGCCTATCGCCTCGATCTACTTCGTCTCGAACGCGGCAGACTCCAGCACAGGAACCATTTCCAGCATTCAGCTAGAGCGCAATTCAACCGCGACGGAATACGAGCCGCACGCATCTCAAACGCTAACCTTCGCCCTTCCCGCAGAGCATCCCTACCTCGCCAAGCTTCCTGACGGCACGGCGGACGAAATCGTGGTGGACGAAGAGGGGAACGTCGAGCTTGTGGCGCGAGTGTCTAAAGCAATCCCAAAAGATAGTGACCGCCTCGATTTTGGTGCGGGCACGGACACAGTTGTGCCGTATGTCTCATTCCCTGTTAGCGAAATCGCAAACAAGATGGGCATCTTGTGCAACAGCTACCAGACAAGCTATTGGATCAACAAGAGCGGCTATATCTACTGCCCTAACGGCCTGGACATTGCGATTCGAGACAGCCGATTCACGTCCAAAGAAAAGGCAATCGAATTGCTGAACGGCGTAGTCGTGTATATCGCGGTGGAGCCGACCCGTTACAGCCTAGGGAAAATCGAGATGCCCAAAGCTCAAGACAGCATCTTCAATGCATGGACGGACGCGGAGGTAACGCCGAACACGGGCATCAGGTACGTGCGCGACGTGAACATCGTCGTCGCGAATCTGGAAGCAGCAATCGCATCCATCACCGAAGGTTAGGAGAAGAAAATGGCAGTTAAGAGCAAAGCACGGCACGACCTCACTCTGCGCAGCATCAAGCGCGAGATTCAGGCTGGCCGCGACGTGGCGTACTGGTTGGATAAGGCGTACGCGCACCTGGACAGCGGGCTTTTCGAAGAGGCCGACATCGCGGAGGTCGAGGAGCTCGCGGCGGCGTACTACGACGCGCTCGACCGCGCTGATGAGCCGACCGATCAGGAAGGGGGGCAGTAATGGCATTCGAGATCGTGGACGGCATGACGGGCACCAAGCACATCAGCTCGGACGACCTGGCCGCGCTCAACACCGCGACGGTCGGCAAGGCCGACTGCGTGTTGGAGTACGGCGACGACTTCGCGCTCACGATGGCCTCGGCCAACAGCGCGACGCTCGGCACGGGCGTCGGCATGGTCGGCGGCAAGCGTTTCTGGAACCAGGCGGCGACGTCGCTGGCCATCCAATCGGGCACGCAGGGGCAGAAGCGCAACGACCTCGTGGTGGCGCGGTACGCCAAGACCAGCGCGGGCATCGAGAGCATCGAGCCCGTGGTGATCAAGGGCACGCCCTCCGCGGACGCCGCCGCCGACCCGGAGGTGACGGCCAACGACCTCAAGCTTTGGCGCATCCCGCTCGACGGCATCAACGCGGGGGCGCCAGTCAAGCTCTTCGAGACGGTCGAGCCGCTCGCCTCGCTCGGGCAGACGAGCTACGCCGTCAGCTCGTCCGACGGGCGCATATCGGTCGACGAGTGCACGGCCTGCGGAGGAATCGTCTTCATGGCGGGGCGCATCAACGCGACCGAGGCTGGATGGATCGACGTGACCCTGACGGGATGCCCGAAGGCGAAGGTCCGCGCCGGCGTGGTGTTCGGGCGCAACTCCACATGGAACGCCCCGGCGATCACGGCCACGCTCGGCAAGAACAACGACATGAGCGTGCAGGTGACCGAGGCCGTCGGCAACAGTGAGACGTGGTCGGTCACGTACCTCAGGGCTTAGGCGGTGCGCGTGATAGAGCTTGAGATATCCACCCTCGTCGTGCCCATCGCGTCGGCGGTTATGTCCGCGGTGCTCGCGGTGTGCTGCGTGTACGTGGCGATTTCCAACCGCCTGTCGGTGCTGGAGACCAAGATGGACGGGCTGTCCACGAAAGTTGAGAAGCACAACAGCGTCGTCGAGCGCACGTACCGACTGGAGACCGACGCGGCGACCGCCTGGAAGCGGCACGACGAGCTCGCGGAGCGCGTCGAGAGATTGGAAGATATGAAGATTGGAGGAACGCAATGAGCATCAATTGGAGAGTCAGAATCAAGAACAAGGCGTTTTGGGTAGCCATCATCCCCGCCGCCCTGCTCCTCGTCCAGCAGGTGTGCGCCGTCTTCGGCGTGACCCTGGACTTCGGGGAGCTTCAAGCGCAGCTGGTGGCGATCGTGGGCACGGTCTTCACGCTGCTCGCAATCCTGGGCATCGTGGCCGACCCGACCACGGCTGGCATGGGTGACAGCGAGCAGGCGATGACCTACGACGAGCCGAAGGAGGGCTAGACATGGGCGAGCTGACGGACGAGGAGAAGCGGCTCATCGAGTCGCAGGACTCGCACGACGAGCCCGACTTCGAGCCGAAGGAGGGCGGCAATGGGGACGACTAGCGACGTGCTCTACTGCGCGCGGGACTGGGTTGGGTACAGCCGATGGACGGACCCAGAGGAGGGCACCGTGTTCGGGCGATGGTTCGCCGAGAAGACGGGCGAGCCGTACTTCGGCGCGTCGGGCGTGCCCTACTGCGCGATGTTCGCCTCCTACTGCCTGGACTGGGCGGGCGTCACCTGCGCGGGGATGCCTTCCGCCTACTGCCCCGACATCGTGAGCGCGGGCGAGGACGCGGGAGCCACCGTCTCGTGCGAGGACGCCGAGCCTGGCGACCTCGTGCTGTTCGATTGGGGCGGCGACGGCCTGGCAGACCATATCGGCATCGTCGAGGAGAACCACCCAGGCGAGGGGTATATGACCACCATCGAGGGCAACACGAGCAGCGGCGCGGGCGGCTCGCAGTCGAACGGCGGCGGTGTCTACCGCCGTCAGCGCGGCTACGGCTCAGTGCGCTGCGTCGTGCGGCCAGACTACAACGAGAATCAGGAGGAGGAAGAGGACATGGGACTCACCGAACACCAGGACAAGCTGCTCGCTACCATCTACGAGCAGGTCACGGGCACCTACGACCCTACGCATCGCGGAGTGGAGCTCAACGACCACGATCACATCAAATACATCGGCAAGGCGGTTGCCGACAACGCCGCCGCCATTCAAGCGGTCGATGCGAAGCTCGACAAGCTCATCGAGAAGCTGGGCTAGGTACTCGAACCTGCTCGAACCTACTCTGACAAGCTCCGACAAGCTCTGACAGACCAGTCTACGACCAGAAACCGACAAGCCCCACACGCCATGGGATTTTGATTCCAGGCGTGCGGGGCTCTTTTTATGTGTCCTAATCCCTCGTCAACATGATCGCGCTCGTGAGCGCCGCGTTGACGGGCTGTGAACTTCCGCCCATCGGCGTTGCCCAGGCGTAACCGCGCCGAAGCCGACGACGGCTTCTCGCTGGCTACCATAGTCCCATGAGACCAGAGCGAAAGGGCGCTCGGGACGCCCTGAAGGCAATCCCGACGAAGGCGGAGCTCGCCGCGAGGCTGGAAGCCTCTACCCTCACCGACCAGCAGCGGCAGGCGGTGTGGCTCGTCTACGGCGAGGGCATGACGCGCGTGAAGGCCGCGGCCGTCATGAGCGCGAGCCTGTCGTCGGTCAACAAGGCCATAGCGTCGAGCTGGGACAAGATCGGGCGATAAGCGGGTGAAAACGGGGCGAAATCCGAAGCCCCCTGCGTGGGACGATTCCATCGAAGGATTCTACCAGGCAGGGGGCTTTCTCATGTTCGGCAGCTACTACCAGCAGCAGGGTTTCCAGCAGGCAAACCCGTACGAGCGGCAGCTCGCGCAGATTCGCGGACAGATGCCGCCCCAGCAGGTTACCCGCGTCTCGGGCATCGGGTCCGCGCGGCAGATACCGCTCGCGCCCAACTCGACGATGCTGGCGCTGGACTACGACGATCGCCACGTGTACGCCGTGTACTCCGACGGCGCTGGCACGGTGACGGCGAAGCCGTATGTGCTCGCCCCGTGCGAGGAGGAGCGCGCACAGGGCGAGTACGTGACATTATCCCAGTTCAACGAGTGGAAGGCGGAGGTCGATGGGTATCTTTCCAAGCTTCGGGCAGACGCAGCCGAACCTTCAGGAGATTAGGCGGGCGCTCGGCCAGGCCGACCCCGCCCAGGCGAGGAGCCGCGTGGAGGCCATGCTCAAGAGCGGCGAGGTCTCCATGGAGCGCTTCAACGAGGTGGGGCGGCAGGCGTGCGAGATCATGCGCTCCCTCGGAATCAGGTAGCCAATCCGGCCGGTTGGTCGTAAGCGAATACCTATATAAGGAGGCAACTCATGGACAACATGAGCCTATCGGACATCGCCGCCGTCACGCGCGGCGAGAACGGCGACGGGTGGGGCAGCGGGTCCTGGTGGATCATCGTGCTCTTCCTCTTCGCCTTCATGGGCGGCGGCTTCGGCTTCGGCAACCGCGGCCCCAACGGCGAGCCCGTCACGGAGGCGGGACTTTGCAACGCGATGAACTTCAACGACCTGCAGAACGCGGTCGGTCGCCTGAGCGACAACGAGAACCTGCACATGATGCAGCTCTCCCAGGGCCTCGCGTCCGTCGGCTACGAGAACCTGCGAAACTTTGCCGACACGCAGGCGGCCGTGAAGGACGGCAACTACGCCCTGGCGAGCCAGCTGGCCGACTGCTGCTGCACGACGCAGCGCGCCGTCGACGGCGTGAGGTACGACGGAGCGATGAACACCGCCGCCATCAACGCCAACGTCACTGCGCAGACGCAGAAGGTCCTCGACGCCATCCAGCAGAACAAGATCGAGGAGCTTCAGGCCAAGGTCTCCACGCTGGAAACCCAGCAGATGTTCTGCGGCGTCCCGCGCGTGAGCCCATACGGCTACGGCGTGGTGCCGCAGTTCGCCCAGCAGTGCGGGTGCGGGGCCACCTTCTAAAACCGTCAATCTTCGGTGCGGGGGCCTAGCGCCCCCGCTGTTCTAAGGAGCGGAAAATGGGATGCAAGACAGTGGGGCGCTTTGTCTACGACAGCGCCACGCCCCAGGCGGTCGCGGCGGGCGGCAACCTCGTGTTCGCAAACGCCACGACGTCGAACGACTGCACGGCGAGCGCGGGCGGCGGAGTGGTGCGGATACAGCGCCCGGGCCTGTACAACGTCTTCTTCAACGCGACGATCGAGGCCACTGCGGCTGGCGCGGTCGAGGTGCAGATGCGCCACAACGGCGCAGCGGTGCCGGGCGCCTCCGCGGCGGTGACGCTAGCGGCTGCGGGCGACCTGGCCAACGTGGCCTTCTCGACCCCGGTCACGGTGCGCTGCTGCGCAAACGACACGGTGGCCTTCGCCGTCGACGCGGCAACGAGCGCCACGGTCGCCGTCTGCGTGGTCGAGAAGGTGGCGTAGATGGAGCGCATCGGCGAGCTGGTAGACGGCATCTACGACGAGGTGGCTGACGCCGAGAAGTACGCCAAGCGCGCGCTCAAGTGCAAGACCGACGGCGAGATAGCCTACGCCAAGACGTACGCCGACATGGCCAACCAGGAGCTCGGCCACGCCGACAGGCTGCACGACATGGCGGTCAACGAGATTAAGCTCGCCGAGCAGCAGGGCCGCGAAGCGCCCGACGGAATGCGGAAGGTGTGGGACTGGGAGCACGGCCGAATCGTCGACAAGACGGCCGCCGTGCGCAACCTGCTGATGATGCTCAGCGCGTAAACCTACCGACAATGCTACCAGCAGGGCTACCAAAACAGAACGAGGTCAGGTGACTATCTCCCTGACCTCGTGTTTCATTCTGGCGGAGGAAGTAGGATTCGAACCCACGGAACCTGTCATTTAAGCGGCACGCTAAGGTACGTTGCGGGCATGTTTTGCCGTTTGACCTGGCAATTCAAAGCATTTAACGGTACGTTACGGTACGTTACGGCACGGCTTAATGCTACCGACAATGCTACCGGCAGGGCTACCGCCCTCGAAGCGGCTTTCCAGCAGGCCGACCGCCGCCTCGTTCGCCTCCGTGTCGTCGTGGACGTACACCCCCGCCATCTCGATGCTCGACCATCCTGCTATCGACGTCAGGGCGGCGGCGTTCGCCCCGCTGTTGGCGAGCATCGTCAGGAAGGTGTGGCGCAGCTCGTGAGGGCGGCAGTCGACCCCTATCTCCGACATGTGGGCCTTCCACCACCGCGCGAGGTTCTGGGCGCGCATGCGCGTGCCCACGGCGCTCGTGACTATCGGCGTCTCGGGGGCCTGCTCGATGCCGAGGAGCGACAGCTGGGACGCCTGAGCGACCCTCCACGCCTCAAGGCTCGATTCGAGCTGCGGGAGCATCGGGACGGCGCGGACGCCCGCCGCCGTCTTCGGCTCCTTGACCTCTCCCGTGCGCTCCGCGACCGAGCGGGACACGAACAGCATGCCCCCGCGCACGTCGCGCCACTCCAGGCCCACGGCCTCGCTGCGCCTCAGCCCCGCGAGCAGCATCAGGCGCACGGCGACCGTGTGCGCGTCGAGAGGCAGCGATTCGAGCATGGCCAGGGCGCGCCGCACCTGGTCGAACGGGAGGGCCTGCTTCTCGGGCGTGTCGCGCTTCGGAGGCCTCACGAGGTCGAGGGGGTCCGCGTCTATGAGGCCGTCGAGCTGCGCCTCGCGCATGACCATGCGCATGGTGGTGTACGTCTTCGCCATCGTGGTTCCCGAGAGGGCGCGCCCCGACGGGTTGTTGCCGCCCTTGATCGAGGCGAGGCCGTCGACGACGCGGGAGCGGTCTATGGCGATCAGCGGCAGGTCGCCGAACTCCATGCGGAGCCGCCTCAGCTCCACCTCGTTCTCAAGGAGCGTCTGGCTTGCAAGCTCCCCTCCGCTCTTCCTGCGGTCGAGCCACCTGGCCGAGTACTCGGCGAACGTCTCCATGCTGACGTGGGTCGCGACTTCGGCGGCGAACGCCCGCGCCGCCTTCTCCGCCTGGGAGTACGTCCCGTCGAAGCGCCTGAACCTGCGCTTGCCGGCGCAGTCGTTCGCCTCAAGCCTCCACTTGCGGCACCTGGCCTTCGGCTTGTCCTCAAGGCGCGTTATGCCGCCCTCGCCCTTGCTGCGGGCCATGGCTAAGCCCGCTGCTTGATGATTGCCTGACTCATTCGGTACTGCTCTGCGTCTGGCTCGTCGAAGAACTCAACCGTCTTGTCGTAGTTCTTCTTGACGACTTCCTTTATCTCATCGAGCGATACCCGGAAGAACTCTCTCCTGTTGTTGACCATGTTTACCCGGCGGTCGTCGAACTCGCGGTGAAGCGCCGCTTCGAGCGATGGCGCGTCGTCCGAGAATATGAGGGCGTGGACATCGAAAGTGAACGGCACTGAGGCGTCGCCAAGCTCCCGTACGCGCTCCATTGGGTCGAGCCTGCGGGTCATGCCGATCTTGTAAACGTTCTCCCCGAACGCCCCTATATTCGATATGACGTAAACGTAACCTGCACGCTGGTTCGCCTCGCGGTAGTCGACGTCGGAGATGCCGCGCTCGACTTCGCTGAGGTTCGCTTCGAGGTCGGATATCTTCTGCTCAAGCTCTGGTGTCGCTCCTGATTCCTCAAGCTGGCTCTTCGCGTCGGACAGCGCTTTCTGGTATTGCGTGCGCTCCTTTTCGAGCTTCTTCCTCTGCTGCTCGATCTCCTTCTTCAGCTTCATCTCCTCGCGCTGCTGCTCGCGAAGCTCCCGCGCCTTCTCCTTTTCCTCTTCCTTGAAGAGGGCGTACTCGTACGCGATATCAAGCTCTTCGAGCTTCAGCTTCACGTAGTACCTTGGAATAATCAGGTTGAGCACCGAGCCGCCGAGCTTCGAGTAAACGGCCGCCGACTTCTCTATCTTCTCCTTGTACTGCTCCGCGTTCGAGGTTTTCACCTTTCGAACGTAGTCATCGCATTCCGCGTTGAACCCCCTGATGATGAGCTTTTGGATGTCGCAAACCATCTTGCGGCCCTTCGAGATGCTGTTGTTGTAGGTGAATTTCGTATTGTTCTTCGTCTTTTCAAGAAGGTCGCGGCAGAACTCCTTCTGCTCGGCGCGAAGCTCGGAGAGCCTGCTCTTGTATTCGTCGACGGTCTCGAACTGGAACTCGGTGCGTACAAGGCCAAGCTCAAGCGATTCCCTTGCGTCGTCTATCTGCTCCTGAAGGTCGATGAGCTCGGCGGTTTTCGAGTCAACCGCCTTGTCGACCTGACTAGCGGCAAATTTCTTCGCTTTGCTGAAAATGCCCATTGGCTACCTCACGTCCTTCTCTGCCTGGTACCAGACCACGACGCCCTTCAGCATCACGGGCGCGTCGTCGGCCTTCACTATGATGTCTTCGAACTCACCGCTGTGCGAATCGGGGGAGAGCATGAGCGACGTGCTCCCCATGGCGTACTTGCGGACTATGCTCTGGCGCTGCTCCGTCTCGGCGAGCACCGCGCAGCCGTCGAATGGCTGCATGCGGGGGTCGACGAAGAGCACCGAGTCGCTCGGGTAGCGGTTGTCCATGCAGTCCCCGTCGGCGTGCACGCAGAAGCCGTCGGGGTGCGCCTCGGCGACGTGCGCGGGGATCTCCACGACGCGGTCGCACTCGTCCTCGTCGGCGAACTCGCCCATGTGGGTTGTGCCCAGCAGCGGCACCATGACGGACGTCGGCTTGAAGGGAACGGTCTCGGATGCCAGGCCGTGAAGCTTGGCGTAGAAGCCGTTTGACGATGAGACGAAGTCATCGCGGCTGTAGCCGTAGACCTCGCAGATCCTGCTCAGCGTCGTCGATGCCGGCTCCCTGTTCCCCGAGAGCCAATGGGACACCGCTCCCTGAGATTTCCCGATTGCGCGCGCGAAAGATTCCTGCGACAGCTGCTTCAGCGTCAAGAACGCGTCCAGGTTCCTTGCAAAGCTGCTCCCCATAAGCCCTCCCTTTCAGTGTGTAATCAAATTGTAATTCCAATTATGAAAAATATAACAAAATGATATTTACATACTGGCATGAAAATATTACAATACGTATTGCGCAATGAAGAAAAGTGCATCGGACCTTGAAAACCGAAGAGAGAGGCACGAGGTAGTGACCCAGCAGCTCCTGGGCGCGAGCCGTGCGAGAGAATTTCAAGACTATCAGACAATAAGACAGAGGAAGTGAGACGATGTCTATACCGTTCAACGCGGTTCAGGCAGCATCGGGGCTGAAGAACGCCGAGGTCGCCTCTGCTTGCGGAATCGCGAAAATCACTTACGAGAAGAACAGGAAGAAGGAACCTGGCACCTGGAAGCTCGAAGAGCTCAAGGGCTACTACGGCGAGGTCGACGACTTCGCGAAGCCGCTGCTGCTTCAGGCAGTAGCGGATTTTATTTGCCAATAAATATTACAAATTGTAATGTCCACCTACGGAATGAGACAGCATGGACGAGAAGGGCGCGGGCGTCCTTTTGGCGGGCCTCGCAGAGGCCGAGCCTTGCGCGCCGTAACCGAGCCGTAACCCGCCCGAGGCGGGCGTTACCTTGCCTGCATCGGCGCGTAACCGACCGCAGCGTAGGCTTCTGGGCATCGGGAAGGAGGGAGCGATGGAAGTTGACGTGGTGCAGAGCGCGGCGATCCTCGCCTTGTCGCTGACGGCGATCGCGAACGCGGTCGACCTGCACATGACGCATCGGAGGGTCGCGGAGCTAGAGAAGGCGGTCGAGAAGGCTGAGGACGCCGCCTATCGCCGCGGGCGCGGCGACGACGGCCTTCACCGCTAGCTTCGCGGCAGAGAGGCGCGTTCGAGCCTCGAACCGCCGAGACCGCCCGATGGCGGCGTACCGCGGGTTGTCGCGGGAGTAGCGGGCGATGTCGCCCGGCGCGTATGTCGCAGGTTTTTCCATGCCCCGCATGGTACGGGGCGAGTCACGGGAAGGAGAAGGGGATGGACTGGTTGGAAAGGCTGTTCGCCTTCGCTGCGTTCTTCAACACATGCTGGATCCTTTGGGGCGTCTTATCCGTAAAGGAGATGCTCAAGCAGCATGACGAGGGCTCCGCCGACGAAAGAGCCGACGATCGCGACGGCGAACTGTAGTGCGACGTCGGCCCTTCGCTCGCGGCGCTCGGTTTTCCTAGCCTCCGCGATGCGGAGCGTCTTGCGGCGGTCTATGTGCTTCGGAGTTTTCCCCATGCCTCAAAGGTACGGGGAGCGTCACGGGAAGGAGAAGAGGATGAAGGAAGAGCTTCGGGAGATGCCGCCGCTGCTCACGCCGCAGCAGCTCGCCGACATGACGGGCGGGCAGGTGAACGTGAGCACCGTTCGGCGGAAGTGCGCGGCGGGGGAGATACCCGCCGTGAAGGTAGGCAAGAAGTGGTTCGTCGTCCGCGACAGGCTGCTGGAGACGGCATGAGCGAAGGGCAGCAGAGGTGGACGTCGGGCCAGATCCAGGTTCTGCGCCGGTACGGCCCCCAGGGGGTCGACAAGTGCGTGCGCATGATCTACGGCCGCTACGGCGTGCGCCGCACGAGGGAGTGCGTCCAGAAGAAGGCCAGCAGGCTGGGCATAAGCCTGTGCGAGAGGGCGACGTGCCCCGCCTGCGGGCGCACGGTGCGAAGGCTCCGCGAGACGTCGGGGCTGTGCGACGTGTGCCACGAGAGGGCCTTCACGGGACCGCGCGAGGAGATGTCGCGCGTCATGCGCGAATCGGAGTACACGAAGGAGGAGAAGGATGCGATCGGAGATGCAAAGAGGGAGCGTAACCGCAACAGGCAGCGCGCCCACCGCGAGAGAGAAACAGTCAATAAAAGCGTCAAACCCCAGGCCGAGCGCGAGGGAGATTGACGAGATGGGCGTCGGGCTGGCGCTCATGTTCGCCGCGCTCTTCGCCTGGATGCTGCTCGACATGGCGGTGGCGCTGTGAGTGCGCTGGACCGCTACGGCGGCTCGGATGCGTACGGCGCCTACGACAGGCGGCGCTCCGAGGAGCGTGAGCGCGAGCTGATGTTCGGCACGTGCGGCGGGTGCCTGCACGCATTCACGTGCCAGGCGGGCGGCTGCGTCTGCCTGGCCGACCCGCTCGACCCGTACGAGGTGGACCCGCGCGCGACGGCCCGCGAGATGGGCTGCGAGGAATGGGAGGCGGCGTGAGGCAGAGGTTCGAGGTGCCGGGCAAGCTGCCCAGCCTCAACGACTACGTGAGCGCCTGCCGCTGCAACCCCTACAAGGGGGCGAAGGCGAAGAAGGACGCCCAGGAGGCCGTGGCATGGGCCATCAGGGCCGCGAGGCTCAAGCCCATGCGACCGCCCGTGACGGTGGGCTTCACGTGGGTGGAGCCAGACATGAGGCGGGACAAGGACAACATCTCCAGCGCGAAGAAGTACGTGCTCGACGCGCTGGTGGAGTGCGGGGTCATCCCCGACGACAACTGGAAGTGCATCGCGGGGAACCTGCCCGACCTCTACAAGGTCAACAAGGCGAACCCCCGCGTGATCGTGGAACTGGAGGAAGTCGATGAATAACAGGGACAGGGCGGCCATCGCCGCCTACCTGGTGGACAAGCTGGGCAAGCTAGACAAGCTCACCGGCGAGGACGTGACCATAACCGCCTACGTGACGGGGCGATCGGTCGGCGTCACGGTGATGTGGCCAGACGACGAGGAGGAGGACGACGGGGGGTGGGTGCAGTGCTGACGGCTGACGAGAGGCTGGCATTGCTCGCCGCCATAGACAAGAAGGTCGGCCCCGCGCTCAAGGAGGCGAAGGCCGAGGCGTGCGCGCAGCTGATGGAGAGATGCGCCGAGGACGGCACCGACCGCCGCGCGGTCACCGTGGGCGGCGAGAAGGTGGGCACCGTCGGCGTGAGCTACGCCAAGGCGCGGCCCGTCATCCTGGACGCCCCCGCGGCCATCGAGTGCCTTCGGGGGATGGGGCTGACCGAGGAGGTGCCCGCCAAGGGCTGGGAGGACGCCTTCACGGCGGTCGCGGGGACCGTGGTCGCCAAGGACACGGGCGAGGCCGTCGACTGGGCGGCATGGGAGCCCGAGAGGCCGAAGGGAGCGTCGGTGCGCATCGGAGAGCCGCAGAAGGTGCTCGATGCGTTCGGGGCGCGACTCTCGGACGGCGGGCCGCTGGCGCTGCTGGAAGGGGGCTCGGAATGAGGGAGCTGGCGAAGTACGAGGACGCGAGTGGCCGCGAGGTGACGCTCACGGACGTCGACATAAAGCGCGTCATCTGCGACAACCCGAACGTCACCGATAAGGAGATGAAGCTGTTCGTCGAGCTGTGCAAGGCGCAGCGGCTCAACCCGTTCGTAAAGGAGGCCTACCTGGTCAAGTACGGCGGCAACCCCGCGACGATGGTCGTCGGCAAGGACGTATACACGAAGCGAGCGCAGGCGAACCCGCGCTTCAAGGGCCTCCAGGCGGGCGTGTTCGTCGTCGACGGGAACGGCAAGGGCAAGGAACGCGAGGGCTCGATGGTGCTCCCGGGCGAGACGCCCGTCGGCGCATGGTGCAAGGTGTACGTGGACGGCTACGACGTGCCCATATACGACAGCGTGTCGTTCGACGAGTACGCTGGGAAGAAGCGCGACGGCTCGCTCAACTCGACGTGGGCGGGAAAGCCCGGGACGATGATACGCAAGGTCGCCGTGGTGCACGCCCTGCGCGAGGCCTTCCCCGAGGACTTCCAGGGCCTCTACGATGCCGCCGAGATGGAGCAGGCGATGAGGCCGCCCGAGGATGGCGAGGAGCCCGCTGAGGTCGTATGCGAGGCCGATGCCGTGGAGGTCTCCGAGGCACCGCCGAAGCGTCTCGACGCCGCACTTGAGGAGGCTCGGGCGGCGACCGCAGACGCGCTCACGGCTGCGAAGAGGCGAGCCGCCGACGCCATGCGCGCCTACTGCGAGCGAAACGAGGCCGACTACGGGGCCGAGCTTGAGGAGTTCAAGGAGCGGATGGCTCTCCACGCCGATGACCCGTCGTGGTTCGAGGCTCAGGCGAGCTTCTACGAGGCGAACTGATGGACGCGATCGACCTCTGGGACGCGCTCATGGAGGACAGGCGGCTGATGAAGGCCGCGGTCAACGAGGCGAGCGCGCGCGGTAAGGTCTACGCCGTGAAGAAGGCCGACTACTACAGCAAGAAAAGCGCGGCGGCGCTCAGGATGAAGGCGGACGGCCTGCCCGTCACGCTCATCGACGCCGCCGTGAAAGGGGTCGATGAGGTGGCCTCGGCGATGCTCGAGATGCAGTGCGCCGAGGCCGAGTGGCGAGCGGCCATGAAGGCGGTCGACGTGTACCGCGATGACTGCCGCATCGTCTACGACCAGATCAAGCGCGCCCAGGCGGGCGACCCCGACTACCTGTGATGGAGGAAAGAATTATGAGCATCAACAGAGTCTGCATCAGCGGGAACCTGACCCGCGACCCCGAGCTTCGCTCCACGGCGGGCGGGACGTCCGTCATGAGCTTCGGCGTGGCCGTGAACGAGCGGCGCAAGAGCGCGCAGACGGGCGAGTGGGAGGACTACCCGAACTTCGTCGACTGCACCATGTTCGGCAAGCGAGCCGAGGCGCTGGAGAGGTACCTGAGGAAGGGGACGAAGGTCGCGATCGAGGGCAGGCTGCACTACAGCTCCTGGGAGAGCGACGGACAAAAGCGAAGCAAGCTCGATGTGACGGTTGACGAGATCGAGTTCATGGCCCCGCGCGAGGACGGCGACGGGGGCCGCTCGTACGGCTCGGCAAGGCCGCCGCAGAAGCCCGCCCAGGCCGACCTCTACGACGAAGACATCCCCTTCTGAGGCGGCGCGCGATGCTGTACTTCGACCACGACACCGCCGCCATGGGCGACCCGAAGCTGTCGGAGCTGTGCATAGAGTACGGCCCCGGCGCGGTCGCCGCCTACTGGGTGGCGCTGGAGCAGATATACCGAGAGGAAACCCCCTTGGTTGTATTCGATAACCAAGGGGGTAACCGAAGCCTAACCAAGGTGGTTGGCCATTGGCTTTGCACCGACGCGGAGACGCTCGAAACATGGTTTTCCACCATGGTCGAGATAGGCCTCTTCGAGCGCGACGCAGACAACCCCGACGCCGTCATGAGCGCCCGCGCCGCGAAGAACATACAGGCGTACCGCGAGAAGCGCGAAACCGCACGTCAAAACGGGAAAAAGGGCGGGCGTAAACCGACAGCGAAACCAAACCGAAACCGACGTGGAACCGACTCGGTTTCCGACGGGAAACCGAACGCCAAGCTAATAAAAGGAAAAGAAAAGGTATTGGTAACCCATAAAGGGTTACCAAATACCGATGCGTCGTGCGACGCGGCTGCGGCCGAGGCCGCGCCGCCCGCCGCATGCCCGAAGTGCGGCGAGGCCCTCACCGCTACTACCGTCTCGTCGACGGGCTGGTGGTGCAACGGGTGCAGGGAGGAGGCGGTGCCGCGATGAAGGACGTCTGCACCGTCAACGCCCTGCTGCTCCCGATGATGGGCCGCCCGTCCGTCAGGCGCCCCTACTGCGCCGTGTGCGGGGCGGCTGGGATGCCGCTCAACCAGCACCACATCGTGCGCAGGGGCGCTGGAAGGCTCGTCGTCGGCGGCGTCGAGGCCGAGAAGCCGACGGTGACGCTCTGCGGCAGCGGCAACGCGGGCGGGTGCCACCGCAAGGCCCACGACGGGCGGCTGCACTTCCGCTGGGTCGGCGGGGACAACGGCCACTGGGAGCGCAAGCTCACCGCCCGCCCGTGCCGCTACCAGGACGCGCTCGCCGACGAGTCTGGATGGGGGCGGCTGCTGTGAGGTACCTGAGCCTGTTCAGCGGCATAGAGGCCGCATCGGTAGCGTGGGAACCGCTGGGCTGGGAGCCGGCGGCGTTCGCCGAGATAGACCCGTTCCCGTGCGCCGTGCTTGAGAAGAGGTACCCGGGCGTCCAGAACCTCGGAGACGTCTCGGGAGTCGATTGGAGGAAGTTTGTCAAGAGAAGAGGAAAGCCCGACGTGCTCGTCGGGGGAAGCCCCTGCCAGTCGTTCTCGATCGCAGGGAGCAGGACAGGGCTCGACGGGGCCTCTGGGCTCATGTGGGAGTACGTTCGAGCTGTACGCGAGGTCAGGCCTCGATGGGTTCTTTGGGAGAACGTCCCGGGAGCGCTGTCGAGCTCGCATGGGGAGGATTTCCGATGCCTCCTCGAAGCCTTGGATGCGCTCGGGTATGGTCTGGCATGGAGGGTACTTGACGCGCAGTTCTTCGGCCTGGCCCAGAGACGCGAGCGTGTCTTTCTTGTCGGACGTCTTGGAGAGCGCCCCCCCGTCGAGGTTCTCTTTGAGCCGGAGAGCGTGCCTTGGGATCATCGATCGGGCCGCGAGAAGAGGGCGGAGCTTGCCGCCGCAGCTGGAAGAGGCGCTGAGGGAGCAAGCTTCACGCTCAAGCTGAGGCACACGGGGAGCGACAACCCGGGCGGCGGGGCCGGCCCGCTGGTCCAGCGCGACGTGAGCGCGACCCTGGCGACCAGCCAGGACCAGACGCTGTTCAGCTTCGCGCAGAACAGCCGCGACGAGGTGCGCCTGCAGGGCGACGGAACCCTTGTGGGCGCGTTGTCAGCGCAGCCGGGCATGAAGCAGACCACCTACGTCTGCGAGACCGCGCACTCGGGCAGCAACGGCCTCGGGGTCGGCAAGTCCGACGTCATGCCGACCCTCGACACCTCCGGCGGCAAGGCCGTCTGCATCGCCGACGACAACGCGAACGCGGCAGTCGACGTGGACATGGCGGGGACCATGAAGGTCGGCGGCTCGGCGCCGATTGTCTCCTCTTGTCGGTCGGGCTGCGCGGTGAGGAGGCTCACGCCCACGGAGTGCGAGAGGCTCATGGGCTTCCCCGACGGATGGACGCGGGTTCCGTACAGGGGCAAGCCTGCCGAGGAGTGCCCGGACGGCCCGCGCTACAAGGCGATCGGCAACTCGATGGCGGTGCCCGTGATGCGGTGGATCGGAGAGCGCATCGAAAAGGCCGAGAGGGGTGGGCTGGAATGATCCACGGGACGCACGGCGCCTACTTCAACGGCGGGTGCAGGTGCCCCGCCTGCAAGGAGGCGGGGCACCGATACTACCTGGAGGTCGCGAGGCCGCGCAAGGAGGGCGAGCGGGTCGAGCCCAAGGGCGAGGCGCACCCGCTCGTCGCCTACGCGGCCTCGCTCAGCGAGATGGTCTACACCGTCGGCGGGAGGACGAGGGTCTTCGCCTTCCCCCCGATGGGGGAGCTTAGAAGGGACGATGATATTGGTTAGCAAAACGTGCGGCGCGTGCAGGCACTTCCTGGGCGTCTGCTGCGACTACGGCGTGTGCGAGCGGGAGGTCCGGCTCGCGGCGGACGCCATGACGAGGGAGAGCGACCCGCGCTGGGTCTGCGCGATGCACATGCTCTCGTGGGCGTCCGACAACCTCAAGGACGCGCAAGACGACGCGTGCGGGAGATGGGAGGGCTGCGAATGGGAGTGATCGTCGGCACCGTCCCCGTCTTCTCATCCACGGAGGCCGACAAGGCGCAGGCTATGAAGGTCGTCGAGGAGGCGGCGGAGGTCTTCGGCGCGTGGCAGACGTGGGTTGACGGCGGCTGGTGCGCGGGCGACCGACGCGCGCTCATCGGCGAGTGCGCCGACACCATCCAGGCGGTGGGCAACCTGCTCGACGCGCTGGGAGTCGTGGACATGGAGCAGCACATGGAGGAATGCAGGGCGCGCAACGAGGCGCGCGGAAGGGAGTACAGATGACGGAGAAGCAGGGCGCGGCCGAGTGGCTGCGCGAGAAGGCGCAGGGCGTTAGGCGCGCGAAGGGAAAGGGGGCGGGAGTGAGCCGTTTCATCGCGAACGTGTCATTCGGCAAGGATTCGACCGCGATGGTCTACGCCATCGTCGATCACGGCCTTCCGTTGGACGAGGTCCTCTACTACAACACCGGAGCCGAGTTCGACGCGATCTACGACGAGCGGGACAGGATGCTCCCGTTCCTCGCCAGCCACGGCATCGAGTACACGGAGCTTCGGCCTAGAGAGCCGTTCTTCTATTCGATGCTCGCGCGGCCTGTCAGGAGCCGCGCCACGGGCGAAGTGCACAAGCACGGCTACGGATGGTGCGGCGGTCTCTGCCGATGGGGAACTCGGTTGAAGATCGACGCTCTCGAAAGGTACAGCAGAGGTGCGACGACGTACGTCGGCATAGCCTCCGACGAGACGCAGCGCCTCTGACGCCTCGGTGCCGGAAAGGCCGCGCCGCTCGCCGAGTTCGGCATGACGGAGGCCGACTGCCTCGCGCTGTGCTACGAGCGCGGCCACGAGTGGATGCAGGACGGGGTCAGGCTCTACGACGTGCTCGACCGAGTCTCGTGCTGGTGCTGCCGGAACAAGAACATGAGGGAGCTGAGGGCGATGCACGACAAGCTCCCGCGCTACTGGGAGCGGTTGGTCGCCCTCGAAGACCAGCTGGGTCAGATGAAGAGCAAGCCGCTGCGCGTGATAGGGGGCGAGCGGGAGTGCTGATCTACATGATAGGCCCCGTCACGGGCAAGCCCGACCTCAACCGAGAGGCGTTCGAGGATGCGAAGGAGAGGCTCTTGGACGCGGGCTACGACGTCCTGATTCCGCACGACGTCGTGCTGCCCATCGCGACGCACGAGGTGCTCGACGCCGACGGCGTGCCCATCAAAGTGGGCGACACGGTCTACTGCGACGGAGACCCCGAGCCGCTGACAGTCGATTCCTTCGACGACCCGGGGTTCGTCTACCTCACGTCGGCCAAGGGCTCGGACGGAACGCTCTACACCATCGAACCGTCGCTCCTGACGCATAAGCGCCCCGACAGCTGGGAGCGCATCGAGGAGGACGTCTACCACCTCGTCATGAGCGAGTACCTCGAAACGCCCGAGAAGGACGTCAGCGACCTAGTGCGCCGAGCGAAGGCGCTCGCGAAGGCGGGTGAGGGCGAATGAGCTGCGACCCGTTTGAATGGACGTGCGCAAGATGCGGCAGAACGTACTCCACCCCGTTCTTTTTGAGCTATCCCCGCGAGTTCTGGAAAGACAACAAGAAGTGCATCGGCGATGTCTGCGAGAAGTGCTGCGCCGAAGTGGACGATAAAAACGTGCGCCGCAGGAAGGCGGTTGGCGAATGATGGTCATCGATGTTGTGTTCATCGCGCTCGTGTTCGTCGTGGCCGCGGTGGCCATCGTGGCGAACGTCGTTATAGCCCGCTCAGAGTGCCGAACGAACCGCGAGCTGCTTCGAGTGCAGCGCGAGTGGATGGAGAGGATGACGGATGACACCAGAGACTAGGCAGAAGGCCATGCGCGATATCGGCTTCCTCGAAGGCTTCAGCGCGTGGATATGGGCGAGCACGGGCGACAAGCTAGCCCCCGAGTTCGCGGAAGCGTACGACGAGTACGTCGAGGAGCTTCGGAAGGTGGTGATGAGCGATGGAGACCTATAGCTTCGGAGATTGGGTCGTCTACGACCCCGGCTACAAGGACCCCGAGATAGGCAGGGTGACGGAAGACAAAGGGGAGTCTGCCTTCGTGTGCTACCACACGGGGTGCACTGCCGCCAGCACCTACAAGCGGAGCCTGAGGCGCGCGACCGAGGCCGAGATACTGGCAGCGCCGGACGGCATCGGATTCCACCGCTTCGACCCTTGGTGCCCGATCGCAAAGGAATGCCCGGGGTTCGTAAGATGCGATGCTCTGTCGAAAGAGAGGGAACGATGATTAGCGACGATGAGCGCCGCGAGGTTGCGGAAAGGCTACGAAGCGCGTCGGCGCGTCGCGACGATGCGCCGTGGATGGTCGAGGACTTGATGCAGGCTCTCGGGTTCCGATGCTACGAGGACGGGGAAGACCAGTTGTTCGACCGCCTGGCAGAGCTCATAGAGCGCCCGACGTGCTCCATGGAGTACCGCCCAGAATGGAGCGGAGACGAGATCTACCCGACAAGGGCCTACGAGTGCAGCGAGTGCGGGCACATCGTGCAGGACGGCAAGCCCGACTACTGCCCAGGATGCGGAGCGGAGGTGGTCGAATGACGTTCTCCGAATACGTGCAGCTAAAGGAGAGGGCGGAAGCGGCTGGCATTGGCGACGACCTGTCTCTTGCCCAGTTGCTCCACTACTTGCAGTTTCAAGAGGTCGCCACTCGCAATTTTCAGGCGTACATGAACGAGATGGAAGCATGGTGCAAAAACATCTCCAAGACGGTCGAATCTCGAATAAAGGAAGCGGAGAAGGTGGTCGAATGAGGGTCTACAAGTGCGACCGATGCGGAAAGTACGTGGCGATTGAAGCGAAGTATTTCTTCATACGGAAGCCGACCCCGCTATGGCGTCTCGGGCGCAAGATACACATCTGCGACGACTGCGCGAAGAGCTTCCGCAGATGGTTCAACGACCCAAAGGCGAAGGAGGCGGACGATGCTGAGCGACGCGATTAAAGGCGAAATCGAGTCGGTCTTCCGCCCCGTGCGGGTGAGCTATTTCGACCCGCGCACTGGCGAGCCCTGCGACAGCAGGCCCGAGCCCATCAGGCGCGAGAAGGGGCGCGCGACCGTCGAGGAGCGCAACGCCGAGATCGCGAAGCGCGAGCGGGACGAGAAGGAGGCGCGGGAGATATCCGAGGCCATGCGCAAGCGCGCGGGGCTGAAGCCCGACGGGGCGCGATTGCCGAGCATGCGCGCGGGCGGCCGAAACGGCGGCAGGCCCCGCCCCGTGGTCGTCGACGGCAGGCTGTTCCCCTCCGTGGCGGCGGCCGCCGAGGAGGTTGGCCTGACGGCGCAGCACCTCGGCAGGCGCCTCAGGGGCGGCCCCTGCACGGTCAATGGCCGCAGGGTCGCGTTCGCCGAGGACTGGGCGTGACGCGCCTGCGACAATGGGGGGAGCGGGGCATCGCAAGCGGCCCCGCTCTTTCCTCCCGATCGCGCCCATGCGGCGCAAACCTCCCATGATGCCCCGCCTGTCCAGGTGGGGCATCATCCGTTTCAAAAGCGTAACATGGTGGAAAACGGCCTGAAACGGAAGCCCCACAACTGCCGAGTATCTTTGCTGGCCACGAAGGCGGAAAGTTGGGAGGGCTCTATGTGGATCGAGTACGAGAAGGCCGTCGAAGTGCTGGCCGAGAGGTACGGCCTGGTGATGCTGTGCGAGGAGAAGGGGCTGCCGTTCGCTCGGGAGGCCCGCGACGAGGGCCGTTTCGGCGTCTGGGTCGTGTCCAGGGCGTCTGGCGTGGACTACGGCGAGGTGCTGACCGACGTCAAGAGGAAGTGGAAGGCCGACCACCAGTGACGCGCACGCGACAATGGTCTGGTCGGAAGGAGGCCGGATGGCTAGGGGAAAGGGGCTGACGGCGGCCCAGATACAGGAGAGCATGCGCCAGGTCGGCTTCTGCGACCCCATCGGGGTGTGGACCAACGC
>ERZ1035037.177-NODE-177-length-24369-cov-13.357119_pt1 | contig 24369 bp, 30 predicted proteins | sample MGYA00520618_ERZ1035037 | MGnify/ENA primary metagenome ERZ1035037 (study PRJEB33766, sample SAMN09781741) | gut metagenome | biome: gut microbiome | host: Homo sapiens | place: Madagascar | study: EMG produced TPA metagenomics assembly of the PRJNA485056 data...
CTCTGATTCTCTGTTTAGTGCAATCAGTAAATCTTTAAAATTAGGTGTTTTATCTAAATGTTTTACGCTGATAAACTCTTTTTGAAATGAATCTTTAAAAGTTAAAACACCAGCATAAGATTGTAATAACAAGAATAGCAGAACATAAAAACTTCTTTTATATTCTTTCTCTGTATAATTCATTAGATAATCCCTCTACTCCCATTCCATAAGACTTTACCAATGATTCTGATATTCACTTGGTTTATTTGTTCTTCTTTTGAACATTTATATATTTCTGTTTCATACTCTTTATTATTAGATATGATTTTCCAACTACCATCTAATTCAACTTGGAATTTTTTAACTCTTAAATCCTTATTATTAATTAAGAAAACATAAATACCGCCATCAACAACATTGGTATTATTATGGTTTACAATTAACAAATCACCATCTTTAATATCAGATGGTTTATTACAACCTGAATCCATGCTATCACCTGATGCTGTAATAACAGAAAGATTTGATGTATCAATCTTTGGTAATAATCTTCTATCAAAGTAATAATAATCTTCAGCTGATGTATTTAGATTTTCAATACCATTACCAGCAGCAGCTTTAACATTAAAATATGGGATTCTAATTAAATTAGAATCATTATTACTTTCAACTTGTACCATTAAATTCTTAATTTTATCATTAAGAAGATGTGATGTAACTCTATCTTCAGGTGTCCAATAAATTTTCTTTATGGTTTCTTTATTAGTAATTGTTTCTAAATCAATGCCGTATTTTAAATAAACATTTTTAATTATGTTAGATGAAACATCACGACCACCTGTAAGAACATTAGACACAACAGGTTGGCTTACACCTAATTCTTTTGCAAAATCAGTTTTAGATAAATTAGATATTTTGTAAAGATATGTGAAGTAATCTTTAATTGTCTCTTTGTCATTCATAGTAGGCATTTCAACCTCCTTGCATGGTGTTTTGTTATAACATCGTGAAATAAATATTGAACCAAACACTTGACATTTTATTTCAAATGTGATATAATGGTATTGTAAGGTAAAGGTTAGTTCAACCAATTAATAAAAACCATTTACGATTATCAGTAGTTCCGAAGGGTGATAACTAAATGTGATATTAATTATTTCAAACCTCTATTACCATTATAACAAAAGCTATAAAAATTTCAATATGTTTCTTCAAATCATGAAGGAAATGTAACACTTAATCAAAAGAATAAGGAAGGTAGTGACAATGGAAACAACAACAAACATTAGTAAATTATGCTGTGCATCTTGTAATCAATGTAATGGAAGTATGTGTAACAAATTAGGCAGAAGAATTGAGCCTAATTATAACAAATGTACATCACATCAAGATTATAAAGTTTCAAATCCAATCAAGGGAGGTTTGAGATAATGTCAGGCAGAGTTTTACTAAATGTAATTATTTTATGCTTAATTATCAACCTTGTAATGGTTGTTAAAATCCATAATAGAATTGAACAAATTAATAAAGGTTACATGGCTCAAGAAGCTATAACAGTACCTTCAGGATTACCTGATAATTTAGAGGTGGTTTACTAATGATAAATTTACTTCAAAGATTCTTGTGTATATGTGGAATACATAACTATGTAATGCTTCACATCTCACCTGAAGGTGGTATTGACCGTAAGATATGTACTGTGTGTGGGCAAAGAATTAGAAAAATAAAACACAGCGGTAATTGGACAGTAGTTAAATAAATTATGTAGCATACTTTTCTCCTTTCATTGAGGGATTTACTCCCTCTTACTTTGGGTGAGTGGTGTAATAGGTAACATAGTCGTCTCCAAAACTGACTGATGGAGGTTCAAATCCTCTCTTGCTCGTATTAATCAAAGTAGCAGAAATAACACTTAAATTATGATAGAAAAACAAATAGAACTAGAAAAACAAATGACATATTTGTCTATTGAAAAATATAGACACGACTTAAATAAAGCAATAGCTTCAGAATCTTTTGGTGATACAAAAGTTGCTACAAGAATTATTTCAGCTGTTCTTGATGATTATGCAAAAGCTATTCAAGAATATTTAGATAATTATTCAGCTGGACATGCTGTTCGTTCAACATCAGCTGCTAAATTAATTAGCAAATTACCTGTTGATATTACAGCTTATATCACAGCAAAAGTAATAATAAATTCTTTTACAAGTAGTGAAAAGACAGCTCAGGCTTTACAAGGTCAAATTGGTAATGTGATTGAATCTGAGATAAAAATGCGTGAGTTTAAAGATTTAAACACAAAGTATTATTCAAAGATTCAGAAGGATTTACAATCAAGAGGTGCAAATGGAACACGTAGAAAAAATATTACAGTAGGTGTTTTTAATAAGCGACTTGATTTTCATGTACCTCAATGGACTAAAACAGAGTGTTTTCAAGTTGGAATGGTTTTACTTGAATTATTTATCCAGTCAACAGGATTGGTAAATGTTAAAAAACGCTGTAGAAAAGGTAAAACAATCAAATATATTGAACCAGCTGAGGAACTTCTAACAGGAATTGAAGATTTAAACTGTAAGCTGGAGGTGCTACAACCATTTTATTTACCAATGATTTGTCCTCCAAAAGATTGGAGGGGTATCTTTGACGGTGGTTATATCAGTCCTTATTTAAGGAAGAATAAACTGATTAAAAACAATGATAGAGAATACCTAAAAAAGATTTCAACAGCAGAAATGCCAATGGTTTATACAGCAATAAATCATTTACAATCAACAGCTTGGCAAATTAATAATGATGTTCTAAAAGTTGTAAAAGATTTATGGGAAATAGGAAATGCAATAGCAGAGCTTCCTGATAGAGAAGATGAATTACTTCCTCCATTTCCATATCCTGAAAAAGGAAAAGATGATTCTTTTACAGAAGAAGAACAGAAAATTGTAAAACAATGGAAACAAGAAATTTATGAGATTCACAAAAGAAACGCAGCAAGAAAATCAATTAGAATCTTAACTTCTCAAATTCTGAGAATAGCAGAACAATTTAAAGATTATGAAGCAATTTGGTTTCCATATCAAATGGATTTCAGAGGTAGAATGTACCCAATACCAGCTTTATTACAACCTCAAGGAAGTGATTTAGCAAAGGGCTTATTAAGATTTAGTGAAGGAAAGAAAATATATGGTAATGACAGAGCAATACAATGGTTCAAAATACACGGAGCAAACCTGTGGGGTTACGATAAATGCTCTTATAAAGAGAGAGCAAGCTGGGCAGAACAAAACTTTGAAACCATCAAAGGATATGTGGATAATCCAACAGAAAATCGAGGATGGGCAGAAGCAGATAAACCATTTCAGTTTTTGGCTTGGTGCATGGAGTATGTTCTTTACAATGCTTCCCCTAGCAGCTTTGTTACTCGTTTGCCTATCCAGCTAGATGGTACTTGTAATGGATTACAACACTACTCAGCACTACTGAGAGATGAAGTAGGTGGTGTAGCTGTAAACCTAATTGATGGAGATAAACCATCAGATATTTATGCAAAAGTTGCAGAAAAATTAGAACAAAAATTAAAAAGGATTATAGAAAAGAATGACAATGAAAATGATACAAATAATGCTAGACGGTGGTTAGAGCTTGGTCTTAATCGTAAACTTGCTAAAAGACCTGTTATGGTTCTTCCGTATGGTGGTAGCAGAATGAGTTGTAGAGAATATGTAACTGAATACTTAACAGATAAATATTCTTCTCAATACTTATGGCAACTCTTTAATGTTGGTGATAATCCAACTGATTGTATTTATAAAATCTCAGTATGGTTATCAAAATATTTATGGGAATCCATAACAGAGACTTTAAAAGCAGCCATTGTTGGTATGGCTTATTTAAAGAAATTAGCTGGAATTACCAATAGAGCAAATAAACCTCTTGATTGGCTAACTCCTGTGGGTTTACTTGTCAGAGAAAACTACAAAAGCAGAAAACAAAAAGAAATCAAAACTGAGTTATATGGAACAATAATCAGTAGTAAGTTCAATAATGATATTGATGTATTGGATAAACAAAGACAGATAAATGGAATATGTCCAAACTTTATTCATAGTTTAGATGCAGCTTGTTTGATGTTGTATCTGAATAAATGTAAGGAACAAGGTGTAAGTTGTTTTATGACAGTACATGATTGCTATGGAACTTATGCAACAGATACAGATACCTCAGCAAGATTATTGAGAGAAGCCTTTGTAGAAATATATAGACTTCCAATATTAGATTATTTCACTCAGGATATTTTAAGTGAATTTACTGAAGCTGAACAACAAAAAATACAGTTACCCGAAAAGCCTGAAGTTGGAAATCTAGATATAGAAGAAGTGTTAAACAGTAGTTACTTTTTTAATTAGGAAGGATAAATGAAATTAAAAGATTTTCAAAGAGCTTTTCCCTTTGATTTAAGTATGAATTGGATTTTTGAAATTAAGATGTAAAAGTGTAGAAAAACAACAAGAAGGAAACAAAAAAAATGAAAATTAACAACGGTTTAAAAGGCATAAGAGTAGGTTATGTTCGTAAAAATAAGAGAGAGACAATTATTAATTGTGGTGTTAGTACACAGAATCAATCAATCAGTTGGCTAGAGCTACAACTTAATAAAGCATTAGGAATTAAAAAGGAAAGAAAACAAAATGACAGAAACAACAATAAATAATGCACAAACAATCATTGACGAAATGATTACAAAAGACCCTGAAATGATTAGTAAACTAGCTCATAGCATCACAGAAGGAGCTTTAAAGGCTTGTACTCCAGCAACAAAGATTCTAACTCTAGCAAGTGTTTTAGTTTGTTGGTTACAGAAATATGATTTGAACTATGTAAATGCACTAGGCTTAGCTGATTGCTTAGTACATAGAGGAGATTTTAATAATATCAGCAAAGAGTTTCAAGACATTTATGAAGATACAAAGGAAGGTTAAGAAGAAATGGCAAACAAAGATTCTGTTTCAAAGAAATTAGTTACAGGTAAAGGTGAATTAACAGGTTTTATTTCTGTATTCAAACCATCAACAAAATTTGATAAAGATGGTACATATCAAGCAAATATTATTTTACCAAAAGAAGAAGGTGAAAGAATCGCAGCTGAGATTAAAGCTGTAAGAACTGAACAATTTAAAACTTATGGTAAAGGTACAAAAGTTGCAGATTTAACACAATGTGTTCCATTAACTATTGTTGATGATGAAACAGGTGAAGAAACTCCTGATGCAGAAGGTCGTTATGTTTTCAAAACTAAAGCAAAAGCTTTTATTAAAGATGGTGTACCAATGGCTTTTGTAAAAGTAATGGATTCAAAACTTAAACCAATGACAAATGCTTCTATTGGAGCCGGTACAGTAGCTAAATTAGGTGTTATTCTTAGTGGCTATTGTGTAGCTGGTAAAACAGGTGTTTCAGTTAAATTAAAAATGGTTCAAATCCTAGATTTAGTTGAATATACTGGTGGTAATCCTGAAGAATTTGGATTTACAGCTGAAGAAGGTTTTGAAGATAGTGATGAAAACTTTGCTCCTGTTAAACAACAAGTAGTAGAAGAAGATACAGAAGAAGGTGAAGAAGATTTTTAATGGCTAAAGCTAAGAATATGACCTCAAAACAAGTAGGTCTAACTCAAGGTTTTAGAAGTGGCTTAGAAGAAAAAATAGCTGCTCAGTTAAAATTAGCTGGAATTAATCCTTGCTATGAATCAAGAAAACTCCCTTATAGGGTTGAAGAAACACACAATTATACCCCTGATTTTCCTGTAACAAAGAGCTTGATTATTGAAACAAAAGGAAGATTTCAAACAGCAGATAGAATGAAAATGCTGAAGATTAAAGCACAATACCCTGATATTGAGTTTAGATTTGTATTTACAAACTCTAAAGCACGTATCAGTAAAGCAAGTCAGACAACTTATGCTCGTTGGTGTGAGAAAAATGGATTCAAATATGCAGATAAATTGATTCCAACTGAATGGATAGAAGAAATAAAAGAAATATTAAAAAAGGAAGGTTAATAACAAATGGGATTATTTGATGCTTTTAGAGCTGTAAAAGTTTTAAGTACAGCTGGAAAATTTGTAAAACAACATGAAGATTATGTAAATAGAATCACAATGTTGGTTGAAAAAGTTAAAGGTGCTATTGCTTTATTTGAATCTAAGAAAAAAGATATTGAAGCAATTATTACAGATGCGAAAATGTTAGTAGAAAAATTAAAAGGATTGAGAGGTTAATAATGCAATTTGATAGTAATAAAATTTATGTTTGTACTAATTTAGTGGGGGGTGAAGATGTACAAGTTCTAATTAAGACAAACCTAGATAATGAATTAAGATGGACTGATTTTCACCACTTTACAACATTTCCTTTTGAGAAATTAAATAAATATCAGCCTAATACTAAAGATAAATTATACATTCTTGATAATATATATGATTTAGCAGATTTTATTCAAGGTAAAAGAGATTTTCCAATCTTTAAAACAAATGAGGAAGAACAAAAAGAAAAAGATGAAGAAGCTAAAAAATCTCAAGAATGTGATAACCATACAACTAAATTAGACAAACTTAGAGATGTCATTGATTATTTGTTTGATGGAAATTTAGAAAAAGAAGGCGGTTGTACTGCAACAAATATCTGTAAAGGTCGTGTTTGTTCTGATAGTGATTTTGACTGTCGAAATTGTTTAATGGATTACATTCAAAGGATTGTTGCTTAGGTGGGTTTATCACATCAACCTTGTCCTGATTGTGGTTCAAGTGATGCACTTCACATAAATGATGATGGTTCAACTAAATGCTTCTCGTGTAATACCTTTACTCCAGCAAGTAAAGTAACAAAGCACGAGGAGCTGGATGGGAGCTTTTTAAAGGGAATAGCAAAAGGGATTCCTGATAGATGTTTACAACAAGACGTTTGTAAACGCTATAAATACAACACAACAACTTATAAAGGTAAAGAAGTTCAGATAGCAACTTACAGAGATTTAGATGGAAAAGCTATATTTCAAAAAGTAAGATTTGTTGATGATAAACAGTTCTTTACAGTTGGTAAGTTTAAACCGTTGTTATATGGTATGCACTTATTCAAAGGTAACACTAAGAAGTTGATTATAACAGAAGGTGAGATTGATTGTCTTAGTGTTGCTCAGGTGGTTGGTGAATATCCTGTTGTTAGTATTCCTAATGGGGCTGCCAATGCAAAAGAAGCTATCAAACATAATTTAACTTGGATAGAACAGTTTGAAGAAGTTATTTTTTGTTTTGATATGGATGAAGTTGGTCAGAAATCAGTTAAAGAAGCAGCTGAACTTATAACACTAGGCAAGGCAAAGGTTATGAGTTTACCTCTCAAAGACCCAAATGAAATGCTAAAAGCTGGTAGAGTTCAAGAGTTGTTTAAAGCAACTTGGAACGCTCAAGAATTTAGACCTGATGGTATTGTATTTGGTGAAGAACTTTGGGAAGAAGTTAATAAGCCTATTGAATGGGGGTATGATTATCCGTTTCCAACAATGACAAAATTGACTTATGGTATCAGGATTCCTGAGATTTATGCTTTTGGAGCTGGTACAGGGGTTGGTAAAACAACCATTATTAAAGAGTTTCAATATGATTTAGCAATCAAACAAGGATTTAAGGTTGGTTGTATTCATCTTGAAGATACAGCAAAGAAAGTTACATTAGACTTTATGAGTAAAGCTTGTAACAAGCCATTACATAAACCTGATGTAGAAGTAACAGAACAGGAACGTAGGGATGCTTTTGAAAATACAGTTGGTACAAATAGGATATACATTTATGATTCAAAAGGCGCAAGAGATATTGAGACAATTAAAACAAAAATCAGAGAAATGGTTGTTGGTTATGGTTGTCAATTTATTTTCTTAGACCACTTGAAAGCAATTACAGATGCAACAGCAGCAGCTGATGAAATCAAAACTACAAACAAGATTGTAAGTGATTTAGTTCAATTATCTTTAGAAATTAACTGTACAATTTTTATCATTACCCATTTAAGAAAACAACCCAATAATAGTAAATCATTTGAGGAAGGTGGAAGAATCAGCCTTGATGATTATTATGGCTCAGGAGCATTGAAACAATATGCTAACTTCTGTTGGGGCTTTGAGAGAAATAAATGTGCTGAGAATGAATTAGAGAGAAACACAACAACAATCAGATGTTTAAAAGATAGATACACAGGTGAAGCTGATGGTGAGGTAATTAAGATTAGGTATAACAAAGATACAGGTCGATTACAGGAAGTTGAAGATGATGAAGTTGATACAAGTGATTTCACATCAGAAGGAAATGATTTCTAATGATAACAGTATTAAAAAAAAATATGTTCTTCAATAAATATGGCACGAGAAAATCAGAAGTAGAGTTTCAGGGTGATTATACAGAAGAAGATATAACTAATGATTTAGCAAAAGATGCCCCTTATGGTTGGTGGTTAAATGTTAAACAAGTTGATTCAGAGAAGAAAATATACAGAGGTGAGCTTCATGAATATTGGGATTAATAAACAATTAAAATTACCTTTAGATTGGGGTGATGAAGATGAAAAACTAACAGGTGATGTTTGTCCTGTATGTGGTTATCCAATAGTCTTGGAATATGGCTTAGAAGTTTGTTATAGATGTGGCTGGAGCAGAGAAGATGAGATTAATATTTGATATTGAAACAAATGGTTTACTTAGAGAACTAACAACAATACACTCTCTTGTAATCTATGACCTTGATTCAAACAAATATTATTCTTGTACAGATAACTTTTATGTACCTGAAGATGATTCTATTAAAACTAGAACAATAAAACAAGGCATTGAAATGTTATCTAAGGCTGATGTGATTATTGGACATAACATAGTTAAGTTTGATATTCCAGCTATACAAAAACTTTATCCTGATTTTACCTATAACAAAGCTAGAGATACGTTGTTAATGGCTAAATTAGTTTATCCTGATATTGGATTGATTGATGATAGGTTGATTCTTAAAAATCAATTACCAAAAGCTATGAGGGGAAGATATTCACTTGAATCTTTTGGTTACAGATTAAAAGAATACAAAGGTGAGTATTGTCATAAAGAAGATGCTTGGGATAAGTGGTCTTATGAAATGCAAACTTATTGTGAACAAGACGTAAAAGTAACAGTAAAACTTTGGAATATATTAATTAAGCATGAGATTCCTGAAACAACACTTGATATAGAACACGAGTTTGCAACAATCTTATTTAATCAAGAAATGAGAGGTGTTCACTTTGATTTAGATAAAGCCATTGATATGGCAAGCCAATTACAAGCTAAGAAACTTGAATTAGAGCAACAACTAAAAGAAGCTTTTCCTGATGAAGTTGTAGAAGAAACTTTCATACCAAAAGTTAATAATAAAAACAGAGGTTATGTAAAAGGTGTTCCATTTGTTAAACGAAAGATTATAGAGTTTAACCCATCATCAAGAGATATGATTGCTCAAAGGTTAGTTAAAAAATATGGTTGGAAACCAAAACATTTATCAAATACAGGTAAACCAATTCTAAACGAAGAAATTATTGATACATTGAAATATCCTGAAGCTCCTCTATTAAAGGAATATTTCTTAGTAACAAAAGTTTTAGGTCAACTGTTAGAAGGTAAAAACGCTTGGTTAAAGCTGTATGGCAAGACAACAGAAGCAATACATGGTTCAGTAGATACAATTGGTGCTGTAACGTGTAGATGTACTCATAAATATCCAAATTTAGCTCAAGTACCAGCTGTTGGTGGTTTCATGGGTAAGGAATGTCGAGAGTTATTCTGTGCTAGAGAAGGATATAACTTAGTTGGCTGTGATGCTTCAGGACTTGAATTAAGATGCTTAGCACACTATATGAAAGATGATGAGTACACACATGAAATCTTAAATGGTGATATTCACACAAAGAATCAAATAGCAGCTGGATTACCAACAAGAGCAGAAGCTAAAAGATTTATTTATGCTTTCATTTATGGTGGTGGTGATGCTTTGATTGGGTCTTTAGTAGGTGGTAAATCAAAAGAGGGTAAAGAGATTAAAGCAAAATTCTTATCTTCACTCCCATCACTTGATAGACTGATTAAAGGTGTTAAGAAAAAGATTAAAACAAGAGGTTCTTTAAGGGGCTTAGATAAAAGAAAACTAAAGGTCAGGGAAGAATATAAAGGTTTAAATGTTTTATTGCAATCAGCTGGAGCTATTGTAATGAAAAAAGCTTTATGTATTCTGTGGAATGATTTAAAAGCAAAAGGATATAAACTATTTAGCTGGTCAGACTACTGTAAAGGCAATAGAGATTTTGATATAGCTTTTGTTTTAAATGTTCATGATGAATACCAAGCTGAAGTTAAACCTGAGATAACAGATGAATATAAGGTTATGGCTGTAGAAGCAATTAGAAAAGCTGGTGAGTTCTTTGGATATAGATGTCCATTAGATGGTGAAGCTAAAGTAGGTCACAGCTGGTTTGATACACACTAGGTATAAGGAAAATTAATGAGTAATATTTTAAGAAAATGTAGTTGCTGTGGTAGAGTTTTACCCATTACAGAATTTGCTCCCAAAACACATAAGTGTAGGATTTGTAGGAGAGACTACGATTGGCAATATAGATATGGATTAAGCCCTGAACAATATTTTGAATTACATAAATCGCAAGGCGGTAAATGCAAGATTTGTGGTAAAACACTTTCTGAAGGACAATATTTATCAGTAGACCATAATAAGGAAACAGGTGAAATAAGAGGTTTATTATGCGGAGATTGTAATAGAGCATTGGGCTTATTTCATGAAGATATACACGCTATGAGTAGAGCAATAGATTATTTGATTGATAGTAAGGTTAATTGTGAAGATTAAAAAATTATATGGTTGTATTGATATGCAAACAGGTGAGTTAGTTGGTAATAAATTATATGCAAGGAAACAATACTCATATTGTAGAGTGGGAGCTTGTAAGACAGCTTTTGAAAACATACTTAAAAATCCGAGATATAAAATTGTTGAATTAAGACCAATACCTTTATTGACGGAGGTTAAATGTCAAGAACAGTAATCATTGATGGTGATGTAGTTATTTATAAAGTAGCAGAAGCAATTTCAGATACATTTGAAGTTGAATCACAGGGAGATGAAGATTTCATTTATAGAACAATCAGCTGGGCAAATAAACATCAGGCTGAAGAAAAAATGATTGATATGCTTCAAAAGATAATGAAAGATTGCAAAGGACAAGACATTGTTATTTGTTTGTCTGATAGAGGTAATAACTTCAGAAAAACAATTAATTCTGATTATAAAAGTAACAGAAAAGCTATTAAACCTTTGCTTTATGACTATTTGAGAGACTATATCAAAGGTTTAGGACATAAGGTTTATATAAAAGAATCATTGGAAGCTGATGATGTTATAGGTATTTTAGCAACAAGTAAAACAATTATTAAAGGTGATAAAGTTGTTTGGAGTTTAGATAAAGACTTTAAAACAATTCCTTGTAAGTTTCATAGAGCAAAACCTAATGGTAAAGATGAATCACATTTAATTACTAAGGAAGCTGCTGATTGGTGGTTTATGTATCAGACATTAATTGGTGATAAGGTTGATGGCTATGAAGGTTGTAAAGGAATAGGTGATAAAACAGCAAGAAAATTACTTGGCGAGATTGGTGAAAAACCTATTGAAGAACTTTGGAAGATTGTTTTAGACACTTACTTAACACACGGCTATACAGAAGAAGATGCTTTAAGAAATGCAAGAATGGCAAGAATCTTGAGAGCAGAAGATTATAATTTTAAGACTAAAGAGGTTAAATTATGGAAACAACAGTAATTAATTTATATGGTTCACCTTGCTCAGGTAAATCAACCATTGCATCAGGCTTGTTTTATAAGATGAAATTAGCTGGTTTCAATGTGGAATTAGCAAGTGAGTGGATTAAAGGTAAAGTTTACGAAGAAGCTCCTTATCCATTTACAGACCAATTATACACTTTTGCTAATCAGAATAAAATCATCAGACAAATGGTAGGTAAGGTTGATTATGTAATTTGTGATAGTCCATTATTACAAACTTGTGTATATCAAACAAGAGAACCTAAAATTTATAACCAAATGGCTTATGAATATTATAGCTTATATAGAAACATTAATGTTGTTTTAAAAAGAAACCATGAATTTAGACAGGAAGGTAGGATTCATACAGAAGCTCAGTCAGTTGTAATTGATGAGAAGATAAAAGAATTTTTACAAGAACTAAGTGTTGATTATACAACGGTTTCTTCATCTAATGCTCTTGATGTGGTTTATAAAATGATAAAAGAGGATTTTTATGAACAACAACATAAATAACATAATGAGGTTATTCTATACAGATTATAGGGGAAAACCAATGTTGGCTTTAGAATTTAGTTCTGAGATTGATGCTGGGATTTATAAACGCTTGTTAGAGGATTGTCAAGTCAAGATTTTATATGAATATCAGCAATCAAAATTAAATGATTCTGTAATATATCCAATGAGTTATAAACCAACAGATATGAGTTTATTCACAAAAATATTAATTATTGAAGGTGATAGACAGGACAGTAATATTCAATTCTTGATGTGGGAATTGGAAAAGAGATGTAAGTTAGAAAATGATTTTAATTTACCACTTTATGAAAAGAAAATTGTAAGAAAAAGAAGAATAAAAAAGGAAACAAAAGATGCGTGAAGCGATAATTGTAGATATTGATAATGTGTTACTGGATTCAAGGATTCCTGATAAAACACAACCTAATGTAAGGACAGATAAAGAAGCTTGGTTAAAATGGCAACCTGAATTAGTTGATTGTGTAAGAATAAATGAAACATTCACTTTAATTGAGATGATGCAAAAATCAAGAGTAACATTTGTAGAAGGTGGTTTAAAAGTTTTCTTATTAACAAGTAGAGAATCAACAGATACTTTATTAAGAATAACACAACGTCAGGTTGATACATTGCTTCAGAACGGAGCTGAGTTATTAATGAGAGCAGAAGGTGATACTAGACCATCAGCTGAGGTTAAAAGAAGTTTATATGAAAGTGCAATCAAAGGTAGATATGATGTTATGTTTGCTATTGATGATTTAGAAGAAAACATTGAGATGTTTAAAAGTTTAGGTATTAAGACGTTACAGTTTAGATATGGAGATGAAAAACAATGATGAATAAAGTTATAGATGGTGTTGGAGAAGATGCGGAAGTAATTACAAATGCAAATGGTGGTAAACAAAGTAAATCACCAATGGCATTGCATTTAGTAGACCCTAAATTTTTGTTTGCTTATTTACACCAGCAATTTGGTTATGCTTATTTTGTAGATGAATTAACAGAATTTTTATTAGACGGTGAAAAGACACATTTAATTAATGCTGTAATTGATTTAGCAGAAATTAATGATATGGATGCTTTAGTTGAGATTGGTAAGGTTCTACAATATGGAGCTGATAAATATGAAGCAAATAATTGGAGATTGATTTCACAGGAAGAACACATTAACCACGCTTTAATTCATTATTATGCAGCTCAGGTAGGTGATACACAGGATGAGCATATTCAGCATTGTATGTGTAGATTAATGATGGCTTATGCTACTGAGAAATCAGAAAACTTTAATTATAGTAGATATATTAAAGGTTAAATGTAACAGAAAGTTCATGAAGGAGTGTAACAATTTTATGTGTAATTTGCTTAGTATAAAAGAATTTTCAGCAAAGTTAAAGAAACCTGAAAGCACGATTAGAACATGGATAAGACGTGGAGACATTCCTAAAGATATTATAAAAAAGATTGGTTCAACAATATTTATTAGAGAAGAACGATTTAATGAATGGGTTGAAAAAGATGATTAGAGGTTAAATAATAGTAACATGACTATTACAAAAAGAAATGGTAAATATTATTGTAGATTTCAAATAAACGGAGAACGACACCACTACTTATGTAGTGGTGCTTCTTCAGTTAGGGAAGCAGAGAAAATAGAAAATGCTTTTAAATATAAACTACAACAACAGCAAAATGGTGTGATTCCAAAAGAAAGTAAAAAGGTTAGACTTAGTTTATTAATAAAACTGTATGATGAATATGGAAAGATAAATAAATTGTCTTATGGGCGAGATTCCTTTGGAAAATATATTGGTGAATATTTTAACGAGAATACAACAGTAGATAAAATAAAAGCAGAAGACATAGAAAATTTTAAAATACATTTAAAAACTACTAGAAATAGTAGTAACTCAACAATAAATAAATATATATCAGCATTAAGTAAAATGTTTAATTTAGGAATAAGTAATAAGTTAATAAAAGAAAATCCTGTTAAAGAAGTAAAAAAACTAAGAGAGGATAATTATAAAATTAGGTTTTTAACTGTTACAGAAGAACAAAAATTATTTAGAATTATAAAAGAAAACTTTCCTTACTTAGAACCAATTGTAATTTGTGCATTACAAACAGGTATGAGACGAGGTGAAATTTTAAATTTAAAATGGGAACAAGTTGATTTTGAGTATGGATATATTGAACTATTACAAACAAAGTCAGGGAAAAGCCGTAAGATACCTTTATCAAAAACATTAAGAAAAACATTAGAACAGATAGATAGAAAGACTGAATATGTATTTGTAAATCCTTTAACTAACAAACCTTATACAGATATACATAATAGTTTTAAAACAGTATTAGAAAAAGCAAAGATTAATAATTTTAGATTTCATGATTTAAGACACACCGTAGCAACACGTTTAGTTGAAAAAGGTATTGATTTAGTTGTTGTTAAGGAGATTTTAGGACATTCAAAAATTGATACAACACTAAGATATACACACGCTGTACCTAGAAGAAAACTTGAAGCCATAGAAGCTCTTAATTCATATAATTAGGATATTATTCAAATCAATAGATGGACATAGAGTGGACATAATAAAATTTTGATAAAAAATAACAAGACCCAAAAGCCTTGTTATAAATGGAGCGGAAGACGAGACTCGAACTCGCAACAACCTGCTTGGAAGGCAGGGACTCTAGCCATTGAGTTACTTCCGCAAGAGTATACTTGAATTTTAATATAAAAATTTAAAAAAATCAAGTTTGTTCAAAAGTTTTTAAAAGTTTTATTGATCTTTTGGTCTACTCTAAGTTAAATCCATTGATTGATGTCACAACATGCAAAAACATATAAACTAATAATGTCAGAAGAAAGACATCAGAGTGTTAATGAATAACAAGGGGTGGAATTGTGAAACGTTTAATCACTACATTAATGATATTAGTTGCAACAGCAATGAGTGCAAATGCAGCCAATGAAGCAAAAATGAATGTATTAAATTCAATTGAAATAGATTCATTGAAAGATACATATAATATTACTTTAGATACAAAATCTGAAGCAAATATGAAACGTACAATTCAATCTTCAAACAATATGATTTTAACATTGAAGAATATAAAACCTTCAAAATCTTTAAATACAATTTATAAAAATGCAGCAGAAGTTGATAGCGTAATGGTTGAACCTGTTGGTGATAACGCTTTAAACATTATTATTCAAGCTAACAATATTGCAAATTCAGCAATTACTTTTAATACAGAAGAATCAACTCTAGAGGCTTCAAATAATAAAGCTGTCTTAGGCGGAACAACCAAGAAGTCAAACAAAAAACATTCAAATAAAGATAAAATTGTTTTATCAGCACCTGTAGATGCTTATGCACCTGTTTATGAGGAAGAATTTGATGAAGAAGATATGAATTCTGAAGGTCCAATGGCAGGTTTAATCGCAATGATTAAAAACTTTTTAGGTCAAGGTAATATTTCAAACATCGTATCAACAGGTTTAATAGGTATAATTTTATTTTGCGGTATTAAATTATTTAAGAAAGAAGAACCTGAAACTGCAATTGGTTTAGCACAAAGCTTAAAAGATAGAGAATTGAGCTTGTACAAAGATATGTCAATGCGTGGTGGTGTTGTAGGACCTATGTCTTTAGAAAGACCACAAGAAGCAATGAACATTCAAAGACCGCAACTTCAAAAACAACCAATTGCACCTCAGGTTGCAAAACCGTCAGTAAGTTCAAATGCTGGTTACGGAATGCGTGCATACCAAGCAAGTACAAAAAGCCCATACTTGTCGTCTGATATTATGATGCAAAGACCTGTATCTTCAGCTCAAATTGCAGGTGCTCAACAACCTCAAGAATTACAACCAAGAATTATGTCAACAGTTGGTTCAAGAATTAACCAAAACAAAATGAATTTAGGTATAAACAGACCCGTTCAAAATGTTTCAACACCAGTAGCTAAAGCCTCAAATATTGACAGTATGAAATTCTTAGAATCAATGACACAAATTTATGAAAAGAATGGACGTTCAGATTTAGCTCAAGGTTTAAAAGCAGGTATGCTAAAGGCAAAAGCAAACTCATAATTTATAAAAACTTTTTAATAAACACATGACAACATTAACACTAGGGACATTAGATGTCCCTTTTTATTTGCTAAATTATTTGTAACAAAATGTTAATAAACGTCTTAAATTCCCTAAAGTTCATGTCTTGACGTGCCGACATGATAATTGAAGGTATCGTGTATAGAAAAAGGACGTGTGTTATGTCAAATCCATTTGATAATATTAAAGCAAGATTAGATAAGAATACATCAACAGGTTCAACTTCTGGCGTGGGTTCTAACTCTGGATTTAACGCAAGACTATCAAAGGTTACTCAGCAATATAATGAGCAAACCTCAATTTTTACATCTGTTTATGGTGATGCAAAAGCTAGTGCAGAGGCAGAAGTTAAAGCAGTAAATGATAGATTGAAAAAGCAACAACGTACACAAGCTATTATTGGTGCAATTTCAGCTGCTGCTACTTTAGCACCTCAAGCCTTGAGTTTGATTTCATCTATTAAGTCTTGCAAATCTGCAAGTTCAGATTCTAAATTGACACCACAACAAAAACAAACTCAAATACAGGAATATACTCAAAAAATTACAGATGCAGAAAAACAAGTTAGTGCTTATACTACAGATATTTCTAAATTAGAAGGAGAAATAACAACAGCAAGAACAACAAAAGAAGAACAAGGCAAAGTTTCAATTGCAAAACAAAAAGAAATTGATGATGCAAAAGAGGCAAAAGATAAATTAACTGAATCTATTAATAACGAAACAGATGAAACTTTAGCATCATTAAACAATGATATTAAAACTCAAAATACAAATAAAACTCAAGGACAAGCAGATTTATCAAAAGCTCAAGCGATGCCTGACATGGTTCAACAAAAGAAGGTTGTAAACGGTCAAGTTCAAATTGTCCAAGTTAAAAATACAGCAAAAGAAAAAGCTGTAGAAGCTGCAAAGAAAAAGATTAGTGATGCAGAAAATGCAATTAAACGACTAGAACAACAAAAAACAGATAGAAAAGCTGAAATTCAAAAAGATATTGATGCTAAAGAAACTGAAAGAAAAGCTGCTGTAGACGCAAAACGTCAAGCTGATGAAGCTGTTGCGCAAGCAGATAAAGATATTGCAGACAAAGATAAATCAATGAAAGATAAGATTGCAGCAAAGACTAAACTAGAAAATGAAGTTACACAATTAAAAACAGCTTTAGAAGAATTGAAGAAGTCAGCAGGAACTACTCAAACTTCCACAACACAAACTCAAACAGCACAAGTAACTCAACAAAGACAGCAAACGGTTCAAGCAGAAGATCCAGCTAAAAAGAAACAATCGTAAAGAGATAACAATTAAAGGGCAAATGTTAACAAACGTTAACATTTGCCCTTTTTTATTAAAGTTTAGTCCATGATGTTCCGACATGCATGATGTATGGTATTATGTGTATAATTAAAAAAAGGAGAATACGCTTATGGGTTCAGGAATGGCAGGTAGATTAAATAATAAGCTAAACGAAGCTACAACATCGTATAATAATTTAAAAACAAGTACAGGTATGTCTTATAAAAATTCATCAATAAGTGGATTATATGAATCAGCAAAAGCTCAAGTCGAAGAAACTACAGATGAAGTTGAAAGAACAACCTCTTCAACTAGTAGTGGCGCAAAAACAGCTCAAACAATTGCAATTGCCTTGTCAGCACTTACAGCATTAGCTCCTGTTGCTGCGACATTACTTTCTAGAACAAAAGATTCTTCAAAAGTTGCAGCTGGCACAAATGTCGATGCTAATTTAAAGGCGTTTCAAACAGATGCTTCAAAATCAAATAGAAAAACTTTAGAAAAAGACTTAGCAGCATTAAGAACACAACGCGATGCTATTCAACAAACTGTTAAAGCAAAAGAAGATGAAATTGCTAGACTAGATGCAGAACGTAAACAAGATGCTACAGATAGTTCGGTAACTAAGGCTAAACAAGATAGAATTGCTGAAATTGATGCTGAAATAACAGGTTCAGATAAAACAAAGGGCTATGGCAAGGCTTTGGCGGATGTTGAAGCAAAAGGTGCAGAAATTTCTACAGTAGATGCACAAGTTAAAGATATTGAAAGTAAAAATACTGAAACCGTTAAAGCTAGAGATGATGCCCAAACTGCAAAAGAAAAAGCAGAAGCAGAATCAGCTGATTATGCTACAAAAATTAGTGCTGCAGAAGGTGAACTTCCTGGGTTAAAATCTAATTTATCATCTTTAGAAAATCAATTAAAGACAGCAAAAAAAGAAGATGGTAAAAAAGTAACAGTAACAACTGCAGACGGTCAAACAGTACAACAAAAGAAAGATAATAGCGCACAAATCAGCAAGCTAACAAAAGATGTTGAAACTGCAAAAGCTAAAGTTGAAGCAAAAGAACAAGAAATTAAAGAATTAAAAAAAGGCAAAGACGGCAAGGGCGGTAAAAAAGCTCAAGATGATATTGTAAAAGCAAAAACTAAAGAAATTGAAGATTACAATAAATCAATGTCTGACGGTACAACTAATGTTAAAGAGTTGTTAGCTAAAAAAGAAACATTAACTGCTGAAAAACAATCATTACAAGAAACAGCTGATGCTGAAAAAGCTAAATTAACTGAAGAAAGAGCAACATTACAAGCTGAATTAGCAAAAGGTGTTGATAAATCTAATGAAGAAAAGATGAAAGCTCTTCAAACAGAAGTAGATAAAATTAAGAGTGATCAACTAAAACCATTGGAAGACAAAATAGCATCTGTAGAAAAATCTTTAGGTATTAGTGCTACAACAGCAATAGAATCTGCTGACGATGACGACAAAGTAGATGGCGGCAATCCTCAAGCTCAAACTCAAGCAGGACAAGTTGGAAAAGTTGGCGCAGATGTAGTTCCTGAGTCTATCAGAAAACCTGATGAAACTGATGTTGATAATGATACTTCTTTAGAAACATTGAATTTATGGGATAAAGTAGATATTCCGCAACAACCTAAAAATGGTGAAAAAAGAACTGTTGATGGAAAAGAATATGTTTTCGAAAACAATGTTTGGAAAGACAAAGATGGTAAAGAATACAAACCTAATATGTGGGATGGCAGTCCAATCGTTTAAGTTTAATTTCAAATAAAAAAATACCCGAGTGAAAACCTCGGGTATTTTTTTTTATTTAACTAAGCGAATTATTAGTTGTTGTATAATACGTATCTTGCAGCGTAACCATTTGGTAATACTTGTTGACCTTTAAATAATACTGAGAATTGGTCAATGATTTGTGCGTTACCATCGTGGCAAACACCTGCATCGTGAGAAACACCTTTATTATCAACTGTAGCACCTGAAGCTACGTTATCAGCTGATACATAACCGTTGTTTGAACCTTGGTTCATACTAGCTTGACAGTTTGATAATTTGTTTGGTTTTCTTTTACCGTTTACGTCAACGATAGCTGTACAACGACCAGATCTAGCTGCAACGTTGAAGTTTGTACAGTGGTGCATATTTGTTGGATTGTAAGACAATGTCATACCATCAGCAAAGAACAATGTATAGTTACTATCAGCAAAACCCATCATTCTTGCTTCTTCATCGTTATTGTTACCACCAGGTAAGAATCTTACGATATGCATTTTGTCGTTCAAGATTTGGTACAATGAATCATCAGCTGTATTTGTTTGTGTGATGTCAGCAAAGTCTACATAGTTTAATGCAACTGACATTGTTACAGCTTGGTTCATAGCTGATAAAATCTTTTTGAATGCTGTTTTCATTTCTGAAGAGTTTGTGTTTGACATTAAAGTCGGAATTGTCATAGCAGCAACTACACCAATGATACCTAGTGTAATTAAAACTTCTGCTAAAGTAAAGCCTAAATGTTTTTTCATAATTCGCCTTTCTTTAAGTTTTCATGTCCTATCTTATTACTGTATTGTTGTTTCAATCCTATCAGATATATATGTATAAGTCAAGCATTTTTGGGGAGTTTTAATGCTTAATTTATAAAAATCATTCAGATAGCGTATTAATATAATACCACAGAATTATAATTTCTAACCCAAAAGAATTAATTATTGAGAATATTGTTACAAAAGTTTATATAAGCAAGGTGTAATTAAAGTCTGCAATTTATTGCTATTGCTGTAATATAACCCGTTGACCAACAATTCTGTAAGTTGTATCCACCACAAAAACCATCAATGTCTAAAACTTCTCCGCATATATACAAACCATTTGAAAATCTTGACTGAAGGGTTTTTGAGTCTATTTCTTTTAGCAAGACTCCGCCGGCAGTTACCGTTTCACCATTTTTTCGAGTGTTTATTATCTTAATTTTAAAATTTCGTATAGTATTATTGACTAATACTTTAGTATTAGATTTTATCTCATGACCTTTTTGGGTTAAATCTATATTTTTTAACATTTCATTTACAAAGGCTTTGGGTAAAAATTCAGAAACTATATTTTTTAGCTCTTTATGCGGATTTTTATCAAATAAGTTTTGCCAATCAATATCTTTGTTCAAAAAATCAATTGTAATTTCGTATGGTAAATCTTTTCTTGCATTTATTGATGATAAATCAAATATTGCTGGTCCTGTTATTCCGTTATCTGTGAATAAAATATCGCCTTCAATTTGAGTTTTTCCACTTTTTACAAGAACATTTTGCAAGCTAATTCCTTGCAAAACTTTATAGTGAGGTTCTGTTACAAGCCCAACAAGTGATGGTTTTGGCTCAATAATTGTATGACCTAAGTCACTAAGCATTTTATAGCTACTTTTTCCACCAATTGCGATAACTACAATATCAAAATAGTAGCTGGCTTTGGTACTTTTTACTTCAAAACCATGTTCTAATTTTTTTATGGAAACAATTTCTTCCTCTTTAAACTTGCAATGATGAAGTTTTGAAAGTATTGCGTTTCTTACGTCTTGAGCGCTATTCGAAATAGGGAAAATTCTTCTATTTTCTTGTGTATATGTTTTTATGCCTATTTTTTCAAAGAAATCAAGTGTTTCTTGAGTTCCAAAGCGTGAAAATAACGAATATAAAAACTTTTCGCCACGAGGGTAGTTTTTAGCCAACTCTTTAAAATTAAATTCAGCATGCGCAAGGTTACAACGCCCTCCCCCTGTTGGCAAAAGTGTTTTAAGAGGTTTTGATTTATCAAAAAGTGTTATTTCAAAAGATTTGCTAAGATTGCAAGCCGTCATACAACCTGCAGGTCCGCTTCCTATTATCGCAACCTTCTGTCCCATTTTATACTCTAGTTCCGTACAAATAAACCATTTCAGGATTTTCTAATTCTTCATGCAATTGCATAATTGTTTTCTTTAATGTTGGATGAACAAAGTCTGGAGCTAGTTCTAGCATTGGAACAATTGTGAAAGCTCGTTGATGAAATAGTTTATGTGGAATAGTTAAATTTTCGTCGTTTAGGATTTGGTCGTCATAAAAAATAATATCAATATCAAGAGTTCTGTCGCCGTAATGACCTTCAACTTCTCTGTTACGACCTAGTTGTGCTTCAATTTTATGGCAAGTTTCAAGTAATTCTTGTGGAGTTTTTGAAGTTTTAATTTCAATCATGGCATTTACAAACCAATTTTCAGTATTAACTCCCCAAGGTTCTGATTCATAGAATGCAGAAGTTCTAATCAAGTTAGTGTCATCAAGTCCGTCAAGAATTGATGTCGCTTGTTGAATATAGCCGACTCTATCGCCTTTATTTGAACCTAAACTTAAATATACTATTGCCATACCTTCATTTTTAAACGAAAATCTACTTTTGTCAATCGTTTTTTTATGTGATAAAATTAAGGCATGAAAAAGACAGTTATTGCATATTTGCACACCCATTGGGACAGAGAATGGTATAGAGAATACGAAGTATTCAGAATTAGACTTTTGAGAGTTTTTGACAATGTTTTGGATTTGCTTGAAGCTCAACAAATACCTTGTTTTTATTTTGATGGACAAACCTCAGCCCTTCAAGATTATCTTGAAATTCGTCCAGAAAAATTCAATTTAGTAAAAAATTTAATTAAAGAAAAACGCTTATTTATCGGACCTTTTTTTACATTAGTTGATGAATTTTTGACGGATAAAAATTCTTTTGAACATAACTTGAAAATGGGCTTAGATTACTCTCGTTCATTAGGTTGTACAGATTTTATTGGCTATCTTGCAGATACTTTTGGTCATTCAAAACAAGTTACAAAAGTATTTAAAGAATTTGGAATAGACAAATGTGTGGTTTGGCGTGGTTGTAGCGGAGACATACCTTCTGAATTTAAGTTCTGCGGTATTGATACCGTAAATCTTATTCGTGGTTATTTTATGGACTTTTTCTCGACTCAATTTGACATAGACAAAAAGGCTCAATATTTAAAAGATAATTTAGATAAAATTGCTGAAAAATCAAGTGATGTTTTGCTATTACCAATTGGTGCAGATCATTTAGGAGTAGAAAAGGATATAGTCCAACAAATTAAAGATGTTAATACATATTTAGATGACTATGAAATCAAGTTAGGTTCTCCTTTTGAGTATTTTGAACTTGTAAAAGATAATTTTAGTAAATTTGAATGGAATGACGAATTACGTGATAACTCAAAAACATTTATTTTATCAGGTTCATACTCATCAAGATTAGATGTAAAGCGTTTAAATACTGAATGTTGTTACAAATTACCTTTAGTTGATAAGTTACAAAAACAATTCAAATTTGGTTATGATAATTTGATTGCTTATGCGTACAAGTTATTGCTTCAAAATCAAGCACATGACGGTATTTGTGGTTGTTCGCTAGATGATGTTCATGCTGAAAATATTATGCGATACAAAAAAATCTTACAAATTTGTCAAACAATTATTGATGAATTTAGATTTAAGAATGAATTAAAAGCTATAAATTTAGGTGACAAGCTATTTACAGGTTATTTAGAATTTGAATCTTGCAAAGAATTAGATTACTGTCAAAAAATTTCTTCAAGAAAAGGTTTTGACAACAACATTCTTCAAGATACTCAAAAAATACCTGTAACAGAAGATTACAGAGATATCTATACTTATTTAGCTGAAGTAAAAAACTTAAAACCTTTAGAGCTAGTCTCAATTCCAGAAATGACGGCTGAAACTGATTTAGAGGTTACAGACAATTCAATTTCAAATTCAAAAATTTCATTAAAGGTAATTGGAAATAACATTTTGATTAATAATGATATTCAATTAGAATTTGTTGATTACATTGACAACGGCGATAGCTACAATGATGGTCCTGACGCTGATGACGAAGGGATTACGGCAGATATTATTTCAACAAAAACGCAAATGGACGGAAGTTTACGTTCCTCATTAAAAATTGAAACTTCATTCTTTGATGTGATTGTCTCTTTAGATAAACACTCCGAACTTTTGAAATTCAATATAGAGTGGAATAATGATGAAATTAACCATTTAGTTCAAGCAAAATTTATTTTAAATGACAAGATTACAAAAACGTATTCTGAAGATTTTAACGAATTAATTGAAAGAGCTTTTGATCCAGATTATGATATTCGTCAAAACTTGCCTAAAACTCGAGGTATCGAGGCAAAATCAAACACGGCACCAATGCAAAGATTTGTTTGGGCAAATGATTTGGGAATTTTTACAAAAGGAATTACTCAATATGAGGTCTTTAAAGACATGATTTCAATACCACTTTTAAGAGCTACAGGAGTAATCTCAAATCCTAAAAATTCTTCTCGCTCAACTCCAGCAGGTCCACCGCTAAAAACTCCAGCGCTACAACAACTTGGTAAAAATAAGGCTGAATTTGCGGTTTATTGCGGAGATGTTAATGGGTATGAAAGAAACTTAGAGCAAGTTTATCCGCAAGTTGTAGCT
>ERZ1035037.178-NODE-178-length-24302-cov-13.735019_pt1 | contig 24302 bp, 35 predicted proteins | sample MGYA00520618_ERZ1035037 | MGnify/ENA primary metagenome ERZ1035037 (study PRJEB33766, sample SAMN09781741) | gut metagenome | biome: gut microbiome | host: Homo sapiens | place: Madagascar | study: EMG produced TPA metagenomics assembly of the PRJNA485056 data...
ACTCCAAGAAGCCGCATGGCATGGAAGCTTGGAAGATTTATTGCGAGAAGAACAATCTTGACCCATCCACTCATCGCATTCATACCGTAGATATGAGCAAGCATGATGTCAATCAGGTGCTCTACAAGGATGAAGAAGAGAGAAAGATGGCTGAAAAAAAGTTCTATCGCAAGGACCTACGCAAACAATAATAGAATAGTTAAACAGAAAAACAAAGAAATGATGAATATAATTCAATTTGACACGATGATCGGGTTGGCATTTATAGCTATCATAGTCTACGACCGCATCAAGTATCGCAAGTACTACGCATCACAGGGCAAGATGATAGTGCTTCGCATGAACAATAACTATGTAAGAGGCATACTAGCCAACAAAGGCATCAACCTTTGCCAGTGTGCCTACTACAACACCAATAATTATCTCTATACCATTGATGGCGAAAGAGTATGTGGTTTCACCGAAGGCTGCACCCATCTGATTGAAGATGGGTGCCAAGCATCACCAGAAAGTGATAGATTGCGGCATCAACATCAACCGCTTCGTGTATGAGATTCAGAAGCTGCAGAAAGAGTTTGGAACTGCGAATAACGTGGAGGTCTAATTATGGAAGATTTATCTATTGGGTCAGAAATCACCTTAAAGGTGGTTGAAAGTAATAGTTGTGATGGTTGCTTTTTCGCTGAGTTGGCTACAGATATTTTTGAAAATGTTTGCAAGCGTATCAAGTGTACGGCTAACGAGCGAAAAGACGGAAAGAATGTTCAATTCAAAAGAGTAAAGTGATATGAAAGCAAAGATTAATGTAGTGGAAATCCTTCGGGATAAGCCAAAAGGTACTAAGTTGTATTCTTCCGCTTGTGGCAAATGCAAGTTAGATGAAGTATATGATAAAAGTTTCAAAATATCCTTCTATAATTCAAAGTTTGGTTTTATGAATGGTGGAGAAGGGTATCTTGATAAGAATGGCAAATTGTATGATGATGGAGAATGTGTAGTTTTTCCATCAAAAGAAATGCGTGACTGGCGCAAGTTCGCATGGAAAAAGGGCGATGTCCTTATCAGCAATGATGGTAAGAAAGAAGTCTTCTTTAACGGATTCACAGATGATACCTATGCCTTATTTAAGGCAAAGCACGGATTTGAAGTCTTATCAAATGGAAATACTATATATCTTGCAGGTGAAGATGGTATTGCAACGAGTGATTACACTCTCGGAGACAAGGATACTGCTCAGAACTACATCAATACTATTGAGGAACGTTTGGGCGGCAAGCTCAATCGTGAGACCTTGCAAGTAGAGAAACCTCAGCCAGAGTTCAAGGATGGAGATATAGTAATATCTGATTCGGGTACAATAGTTATTGTCAGAGGAATTAGTTTAACTAGAAAGATATATTATCATGCTTATATGCGTAATGAGTATATATATATCAACCAAGTAGAAGGCGAATTTTTTAGTCGTATAAGTCGTATTAAAAGATTTGCCACAGAAGAAGAGAAGCAGCAGCTCTTTGATGCCCTCGCAAAGGAAGGCAAGGCTTGGGATGCTGAGAAGAAGCAGATTGTGGACTTGAAGCCAAAGTGCGAGTTTAAGCCATTCGATAAAGTGTTGGGGCGAAATGAGAAAGATGATGTATGGGAAGCTGAACTCTTTTCTCATTATAGAGAAGAATCACAATATCCTTTTCGTTGTATCGGATTTAGTCGTAAGTATTGCATCCCTTACAACGAAGAGACAGCACATCTACTAGGAACGACTGATGAGTGGAAAGGAGGTGAGCAATGAAAGAACTTAAAGTTGGAGAGCACTTCAATTATCATGGTAAGGAAATTGTTGTTATTGAAGATGCTATAGGAAATTGTTATGATTGTTATTTTTGTTGTGGTAGATGGTGTAGTAACTCAAGTTTGAAGTGTAAAAATCACGATTGGAATGTTCGCAATAGACGACTGATTTTTGAATGGACAATAAGAGAACGTTCTGATAATAAGTGTGTAATCTTTAAAGAAGTTAAGGAGTAAGCTATGAGTAGAAATTTAATGAGAATCGCGTTAATGATGGCTGCTACGGCAGCTTACGCACAAGGTGATATTTTTGGAAGCCCAAGTCCTAGACTTGGTACACCGAAAGGCAGCATTTCTTCTGACAAGCAGAAGTGTCAGCCAAAGGCACAGCATGAGTTCACTATCAAGGGTGTTAGTATTATGGCAGCTTCTAAGAAAGATGCTATTAAGAAGTTTAATCATCGTAAAAAGTAAAAAGAGTATGAAACGTAAGTTGAAAATGATATGGCGAATCCTCCGTGACAGACAGGTTGTAGTAATAACCGAGAGTTACGGTAGACTATATTGTAATTGGGATGCAAGAAGTCTTGAAGATGTTTGCCAAATGTGTCACAAAGTGTGTGAAATGGCTTCTATGACAGATAATAAAAAGTAAAGTGTATGGAAGTATATGAATACAGAATCGTAAAGATTGAGAAAGGCCTTTTTCTTATCGAGTATAAGACCGCTCCTTATGGAGTTTGGCATGAAGTAGATAAGAAGTTCAAGACTAAGCCAAAGGCTGAAGCTTGGGCTAGAAAGAACTTAATTTAAAAAAGTAAAGCGAATGGATAAGTTATATATTCCAGGAGATTTGGTAATGGTAAAGAAGTCAGCACTTCAATTTGCTAAAGATAAAATATTTAAAGCAATATCTTCATTGAGTGGTGGCTTTGTTAAGGTAGTCATGTTAAATGATAGTAGTACAACATACTTTATTAGTAATAATGCAATTCGTCCAATAACTCTTACTCCAGAGATTCTAGAGAAGAACGGATGGAAGAAAGAAGTGATGAGCAGAGGAGTAAAGAATAGTCATTGGGTATATACAAAACCCGATATTGAAGAATATGGATATTTTCCTATCTACATAGAAAAAGGTATCGGTGATGAGTTTGATGTATATCCGTTTACTGGCAACCATATATGTACACAAATTGCATACATTAAGTATGTTCATCAACTTCAGAACCTTCTTTTCGGTCTGGGTATTAATCACGAAATGGAGGTGTAGGTATTGTGATAGCATTAATAATAGTAATATTTTTGGGGTTATTTATGGCTATTTTCGGATTGTACTTGATTAAAGATAAATGGCTCGCTACTATAGGTGTCATTCTTTTTATATTAGGTGTAGTCATTTTTATGTTATCATTTATTAATTTGATATATTTGATTGTTTAACAGCCTTCGGGCATAAATTTTAATGATATGACAAAAGAAGAATTAAAAGCAAAGGTTGCCAAGCAACAAAGCATCATCAATGATGCTAACGATGAGATTTATTCTTGCGTGAATGACTACATCGAAAGTCTTCCATACAAAGTTGGAGACAAAGTTAGCTGCTTCATATGTGATGTTTGTTGGATTGCAAGCATTGTTCCAAAACGAGGTTGTAAAGGCTATACTGGCGAGATTGATGTAAGAATCAACCCTGCTAATAAAGATGGTACTCGCTCCGATAGAGAGTTCATACTATGGAGTATGGAAATTAATAGTATCAAAAAGATTGATTAACCGCCTTCGGGCATAAATAAGTAGTAATATGGACTTAACAAAAGAGCAGAAAGAAATATTTTCTAAAATCGCTGATATTAAACAGGTCATTCTGAGTAACAATTTTATATAAGTAGCGTATGAAGATTAGATTAGCAAAGAAGATAATGAAGTACAAGTCTATAGTTGATGAGTACAATAATGGCGATGGTTCTGTATGCGATGGTATGAAAGAATCATATTGGTTAAAGCGAATGTTCGACCATATCAATGGAGTGTATGATAAAACGTTTGACCCACCAGCTCATATCCCTTTCAAAGACCATCGTATCAAAAAGGCGATAAGTTTAACAAAATAAATAGAGTATGAAAATAAAATTATTCAAGAAGATAAAGCACTTTGTACTGAAAGCATTAAAGACTATAGGGATTGCTTTTATCCTTATTCTCATAGCAGACATATTCTCTCTTATTTGGAATGGAGGGCATACTTATGAAGTATATAAAACTGGTCCTTTGTTTTTGTCAGACCTGCACGATGAAGGTTTTTATACAGTCTTTTCAATAATGATTATTTCTATCATTATTTGCTATCTCATAGATTTAGATAATAAAAATAAAAACTAAAAAGTAAGTAACTATGAATAAAACAGATTTACATTCATCATTACTCTTCCTGATGCTTAAGCTTGAAGAGGCAAAGAGTAACCCGATGCAAGACAAGAACTTTGTCGTTGCATTAACGGAAGTGCTCAGATATTTCCGTGATAACGGAGAGTTGAAGAAAGCCTATGAAATCAAAAAGGATTCATTGGTAAACATGGCTAATAGCCCTTGGATGAAACTTGTAATGGGTATGCTTACCTCAAAAATGCAAGCAGACAAGGTAGATGCAGAACTTCCAGATGTTGATGCTCTGATAAAGGAAAGCACATCTGATGAGTACATCGAAAAGAAAATCAAAGATGTTCTTGGCGATGATATGGCAGACGGAAAAAACAAAGAATAGTTATGCTAGACAGAATACTTAATACCCTAGCCACGTTTGGTATCAGTGTGTTTTTCTTATCCTCAATGCTTCAAATGTTTGAGATTAAAGAAAGAAGTATTACTGCTATCATTCTTGCGATATGTGTATGGCACGTTGTTGAATGGGCTATTGACAATTTAGATTAGTAAAAATACAAACTAATAATTTAGCAATGGAAGAGATTATTAAGATTACAGAGAAAGACGGACAGAAAGCCGTCAACGCAAGAGAACTTCATGAGTTCTTGGGCAACAAGCGTGAGTTCGCTACTTGGATCAAGCAGCGTATTGAGCAATATGGATTCGTTGAGAACCAAGACTATTGCTCATTTGACAATATTGTCAAGCGAGACAATGGTGCCACGGTTCGCAAAGAATATGCCCTTTCCATCGACATGGCAAAGGAGTTATCCATGGTCGAGAACAACGAGAAGGGAAGAATGGCACGAAAGTACTTTATCGAGTGCGAGAAAGTAGCAACCAAGCAGACTTCACTCCTCGAAGATAAGATGAAGGTCATAGACTTCGCATCCAAGTTCCTCAACCTTAACGAGGCAAGCAAGCTAAAGATGTTGAAGTCTGTTACAGACCCCCTTGGTCTCCCTACACCCGACTACGTATCAAGCAAGGGTATATTGAAGTCGGCTAGCGAACTTCTGAAGTCATGCAGTGCCGGTATCTCAGCGCAGGCATTTAACAAGCTTGCCATAAAGGAAGGATTCTTGGAAGAAAAGGCAAGAACATCATCTAAAGGCAAAGCAAAGACCTTCAAGGCAATCACTCCAAAAGGAGAGGCTTACGGCGAGAATCAAGTATCACCAAACAACCCGAAGGAAACTCAGCCTTCATGGTATGAAGACAAGTTTGAAGACTTGTTGGCAAAACTTCTTGGTGAATAATTGTAAATAATTAATTTTTAGCAAACATGGAATTAAATTGTGAAACAACAACTTTGAGTTTCAGCAAAGGTATGACTAACATACCAAGTGATTTGCTGAGCGAGGATAGAGAACTTTCCTTTTGCGAGGATTTCATCTATCGAAGTGGAGAAATGAAGCCGATTCAGAGAATGGCTAACATTGGGTCTATCGGCGGCAAGATTATGCACGTACACAAGATGGCAGACTATGAGAACATCATTACATACGATGGTTTTCTTGATAATGGCACTATCAAATGGTATGATCGTAAAGTTATATCAAATGGAGAAAAGCAAACTTTCAGTAATATCGGAGAAGTTTCTGACGTAAAATCTATAGGCAATACGCTTGTCGTGGCAACCTCGAAAAGCATTAGATATTTTCTTTTCAAAGGAGGTGCCTATAAGGATTTAGGTGCAGATTTGCCTATACCATCGTTCGTGCCATTTTTTGAAAAGAAAACATCGGGTTTCAATGTTTATAAATGCGAGCTTTCTCATATTATATCTGGTACAGATAACCACGCTTGGTATGATAGTGATAATAACTTTATCGGATATTTTAATGGTACTCCTAACCAAGAAGAGGGAGACAGATATACACAAGGTGAATACTGCCGTCTTCACACAATTATCAAAGATAGGGAAACTGACTATCTGAATGCGGTGCAAGGATGCGTCATGAAAGGTATCGAAAGAGAGAAAGAAAGCAATGTATTCATGTTCCCATTTTTCATTAGATACGCTCTCAAGCTATACGATGGCACCTATACAAGAATCTCTGCGCCGATAATCTGTTATCCAACGGTAACGAGAAATTGCGAGTTCTATAATAGTACTGCCAATGGCAAAACCGATGATTTTTATTTCGAACCTCGCTCTTTCGTATTAAAGTATATGGCAAGTATTACTGATTTTGAAAACTGGAAGGATGTTGTAAAGGAGTTGACTATATTTGCTTCCGACGAAGTGAAACCATACTATAGCTTGGATAGCAAATATACGTCCGAATGGAGAATGTATGCCGGTCCTGCCGAACAAATACCAACTGGGTTTAGCAACATTTGCTTCAATACCATTGACACAACGTTAGAATATACTGATATGATGTCGCAAGAGAAAATCCTACCTAGATATAAGTCGGATGGCGAGATTATCGAAGAACTTCTTAGTAAATCTCAGTTTTATAAATTGGCAAGTCTGAAATTGAATAAGCAAGAAATCGATTCTTCATTATCTGAGCCAAAAGTGCTTCCGTTAAAAAGAAACGTAGTCAGTACGCTCACTTCGCAAGAACAGCTTAAAAATGATGACTACTATGGATGGGCGCACCTGTATGCCAAGAAAATGTTTACATACAACAATCGAATCAACGTTTTCGATTTGAAACGTTTCCCTTTTAAGGGATTCAATAATTTCTTGGCTACTAAAGGAAACGGTGATGCAGACAAGAAAATCACCTATTACGTTCATATTGTTTCCTCATCTATGGATGCCTGGGTTCAGTCTGACGATTCTACGTTTTTTAACGAGAATACGCTTTCGGGTTGGTTGTTCTATCCAGATCCTAACGCAACGGAAATGATAATTCATGTACATGGAACTGATACAGATAATAAATTTCGTGTATCCCTAAACGCCCATAACATGCTGAATGGCGCATATAGCTTCGAGAATCTTCCTGTCGAGGAGCAGGCAAACACGCTAGAAAGTGCAGAAGAAATAGTACTCCCTATCATTGATGAAAACGCCCATGAGACGCTAGATTCTCAAATCTTTACTTCGGAAGCAAACAACCCATTCGTGTTCGGGGCTTCGGGTGATAATACCATCGGTACAGGTAGAATTCTCGGAATCGTGGCTAACACGGAGGCTGTGAGTCAGGGACAGTTCGGTCAATATCCGTTGCTCGTGTTCACTGATGAAGGAATCTATGCCATGAGTGTGAACGCTGAAGGTCTTTACTCTAGCATTCATCCTATATCAAGAGAGGCATGCAACAATGCTGCATCCATTACTCCTACTGACAAGGTTGTGTACTTTACATCTGAAAAAGGGCTGATGGCAACATCGGGCGGAGAGGCGGTTTGCGTATCAGAGCAGTTGAGCGGCGGAAAGAACAGAGGATTGACAGAGAATTTCCTTCCTTTCCGAAAGTTCATAAACAACTGCATGATAGCATACGACTACAAGGCTTCGCTGCTTAGAATATTCACCAAGAGTACCAACTACCATTATGTATATAATATGACAGAGAAGAACTTTGCCATTGCTCAGAATTATGCAGGGGGCAAAATTTTCTGCAGAAATGTGGCAAACAACTATCCCGACAGTCTGATTCAGTTTGATGATAGTCTGGTGTATTCGCTAACTGGTATTCCTTTGGAAGAGGATGATACGAATGTCTATAATGGATTGTTCACAACCCGACCATTGAAGCTTGGCGGAAGTATGACTCTGAAATCACTGAGAGCTATCAAGCATCTAGCCGATACGGATGATGGAAAGATAAGTCTTGAAGTGTATGGCAGCAACGATTGCAAGCACTGGTGCAAGCTGGAAAGTCTGAAAGGGAAGCCTTGGAAATACTTCAAGTTTGCCTATGCGCTGAATGGCTTCAAGGCAAACGATTCCTTTGCTGGCTCCATCGTGGTAGTTCAGAATAGAAGAGAAGACAAGATTAGATAACTTTTCCAATAGTTTGTAAATAAGTCGAAGGCGGCTACTCTCTACGAGCCGCCGCCTTCTTGGAAAGATATTCAATTATATAGCCAGTGGAAAATGCGTATAAATGAAGCAATCCGTTCACGTTGCTCAGCAGCATCGTGAATAATATGAACGGCATCGCTTTCTTGATCGCCTCCTTCCATCTCCCCGTCCGTCCCCAAAGGATTCCGAACTGGGCGAAGAGAAAACCAGACAAGCCCATCGTCGGCTCGCTGACGTACATAGGCAGAAAACTGGCAGCCACGGCTACCATGAAAGCCTTTACAGGTGTGAGTCTGTTCTTAATCTGCCAGAGAACCAGAAGGTTCACGGCAAGATGAAACACGTTGACATGGAAGAAACTGTAGATGATATGGTACTCCATGGGAAGTGCCGGACTGAAACCTAAATGCCATGGCAGCAGAATGATGCAGAGGATGGAGATTGCAGCCTTCAATCCAAAGTCTGGCTTACTTGTTATCTCTGAAATCCTTACCATAGCGCTTGCATTTATTGAAGATATACTGCACAGATACCGGTGAAAGAAAGAACTCTGGAGCAGGCTCGCTGACCAGAAACTGGCAAATGAAATGAAGCGACTGCCCGATGAACTCCTTCCGCTGAGATACCTTCTTTAGCTTCTCGAAAAGGGAATAGTACATTCGTCTTCTCGGTTCGGTCATGGCATCCACCACAGAGAAATCGCCTACCACCATTCTTCTAAGCCGCTCGAACGCCTGCTTCGGACTGACATAGTATCTCGGGGCAGGATGAGAGGCTACCTTGATATATGCCTCCTGCTGCGAGTGGCAGGTAAGGGCTATCTCTCCGTAAACCTTCATGATGTCCTCCCTCTGCCTTGCAGTTAAGCTAAAGTTTGTCTTTGTCATACGCACACCTGTTTAATGTTTATGTTGTTGAAATACAGGTGCAAAGATACTACTTATCTAGAAAAAATCCAAATTAATAACATATTTTAAGATTTTGCACATTTTTCATTGTTTTGTGCGAGATTTTTCTTAACTTTGCACCGATTTATAAGATTTAGCATACTATTTCTAAGAAACAGCAACTAAATTCAGGTGTTTAACATAAAATTTTATTTGTATGAAACAAAAAGAAGACGATGCTCTCTCAGATGAGGAGCGAAAAATGGTTTTAAACGGCTTGGTAAGCCGCAAGATTTGGAAGTTCTACGAACTACTTTCAAAGTGGGCACCGATACCACTGATGTTGTGGCATTGGTATGGCGTATGGGACTATGGGCATTACCCTAGACCTGCAATACTTGATACAGTTAACAACGGAGGCTGTATCATCTGGATTTACTTTCTGGCATATATTTATATGCCTCTCTGCATGCTTCCAGTTAGTTTCTTCTTTAAGTACTGCTGGATATTCCGCATTCCATTCTTCTATTTCTTTGGCATCAATGCCATCCGATTGTACTATCAGCACTGGCTCATCACTCCCGAACAGCTAGAGATGCACCATGTGTTTATCATATTCACTTTAATGCTTTACGCTTATGGATTTATCAAAATCGCTTTTACACGTGGCAGATGTTGCTTACCGCATGTTGCAAAATGATGAGTGTGGCTTCTCGGAAGAAGAGGAACAGATTGTTCAGAGAAACATCATCTACTGGATGGAGAGAAGACATCACTTCGATGAGAAGCTGGGCAGAGCTTGCATCGCCAACATCTACTACTTCAAGGATGATGTTACCAAGGAGTATGCGCCTTTCTTCAATTACGATGAAATGAAGGAAGAGTACAAGAGGCAGGCATTGATGATTCCCGACTATACGATGTGGGACTTTGCCGTGACCATGAATAAGATGTACGCCGAGAACATTGATTTGCTCGGCAAGTGGTCCCGAAGCAAGGAAACATTGAAGAAAAGGGTATCAGAACTGGCGGTTAGCTTCCTCTGCGACGAGTCAACGAACCATCCTACCGATAAAATTTGGTGGTATATGAATGGTTGAATGGAAACACGGAAGAATGTTTAGAAAAAGCCCATATCTTTGTAGCCATTAATCAATATTAATGGTATATGACAGAAATTATTCATACATTTTTACAAGAGCACCTGTACAGATCGGCATTGGTTATTGCCATCTGCATGGGTGCTCTTATCATTTCTATGGGCGTGGACCTATTCTTCGGAATCAAAAAAGCGAAGGAGAACGGACTGGCTACGACAAGTACAGGATTCAAGAAGACCTGCGACAAGGCAAGGAAATACTTCTCTCCCTTCATGGTAACGGTCTGCATAGACCTGATAGCCTGTCCGATTCTCCCATTCCCTGTCTTCTCTATGATATGGACAGGATATTGCGTGTTCTGTGAATTTATAAGCGTAAGGGAAAAGAGTTGGCAGAAGGCTGAAATCCGAAAGCAGGAGAAGACGGTAAGTATTCTGCTTGAGAACAAAGAAGATTTGGCTAGGGCTTTTGCCGAGATTATGAAAGAACAGGAAAAAGAGAAGGAGGACAAGGCATGAAGGTAACGAGAAAACAGATGTTGGAGATTCTGCCCGATACAGGAAGAGTAGATAGATACCTGCATTACATCAATGCCTGGGCTGACATTTTCGAGATTAACACGCCGTTGAGAATGGCACACTTCCTAGCTCAGGTGCTTCACGAAACCGCTGGCTTCAAGTTTATGAAGGAGCAGGGAAAGGTAAGCTATTTCTCCAAGTACGACAAGGGTAGGTTGGCTAAAATGCTTGGTAACACCCAGAAGGGCGACGGATGGAAATATCGGGGTCGCGGCTTTCTTATGCTTACCGGTAGAGCCAACTACCAGAGTTATCAAAACTCAGAGTATTGCAAGGGCGACATCATGGAGAAGCCAGAACTGCTGGAAGGGCAGAATGGTTCCGTGAAAAGCGGCATGTGGTGGTGGTTCACCCATGGGCTGAATGAACTCGCCGACAAGGATGATATTGTAAAAATCACCAAGAAAGTCAATGGCGGCTTGAACGGCATTGATGATAGAAAGAACTGGTTTCAAATATGTAAAAAGGTATTATTATGAAATGGTATAACAAAGAGGCTTGGATAAGCACGATTCTGACGATCATCGTCGGTTTTCTGATTGTTCTTCTTTTGGGCGGTTGCAAGATCAAGGAGTACATCAAGGTTCCCGAATACCATACGGAGTATATGGTTCGGAAAGATACCGTAGCCAAGACGGATAGCGTATACGTGAAGGATTCCGTGTATGTGATGCAGAAGGGCGATACGGTAGTGATTAGCAAGATTGCCTATCGTGACCGATACAGAAACATATATAAGGTGAAGCTTGACACTATCTTCAAGCATGATTCTGTTGAGGTTCCTGTTCCATGCGAGCGGACGCTTACGAAAAGCGAGCAGCGGCTTATTACACTGGGAAGATGCTACATCGCCTTTCTCTTCATGGTGGTGGTCTGCGGAATCGGTTTCACTCTTTGGTATCACAATAAAAAGTGCTAGCGTATGGGAAAGATTAGCGAAGAACTACAGATGATTGACTCGCTCCTGATGGAGTTCCATGAGCGCATTCAGTCGGGGCGGTGCTTGACAAACAAGCAACAAAACTCGATGATGTTGAAGTTCCTTCACCAAATCGCCAACAAGGATGAGCCTATCAACAAAACGGCTGCATGCGAGTATGTACAGGTTTCAAGGGCTACATTTGACAGACTGGTGAAGGCTGGCAAACTTCCGAAAGGAAAGAAGCGGAAGGGTAGTACTGAACTAGTCTGGTACGAAAAGGATTTAGATAAATACATTGATAAGTTAATATGATTTTACTGTTTAATTGTTAGTTATAGTAGGTTTTAGTTAGTTAGATTTATGTTGATTTAAAAACCCCACTCGGTTGTGAAACTGGGTGGGGATTGCTTTTATATCTTAGCAACGGAATGTACACCGTCGCCTCCGCTGTCTCTTCTTTCCTTCTGTTTCCACTTAGGCTTCTCCATGTCGTTGGCACTCACCCATAGACCAATCGCCGTACTCATCAGCACATCATCATGGTTTCCGTTACCCACGATATTACCAAGACTACCATCATCATGACGCTCGTAGATTCTCAGCTCATGATACATCTCCTTGTCTGGTTCATCCCAGAGCATATCATCCACAAACTGCTCCAGATTGTCAATCACCCAACCCTTGGTCAGCTTGTTAGTCTGGAATCCGTACTTGGCAAGCACATCATCGCTCACGTCTTCCGGACTTGTGGTGCGCTGATATAGGTTCTCATAGTAATCAGCAATCTCATTCAAGATACTTCCAAAGTGGTCGCCTTCCGTGTTGTTGTTCTTCTCTCGGTCGGCGGTATTGCTTTCTATCACCAGCAGGGCATCATCATAGTAATGCGCCAATGCCGCTGCCATCCATGCCAGCTTATCGTGTCGCACATGTCCACGCCATCTTGCCACCACTCTCGGTTTGCCCTTGATGGTAGGAATCATACCGAATCTGTCTATCACGGTCATGACGGTATAGTCAGATGTAGTACTCTTACCACCAATATCCACACTCACCAAGTATCTGTTCTCAACCTGCAGAACATTCGGAACCGCCCAAATCTTCAAGTCACCATCGCCATCTGTTCTGATACTAATCTTCGATTTGCTGATGGTTCCTTCGTCCTTGTTTCCGTCAATAATGATGTCAGCCGTATAGAGTGGGTCGCACTTGTATTTCTTCTGCAAATCGTCTATGCTATACGGATTGAACACCAGATTACCAGAGTTTCTGAAAGCATCCTCCTCATCCACTGGTGCCTCGGTAGCACAGAAGGAATGCGTGGTAAACTTGTTTCTGAAGTTTCTATACCACTCTATAGCCTGAAAGCAGGCTCCCTTCTCCCACATGCGCCAAAAGAACTTGCCTGTCTCTCGGTAGCCCTTCGGGTTGGTGCTCTTGTCTCTGTTCTCCAATAGCCATCTGGCAAAGGCACGCTCATTCTTCACCTCCTCCATGTCATGCTCAATAAAGAAACAAGGAATAAAGAGGAAGGCGTAAGCATCGTTGTTCTTCGGGTCCATTGCCAGTTGGCACTTGTCATAGAAGAATCCCGAATTACCCTTACCGGTACTCTCAAACACCTCCAAGTTATCCTCCTGATTTCTGATACCACCCGAAATAGACGAAATCACACCCTCTGGATCATGCTCAGGGGTCTTCTTCCAGTATGCCACCTCCGAATAGTGGGCACAGTGGAAGTTGCTACCACGCACGGAATCGAAGTTCTCGAAAGATGCCACGGTCAGTGTACTTCTTCTGATTGCCCTCATGCCGTCAGTAACCTGAAAATCATCGGGCGAGTTCTCGTAAGGCGAGAATTGCAGTTTGGCACCGGGGCATCCGATGGTCCAGCCCGGCTGATGTTCCAAAGCTTTTCGGTACATCGCCTTGATTTTCTTAGCCGTGTTCTTCTGCTGCGCAAGCACAATGGCATTCCAGCCATCCCTGCGGAAATCCTGTAGCCATTTTATATAGAGCTGAGTTAAAGTAGAGCCTCCCCACTGGCGTGCTTTCAAGATAACAACACGTATCGCCTTCTTGTTAGTTCGCAAATCCTCGAATATCCTCAGAAGCAATCGCTGCGGATAGTTCAGCTTAAACGGAATCATATTACCCGTCACCTTATCCTCAATCTTGTCGGTAGCATAAAGTGCAAACTCTGGGTCTTCCGTAAATCTCACCTTCATAATCTCAAAGGTAAGCACCATAATCAGCTGCTTGGTGTAGTAGCTCTTCTCGTTATACTCCTTTCTCCATACACGGATGATGTACTCCTTCAGGCTGCCGAGCTGTTTCAGCCCCCTATATAATAAGGTACGCATACATTCCTTGGGAACCCACATCTTCGGAATCATGAAATCGGGCAGTTCCAGCAGTTCCCTATGCTCGAAATCATAGCAGTTTTCGCCTGTCCATGGGTCGTATGGTCCATAAATATCATCATATCGCCGTCTGTTCTCGGCTACGAGTTCGTCTATATCTATTTCTCTAACTTGTGCCATCGCCTAACTCTTTAATCTCCTCAAAATCCGCATCCATAATCTGTGGCATCGTGGTAATGTCCAAGGCGTTGTTGTCTGTCTTGGTTCTTCCCATGGCTGCCAACTGCTTGAAGTCTTCATCAAGTCCGTGGGTCACGCTCATCTCGCTCTGCTTAGGTATCATGTGCTTGGTAAGCTGGGCATAGATGGTAACGTATGTTTTTGGATCGTATTGAGCCAACTCGTTCATGCACTCCTCAAACTTCTCCTGATTCCTTGCAAGAAAGTCACGAATGTATTCTTTCTGTGCGCTCTTGCTCACTGGCAGAATCTTCTTCGCCTTCTCTCGCTTGTCGTGCATAATCTCCGCTACGGTCTTGATATTGTCAAATTCTCCCATAATTCAGCCTCCTTATCCAAATGGTTTGGGCGAACGAATCAGGCTCCCAGGCTTGGTTGCGTTCGCCGCATCAATAATCTCCAGCTCCTCGTCCTCCAGCTGCTGAGCCTTATCCACGGTCAGTGGGTCCTTGCTCGTCAAGGTAAGCATGAAGTACTCATAGAGTGCGCCGGTGGAAATGTAGTTGTGGATAGCCTGTACCAGTCCGTCGTATCGGGCATCATCCCAACTGTCTGGCATTCTCAGCCATATTTCCTTCTCTTCCCATTCCTTCAAGGCGTTGTCTCTTACCACGCCTCTCGGCTTCATCACGTAGGCAGACAGGGTTCCTTCCACCTTTTTCAGATACTTGTCGAACCATCTATAGAACAGCGGTCGCTCCTGATCATTCTCGCTGGTCGGGATGATTTCTTCTTGGTTGGTCTGGTTGCCTCGTCTTGCCCTGCCCAGCATGTTGGTGGTTGCGTCAATGTCGTACCAGAGCTGGTTGACATAGATGAAGATGTGCTTATCCACAAAGTAGGTGGCTGGTCGTGGCGGACGAGGCAAGAAAGGATTTGGCTCTGGCTTCCATCCTCTCTCACGGAGAATATGTGTAGGGTGTAATGCGTTGAACTCCATCTTACACCTCCTTTGCTACGGTTACTTCCACCTCTACCTTCAAATCATCGCTATGCCGTGAAAAGAGGGTGATAATAGCCACGCCTGTGTTCACTGGGTTCAGCGAGAAGGTATAAGGCTCTGGGCTGCGGTGAATCTCCAATACGCTCGGATCGTCGCTCCGTGCCTCAATATCATCAATGGTTCCGTTGTCGATGGAGTAGGAAAGCGTCTCCTCCTTATTCTCCAGTGCAATGGTAACCGCTCCGTCTTCCTCGCTACCATCTACCTTAGCCGTCAGATGTTGGGTATAAGGGATGGTCGGCAAGGTGGGACCACTCAATACAAAACATCTTCTGATGCTCTTCTCGTCAACGGCGAGTGATGCCTGATAGATTTCTGCCTGCTTCAAGTTAGTGGTCTTCGTCCACCACTGGAAAATCATGTAGTCTTCCACATACTTTGCCACCAGTCGGGCGAGCGTATCGGTCAGGGTTCCGTTGCATCTGCGAGAGGCATTCAGCACGAACTCCACAATATCATCATCCTTGTCGTTATAATAGATGATGTTGTCGCCCACGCTCTGAGCCGTAGGCACAAGATACTCGGCAAGCAGGGTCTTCACCATTTCCAATGCCGTCTGGAAATCATGGGTCAGCAGGTTCTCATGCACCTCATCATCGCCTGCCGCCTCGTTGAAGCCTACCTTTACGGCGTTCTCGTCGGCTGCACTGTCTACTTTTGCCTTCAGATAGGTTGTTGACTTAACAGCCTCAATCACTACCGATTTGATAATCTGGAATTTTATAATCATAGCTTATTCTTGTTTAATGGTTTCTAACTGTGGTTTATGTTCTACCGAACCTGTCATGTCCTTCAATGTCTTCGTGGTATGCGAAGGTGGAGTCTTGTCAAATACTAGTTTGATGGCTGCCTTCATGTGCATGCTCATTTCGTCTGAGTACACCTTTGTCTGCTCCGTACTGCTCAATGTCAGAATCATGTAAGTGGTATAGGCGTTCACATATCCCCTAAAGCAACTCTCAAAGGCTTTCTTATGTCCGTCATTCAGTCGGGTAACATTAAAGGTAACCGACACTGGCAAAGAATCATCAATGTATGTCTTCACGATAGGGGCTACCTCACCTGCAAAGCTATGCGCCGCCGCAACAATGTATCGGTTCAGCACCGTCTTCTCAGCGTTTGATAAGGTAGTGCTTCCAAACAGAGAGTTTCCTGCCTTGTCGTTCTGTCTCTTGGCAATAGCCGAAACCTGCTTCATCACGTCGCCTTCCACCGAGGCAAGACTGATTGTAATTAATTTTGTTTCTTCCATAACTTATGCTGATTGATAATAATTATTGTTCAAACTCATAGCCTGTGCCACGGCATTCTGGTCGGCTCCCTGTACGATTCCGTTCTCTACCATTCCGCCGCCCTGCTGCTGGGCAATCGCCTGCTGCTGCTGATACATCTGTTCAAGCTGCTCCTGCTGCTGCTGAACGCTGGCAAGCAACTTATCGGCGTATGGTTTGTTCACGTTCTGCAGATACTGAATCAGGTTGATGGCTCCCATTCCGAGCAGCTCCTTCAAATCGTCATTCTGAATGGTGTTGTATGCCGCCGTAGCTGCTGCATTCTTGATGCTGATCTTAAAGTGAATGTCTCTTGCCGAAAGGCGGTCGTAACTGTAGTTGGTCAAACCGTCCTTGTTGAATATCTTCCTGCCGTCCTCGTAATACTGCTGAATGATAGAACACTTCTTCATAGCCAGCTTCTCCGTGAATATTTCCATGTCAGATAAGATGGTATATAAAGATGTGGTGGCATTCTGGCTTTCCTGTGCGTATCTTGCCGCCGAAGTTCCTGCCGAAGGAGTCTTGCCCTGCAAGGCACCGCTCACGTTGGTAACCTCCCGAATCAGATTCAGCTCTATCTGCAAGAGTTCGTTGGTTCCGATATTCACCGCATTCGATGTGATAATCTCTGGCTTCACCTGCGGCATCGTGCGCTTTGGCGTATAGAATATCCATCCATCGTATTCGATGGCTTCCTCCATGAACTCCCTCGGACTCTTGCCGCCCAATACCGTGGTCGGTATCATCTTGAATCCCTTGAAGCTGCTTCTGATGCTCATGTCGTTCATCACAATCAGGCGGTTGATGTATCTCTGCTGGTCTATCACGTTCGTCATAAACGGATGAATCTCTCCGTTGATGTACGGATAGAGCTTCACGGTAAATGGGTGACTCTTGAAATCGTATGGTGATTCACCCTGACTCAGAATTGTTCCGTCGGGAGCCATGAAGGTATAGTACCAGTACTTATCTGCTACCTCTTCCGATGTAATGTAGGCTCGCTCGTCTTCCGGTATGCCTAGTTCGTCATACTGCTGCTTGCGCTTCTCGTTCTTCTTTCTCAGGTCGGCAATCATCGCCTCGTCTGCCAAGTCAACCCGAAAATACGCATCATTGGTGTTTTGGGCAATTGGGTCGAAGCACTGCAACCGTGGCTTGGTCTCCGTGGTCCACACCTCAATTACTCTATGGTAGTGCTTGCCCTTGTTGGAGAAATCAAAGCTCAGGTTGTTCAAATCCTTCTCCTCGTTAAACTCATAGCCGTAACCGCCATCGTCCATTTCATCGTTGATGTCGAATATCGCATTCAGGTCGGTAACGCTCAGTCCGTATTCCCTTCGGGCAAACTTCTGGTACAAATCTTCCCTGCTCACATCATGCAGACAGCCTATCAGACTGATGTCGTTGTGGCGTGGGTCGCTTCCGCACTCAAAAAACATGTGGTCGGGTTCCATCATATCCGTCCACGCATCGGGCATTTCCAGTTCCCTGTCTTCCCAACTCTCTCTGGCGTACATCTGTCCGCCTTGCAGATAGTCCTTGATAAAGTGGTTCAGCAAATCCTGCATGCCGGTAGTCTGCCAGTTGCATTGCATCGTGGCACTCATCATGTCGCTCAGCTGTCTGGAGTCATTATCTCTTGCAAAGCAAACTGGTTCCGTTCCCTGCTTGGCATAGAGACCAGTAATAGACTCCAAGATGCTCACCATGATGTTGTTGCTCATCGGGGTCTGGTTGCGCTTCTCCATATAGGTTCGCTCGCTCATCTCCTCCCAGTAGCCATGATGATACACCCTGATGGTGTCGCTCCACTGATCGCCTGTGCAATAGCGCATGGTTCTCGCTCTCGTCTCACGCACTCCGCTTAGATTGTTCCATGCGTTCCTGCATCGGGTCAGCAATTCCCCATCCTTGTTATGCTCCTGCCGTCTCTTTCGAGCCTTCACCGAGTCATACTTGCTATGGTTGGGCATCACCTTGCTAAGTGTTAATATTCTCGCTTTTGCCATATATTCTTACACATTATTATAATATAGGCGCAAAAATAGCCTTAAATCCCATTTTTTTTGCCGTATTTCCATTCATTCCAATAACACGATGGAAACACGGAAATATTTTTGCATTATTTTCGCATCTTTGCCGAAAAGTTTCAAACAGATATATAAGTATATGACAAAAGAAGAATTAGAACAGATGAATGCAGAAGGTGGCGGCGGACAGCAGCCACAGTCAATGGAATCTGCTGAGGCTGAAACTCCACCAGTTGAGGACCGCCCTAATCGCAAGGCTTTCTCTGACCGATTCAAGCAGCGTCATGCCGACATCGACTTCGAGGATAAGGAATCCCGATATGCGGCACTCAGCGATGATGCTGATGTACTGGACAGATACGAGGAAAGCGGAAAGGCGTTGTCAAAGGTATTTGATAACCATAAGTGGCTGGCTGCTCTGGCTATGGACATGGAGAAGAATCCGGAAGATAACCCATTCGATGCCATGGCTCGCTTGGGTATCGACATTCGTGCCTTGCTCGACGACCCAGAGGGCGGCAAGAAACTGAGTGAGATTCTTACCGAGCACAACGAGGCGGTGACCGAGCAGAATGAGGCTACCGAGAAGGTGACAGCAAACATGCGAAAGTCTATCGAACGATTGAACAAACTCTATCCCGATGAGGCTCAGGACATGTGGAAGCAGATTTACGAGATTCACGATCAGGTGGAGAGTGGCGACATTCCCGATGATGTTTGGAAGATGCTCCACAATGCCAACAACTACGACTCTGATATTTCTTCTGCTCGTGATGAGGCTGCCATGCAGGCAAGAAACGAGAAGATTCAGAATAAGGTGCGCTCATCCGCAAGCGAAGGCATCCCTCCTTCACTGTCTAGTTCGGGTGCTGGCAACAAACCTGCAGAGAAGAAGAAAGCGGCTCCTAAGAGTGGCTTCTTCGAAGGTATCACATATTAATACTAATCAAATAAATATATGTATAAAATGAAGAAAGATTGTTTTAAGAATTTTACGAGCGGTCAGTTCATCTTCAAGATGATTCTGATGCTTCTTGCCGTGGTTACAGGCGGTGGCGTTCTTGCCATGGCTGATACCGCAGAGCCAACTACCCAGATTGGTGACGAGGGTCATGAGCCATCAAGCAAGGCTGATGCAGCAACCGAGCCGGTTGACCCAGAGAAATCAGACCGATTGGCTCCAGGCGGCAGGGTAGAAGGTCAGGACTTGACTGGTACGCAGGCTTCTGCAACCCAGGTTCGTAAGGGTGGACTTGCCGAAGAGGATTGGGATGCCGAAGTGGAGAAGTTTCGCCCTTTCCGTACCCCATTGCTCCAGCTTATCCGCAAGATTACAAAGACGGTTCCTTGTAATGGCTATGAGAAAAAGCATTCCCGTGTGGGTGGTGATACCCTTGATGGCAAGATTACCAAGGCGATTGATGCAGTTGAGGCTGGTGGCACTATCAAGTTTACCAAGGCAAACTTCTCAGGCTCCCTGCTCCCTCTCTACAAGGGTAGCACAGTTATCGTTCCTTCTGTTCCGGGCTATGAGCCTGGTTCCAAGACCAAGGTTAGCGGTCGATTGAATCTCATGGTTATCGAGAAGACAAAGGATGAAGTTACTTTGCAGGCACTTAATGGTCCTGCTGAGACAGAGGGTACTGTTGGCGAAACACTTGACACCATGGGCTGCCCAGCCATTCCTGCCAATAGCCGAATTCTCTGTGCTTCTACCATTCTCTCCGAGAGCCAGATGAACGTTCCACCAGAGAACTATCAGCCTCGCAATGCGGAGGTTTACTTGCAGAAGCGTGCATTCTCCATCATCTTCACCGAGGAGTTCGAGAAGATCAAGAAGAAGGCTCCTCATACCGTTGCAGATATGAAGGAAGATGCGCTCACCAAGTTCTTGCTCCGTCAGGAACGCAGCTACCTCTATGGCACCAAGCGAAAGTTCCTCATGGAGACCAAGGACGGTGCTCAGGAGTACGCTTACTCTGCTGAGGGTATCATCAATCAGTTAACCAACGCTTATGGTCTCGGCGAGGTCTATACCTTCGCTGACCTCATCGCCATCGCCAAGCTCATGTTCACCGACTTCGCTGAGTCTGATGAAATGTATCTCTTCTGTGGTAAGAATGCCATCGAGCGACTGATGAAGATTGAGCTTCCTAAGGGTCGTGATGTCATGTTCTCTACCGTCAAGCAGTTTGACATCACCTTCAACCAGTTCAAGTGTAGTTATGGTACGCTCAACTTTGCTTGGGATAGCACACTCGACTACATGGATTTGGAAGACTGCATGATTGGCGCCGACTTCAAGGGTGCTCGCCACTACGTCAAGGAGAAGAACAAGGAACGCACCAACGACTTGTCGAAAGATGCTTACGACCCACGTCTGGCTAAGCGCTACATGCACTGGGAGGCTGATTGCGTAGCTCTCCGTGGTTACAACAGCATCATCGCTGGTCCAGAGGATAAGATTTCTGCTCTCGGCGCATCGGGCGTTATCAACAGCATCGTATCTGTGAGCGCTCTTCCTAAGACTCCTCGTGAGGGTATGATTGTTGCTTTGACTGCCGACTATGAGGTTACCGATGCCAGTGACGGCGGTACCACCAAATACGAGAAGGAGAATATTTACATCTACAAGGGTGGCAAATGGGAACTCTTCTCGGGTCAGCTTGTTGCAGCCTAGTAATGAACTCAGAATAACAAGTGACCGGTTAACGCTGGTCGCCTGTTATTCAAACTAAATATTTAGCAAAATGATTAAAACGTATAGATATAACGCCAACAGAAACACGGTCAGTCACATTCTTCCGGGAAAGAACGGCGTAACCGTCCGTTACAACTTCGAGCGAGGCAACGTTATCACCAAGCAGAAGCCTGAACTTATCTTGAAGAATGAGTATGCCCAGAATCTGCTTGAAAGCAGCGAACTGTTCAAACAGGGGCTTGTCACTCTTATTCACTCAGAGGAAACCTTGGAGGATAAGTTGAAGAAGGCTGCTGATCTGGAGAAGAAACCAGCTGCAGAAACAAAAAGGACTTCTGTCATTGAAGTAGGTTCGGTAGTAACCGCTTCCGACCTGATTGATTTCGTGAACGAGGAAGACAAACGTGAAGGCTCCCGAATGTTCAAGTCCGCAAGCAGCGCATTGGATTGGGCAACCAAGCACAACTTTGCTTTCCCGAACTACAAACCAGAGTAATATAATAAGGTGAAATGAAGATAGAAGAAATCATAAAACAGGTACGTTGGTGCATAGACGAGGAATCCAACAATACATCGGAAATCACCGATGAGAAGGATGATACGTATATGGACAACATCATCAAGTCGAAGATAAACGATGCTTTGCATTGGCTTGCCATTACTGCTGCATCTTCTCCTGTCTTAGCCGACTCCAAGAAGGTGGATGCAACGACCACTTCTACGGTCAAGGTAGAGGAGTACGATACAGAAAAAGGTATCGGAATCATTACGATGCCTAGCGATACCGAGGTTATCAATATCTCCCGAGTTCGTGGCAAAGGCTGGTTCAAGGCTGTCACGCCAGTAGAAGATACCGACGATGAGGCTCTAATGATGTTCGATGAAAGTGCAATGGGAACCGCCGACCGACCGCAGGCTACGATCATGCGAGAGAATCCTATCAAAATCCTCTTGCAGCCGAAGCCTACCGAAGCCGTAATTTCCTTTGTAGGCGTTCCAAAGAATGTGGACGTATCATCGGAAACTACCGATGTAGCCATCTCCAACAAGCTTTCAAATGCCTTCATCTACTATCTCGCCTTCCTGTTACTCTCAGCCTACAACGACAACAAGGCTACCCAGATGTACACGATAGCCATGCAGCAGCTAGGCGTGAACACAAAGCAGTAGGATAGGGAATCTGTTAATTATAAACTTTAAATTATTAACTGTACAAAATGGAGTATGTATCAACGAATTATAATGAGGAAGAACTTGCATGGGTATCACCAGAGATTACCACGCAGCGAGACATCTACTTGATGGTTAAGCTCAAACGCCCCGGGAAACTTCTGATTAGGCAGGATAAGGGCGACGGAAAGAAGCCTCGTGTTCCCATCCGTGCCCACAAGAACACAGATAAGTTCTATCTTCGCCTCCAGGTTATCCCAGAGACCGTAAAGATTCAGATATTCACTTCATCAGAACCAAAAGAAATTAAATATGCCTACATTTAGACAAGATACAAAAATTGGTGGTATGGTGCCGATGATGAAAACAGACGACATCAACGACCAAGCCATCACGAAAGACAAGATTCGTGACGGCAATGTTACGACCGAGAAGTTGGCAGAAGGTGCGGTAAGTACAGACAAGCTTCCCGATGGAGCCGTATCAACTTCAAAGATTGCTGACGAGAACGTCACGACAAGCAAACTTGCCGATGGAGCCGTATCAACTTCAAAGATTGCTGATCAGAATGTAACCAAGGAGAAAATTGCCGACCAGTCGGTAGACAACTCCAAGCTTTCCCATGAGGCAGTCACCTACGATAAGCTCAAAGACAAGTCTGTTATCACCGAGAAGCTCAACGACCGTGCCGTAACCACGGAGAAGGTGGAGGAGAAGGCTATCACCAACACTAAAATCGGGGATAGCGCAGTAGATGGCAGAACAATCAGTGAAGCAAGTGTAGAGAAGAAACATCTTGCCAATGATTCCGTAGCTACAGAAAAGTTGCAGGATAGTGCTATAACCTCAGACAAGATTCACACCGATGCCGTCACAGAGGAGAAGATTAAGGATAGTTCTGTCAGCAATTCAAAACTTGCCGACAACTCTGTTAGTACATCAAAAATCAAGGATGGCAACATCACAAACGAGAAGGTTGCCAACAATACCCTTACCCAAGACAAGCTAGACCCAGAGCTTCGAAAGGCTATTCAAGCAGCCACTGGTTTGCCTGAAAATTTGGTAGAGGTTATCCAAGACGTAGATAAAGAGGTCAAAACTCTTCATTCCAAAGATACCGACCTCCAGTCGCAAATCACAGACAAGCAGCAGCAGATTACAGCCCACGACAAGGATATAGAGTTATTGCAGACTCGTAGCACTCAGATGGAGCAGACTATCAACAATATAGCTGCTACTGGTGGTGCAAGTGTCGCCAATACGGTTGCGTACACCAACACAACCAGCGGTCTCGAATCCGTTAATGCCCAAGGAGCCATTGACGAACTTGCCGCCAAAAACAAATTGCAGGATGCTATGATTTCAGCCAAGGCAAATGCAGAAGATGTTTCTTCTCAGATGCAGACAGAACAGGAAAGAGTAAACACAGAGTTCGCCAAGAAATTCGATAAGGAATCAATCTTGCAGGAATCAGGCGATGCAGAGGATAAGGTAATGTCCCAGAAAGCTGTAAGTGCTAAACTCAGCGACTTAGATGATACAGTAACTGATATTGTTACGAGAAGAGATAACCTTTACCATATCACTCAAAATGAGAACTATCTGCTAGCTATCGTTGACAAGGCAGACAACTTCCTAGGTGGTATCACCAAGAGTGGACGATGGGTTATACCAGACGGAATATCGGATGAAGCACGCGAGCATGTAAACATCATCTACGATGTACTGAAAAATCATCGTGCGGATATTGATGCTGAGGTGGGCGAACGTACTTCCATCATCAGACGTGGTAACTCTTCCTATGAATGGGCTATCGCTGACAAGATAGGAAATG
>ERZ1035037.180-NODE-180-length-24174-cov-6.534972_pt1 | contig 24174 bp, 34 predicted proteins | sample MGYA00520618_ERZ1035037 | MGnify/ENA primary metagenome ERZ1035037 (study PRJEB33766, sample SAMN09781741) | gut metagenome | biome: gut microbiome | host: Homo sapiens | place: Madagascar | study: EMG produced TPA metagenomics assembly of the PRJNA485056 data set...
TCTAAAACCTGGTCATTTCAAGTTCGTATTAAAGAAAATGACATATGTAAGACTTTTAAAGAAGTTGACTATGGTAGTCCAAGAGCTGCTTATCAAAACGCTATTAATTATAGAAATCAAGCACTATTGGATATTCAAAAGGGTGTATTGTTTAGTAAAGGTAACATCATGGTTGAAGATGTTTATAATGAGATTTTTGATTTGTTCCCAATGAGAGAGGAAACAAAAAGAAAATACGATTGTATATACAATAAATATATGCAAGATAATATGCTAATAAGTAATGTTACAAGGCAATACATATTATCTCAATTAAACTCAATGGTGGCTAATTGTAGTGATGATACTATCGGAAGGGCGCTTAGTATATGGAAAAGAATATTTAAGGTTGCTATTATTAAACAATATGTAAACACTGATTTTACCACTTCAATTACCGCCCCTAAATCACAAATAATTAAAGAAAGTAAAAGAGAAGTCTTGGTAACAAGAGAAAAGTTAGATTCAATTGAGAAAGCTATAGAAGAAAAGTATAACCCTAAAGAAAGAAAACAAGTAATCGTGGCGCTAGAAGTCATGTGGTATTGTGGTTTAAGACCTTGCGAATGTTTTGCTTTAAATAAAAGCGATATAGTAGATGGTTATATTGACATCAATAAGGAACTTGGAAGCTCCTTAGTTGGCAAAGGCGAGATATCAAGACAACCAATAATAAGAAAGTGTAAAACAGAAGCAAGCGTTAGAAAAGTGCCTATACCTACAAAACTTAATGCACTATTAAAGAGTTATAAGGTAAGTGGTGAAAAATTGTTTCCCAATAAAGATGGAAATTATTTTGTCATAAATCAAGTAGGCTGTTGGTTTAATCACCAAAAACTAGAATTTAATATGTATCAATTAAGACATACGGTAGCTACAAGACTTGTTACAAATGGAGTTGACCAAAGAACCATAATTGAAATACTAGGACACGAAAATTTTGACATGAGCATTTACTATGCACGTTCTAATAAAGACCTAAAAAAGAATGCACTAGAAATTGAATAATTCGGTGCTTTTTTGTGGATTTTTTGTGGATTTTTTTTCGATTTGTGTCCAATTTGTGGATTTTTTAAGGGGTGTGAACGACATATGAACGACATATGAACGACAATTTCAATCGTTCTAAAACCCTTTATTTATAAGGCTAAAATGCGATTTTAAGGCTATTTTAAAGGGTTTTGTGTAAATGTCGTATTGTCCAGTTGTCGGCACCACTATGTGCCTATTTTAAAGGGTTTTAGTCAAATTTGTGTCCGATTTGTGGAAAATATATAGCTAAACCCTTTTTTATTGCATACAAAAAGCTAGTCTAAACTAGCTTTCTTTTTTAACAACTTATTCATATGGTGTTTTATGTAGCCTGTTTATTACATCTTGATGTATCAATACAAGCAAAGCCCCTTAACCATATGTTTATACTCTAGTAGCGTATCTATAAGTCTTGCAATCACCACCACAACTATCTTCATCATTAAGCCAGCAAGAAACCATTTCAATATATTTGTTTGTATCATCTCCGAATACTCCTTGATAATCATTAAACATCATATTCATTGCGTAATAGTTCGTTGCTTTCTTATATCCATTTGAGATTATATTGCTTACTTGTTCGATGTTCCAATGTTCGCCATATGGCTTCATTTCATGTACTAGCTTCTTAGCTTTTTCTTCTGAAAGAACTTCACCATAAATAGTTTCATATAGTTCATCGCACAAGCATTCATAATCGCATTCATCTAATTTAGATAAATATGAATCCATTATAGGAATCCATGATTTGAGAGTTGAACTATCATTAACATTTTTGACAAGCTCTTTTATTAGCATAGCTTTGTTACCACCACATTTAGATTTGCACTAGTTAATCCAACACCACTATTGATAAATTGTAGGCTTACAGGTGAAGAATTGCATTTACATGAATTATTTGTTGTGACTTTGATTAATGCCGTCATGTTTGCACTAACACCTTGTGTAGTTACTACGGTGGGTATGTTTATATTATTTCCACTTTGTAATACATTATCTTTCATAAGGTTGATAGTTATATTACCAGCTTCACTAGGTAAGCCACTTACATTAAGCACTACTTCATATACACCAGCTTTGTTTAATTCAATAGTTGATACACCATTAAGTGTTGCGGTGCATCCTTTAGCAACGCTTGTTGAATTGAATGGTAGTATGCCACTAGTTAGTATTGTTTGATTTGTACTATAAGCTTCTAACATTGTTTCTCCTTTCTTAAAAGGGAGAACTAGTCTCCCTTGAAATGGTGAACTAATTCACTCTTAAATGTTGCAACAACCGCTAGCGAATGGGTTTGCGCCTGAACAGTAAGATGTTTGAGTTGGATATCTTACTACGCCACACATTGCATTCTGTAGCTGAAGTTGATTGATTTGATTTTGCATATCGGCAATTCTATTGCCAGTAATTGCATCTAATATTTTTTGAGTATTAGCGTTGTTGGCAATTTGAATTTCCTTTGATTGAGTAATTAGATTAGCATTTACTTCAGCTATGCCTTTTTGAGTTTCATTGAAATTCTTTAAGGATTCATAGCCTAGATTACATAGACCATTTTGTAAGCCTGCGTAGTCAGCTTGTAGGCTATCATTTAATCTACCTACCGCATTTTCTAGACCGTTGAAATTCATAGCGTTGCAAAGTCCTGCTTCAGTTACGGCTTGACCATTATTACCGAATAATCCGCCACCGCCCACGAATAGTAGGATAAGTAAGGCAAAGACCCACATAAATGAACCACCGCCCCAATCGTTAGTGTCTTTTTGCATTAAAGCAACATCACTTGCAGTTAAACCGTTCTCCATAGTTTCTCCTTTCTATTTTTAAAGTAGTCGACTTACTTTAAGTACTTAATAATATCATCAGGATTAATCCCTTTTTGTTTTGCGATTTCATAAAACGCAGCCTTGGGATTTCCATATTGTTTAATTACTTGAGCAATTTGAGGATTATTCAACAATGTTTGAGGGTTACTCATCATTTTTAACTTTGATGCCATTTCCCCTACTTGACTCATTTTTTGACTTGTCATTTCTTGGTATAGTTTGTTCATTCTTTAACTCCTTTAACATTTCCATAAGTTCATCTCTTGTGATGTACTCTTTTTCTTTTTGTTGAACTTCTTCGTATTTGAATGTTCTAATCTTGCACATACCCACGTTGTCGCTAGACTTGATATAAAACATTCCATCGTTTTCGCTATCCATTAGTACCACATTAGAGTTAGGCATTAGTTGATAAGACTTAGCACCTTCTAACCCTTGTACCCATTTAATCGTTTCATAATACATAGACTTTCTCCTTACACCTTTATTATTGTCTATAAGATGATTTCAAAAGTATAAAGAAAGTACACAAAAAAGGCATAAAAAAAGAAGGGTATTTCTACCCTTCAAATAAGTCCTTGGCGCAAGTCTTTCTAGGTGGTAATACACTTGAAAACTCTTGCACATTATCGTATTTAATTTTAAGTATAGCTATCATCTTTTTAATAGATGATTCAGACATATGAAATTCGTATGCTTGTTTTGTGATAGTCCATCCTTCGATGCGTGTGCGCATGATGTTTTGTTCTAGTTCGTTAAGACAAGCTAGTTCAATAAATTCTTCTAGTATTATCTTGTTCCAAGGAACTTGCTTAGTCATTTTAACCGTTCTTCAAGCCACTTATTAAATAGTTTCGTCATATACCAATCTCCTTTTAGTTCTACAAATTAGTAATCCAATGTAGTACAAGACTAAAAATCATTTTTACTGTATGCCTTTTTATAAACGTTCTTAATGTTCTCAATTGCTAATACTGCTTTATTGTTAGGATAGTTTGGATTATTACGACAAAATCTTTCGTACTTATCAATTAAGCTAATAACCTCATTAAATTGTTCTTCATCATGATGTATCCCTCTTTTGATTTCACCATTAAAATCTAATATCATCATCCTACAAGTATCAGCTTTATTACAATCTACTTTATAATTAAGTTCATTAAATTGTTCTAATAGTTCATCAACTCTGATTTTTTTTGAAAGTTTATTTGCAAAAGTACCACTTGATATCAAAGCTACAACAATAGGCACGCACACTGAAGTTAGGAAAGTGATGAATAATTGCATTAAATAACTAGCTCCTTAATCTTTTTTAACTTGTCATTTAAAACTGCATTATTGTTTTTAACCTCTTCTAGCTCCATAGCAATTATGATGTTTGTTAGATATTCTTCATTCATTAGTAGTTACCTTATACGCTTGGGGCTACTGTACCAATTGTTACAGTTAAACCGCCAGCACTATTTTCAACTTCAGAATACGCAATAGCGTTTACAACTACTTGTGCCATAACATCATATGTAGAACTAGGTGTAATTGTTTGGGCTGTTGTGTAAGGTGTTACTGTTTTACTAGGTTCAATTTTTACACCACTAGCAGGCTTTCTTGTACCTTTAACCCCTAAAATGGTGACGCCTTCAAGGATATTGTCACCAATAATCTTAGCTTGTTCTGTAGGGTCAATTTGAACATTACCGCTTCCATCATGGAAACCATTCGCAATTGTTACTACTTGGGTTTTTGTTGTAATGGTATTCTTTTGTGCCGCATTATCAGCCATAGTACCAGTTACTTTAGCACCATTTACATATGCAGTCTTACCTGCTAAAATCTCTCCAGCTTTTGCTGTAGCGTCCTTTGTATCACTATCTTTAGTTGAAGTACCTGTTAAAATAGCACCCGACTTGTCATGGAATGTAATTCCCTTTTGAACTTGGTCTGGTGCAACAGTATCTGCTGTTAAATCAATTAAAGTTTTACTACCATAAATTACTTTATTTGCATGTTTTTCTGCCATTTTTAAATTTCTCCTATCTGCACAGTTAAACCGTTGCTACTGTTTTCTGTTTCGTTAATATATATTTCTTTTATTAATACATCATCATCCATAACTTTATCTTTGGTTGACATAATTTGTGAATGAATTTTAGGACTGATAACATATTCTCCTTCATAATGTTCGTAAACATTTCCTGAATAACTAACATCAAGCTTTAAATTAAATGTTTCTTTTTTTTCTTTCAATAATAAGCAAAAATCTTGCTTAGACTCGACATGTAAAATCATATTACACCTGCTTTTATAATATCCGCTAATGTACAAAACTGCTCACAGCTTGCTATAGCTGTATTGTCAGCTGTTCTTGCTCTTAGTTGAATTTTAATTCGACCGCTAACAAGTTTTAGAGTTTCCTCTTGTGTTAGAATTGCATCAAAAGAATTATCATCATTAAATGTAAATCTTGACTTTTCAATATCAATTTGACCCTTAGTACTATCTTCAATTGTAATTATAAGAACCTCATACTTTGACAAATCTATTGATTGCCCATTTTCATCTTCCAATTTAAATGTGATAGTAGGGGTCGTGCCCCTTGTAATCATTCAACTATCTCCTTAATCTTCTTTATTATGTCACTTAAAACTGCATTATCATTTTTGACCAATTCTAGCTCCGTTGTAAGCTGTTTTATTTTCTTGGTTAATTCTATGTTCTCCACGCTTAAAGCCTTGTAGTCATTCTCTAATGCCTTATTATCATTCTTCAAGTCATTGCAGACTTTCTCGAGTTCTTCATACTTTGCTTTATAGTCGTCTTCTTGAGGTTTATCCGATTCTTTCAAGTAAGTTTTTGTCCAACCATCTTTATCGTTTAAGGCAATCCAACATTCATTATCTAACTTAGCCCATGTGTATTCACCTGCAGTTTGAACGCCTAAAATGTTATAGATTCCAAGTGGCGCAAAGATACCTTCTACCCAATCACCATTTGGAGATTTTCTAACCTTAAGTCTTTCGGCAAGAATTTCTACCTGGTCAGTTGAAGTATCTCTTTCCACCGCATATCTAACATTAGGTGGATAAATATAACCTTGGAATACCAATCCAACGCCTTGAGCCACCTTGCCGACTTCCAATTTATAAGTTCTAATTTGGAAATAATTATCTGAGTTATAATCCTTACTCTTTTGGTAGTTAGATTGAGATACGGTCACCGTTCCATCATCATTGATTTGTTCGACAATTGCTACATGACCGAGTGCTCCATCAAAACACGCAATCGCACCTAATTTTGGTGTTGAGCCTTTATCCAATGTTGTTTGAGAATACCATTCTTTAGCATTTCCAAATCCTGTACGACCTTTCATAATGTTTCTTAAGTTTTGACCATTTAATGAAGAAAATCTACCAGAGGCATACGTAGTACAATTAGGCAATGCACTGTCTCCGTTAGAACCAGCATTATATGAATTATCGTACCAATACTTATTTCCTTTCATTCCATCTTTTGAAAATCTAGGACAAAATAACTTTTTAGAACTATCACCTTTTTCAATAAATGCTAATCCACAAAAGTTAGGTCTTTCAGCACCATCAGCTAATACATTTTGAATTTTACCATTAACGATTAATTCAGTAGAACCGCCACTATCTCCTAATGCAATAAACTCGTAACTAGGATATTTCTTTTTTAATTCATCTAAGAAAGTATCAACATTTAAATTTTCGCATACGGCAAAATGATATTGGTTATCATAAATTAATGCTGTACGGTTAATCTTGGCTGTCTTTGACCATTGTTTCTGTTCAATGATAGTTTCACTTACTTCTAGTTCTTTTCCTCTTAATAGAACTGCGCTAGGACAGAAGCCAGCAAGAACTTCATTAATATCAAAATAATCCCAACCATTGTATTTTCCAATGTGCCACTTATTATCTTTTGTGATAACAATATTGTTTCCTTTAAAGTTCGTTTGGTCTACTCGATTATCGAATACGTCTCCTTGATATCTACCAACTACTAAAGTGTTTGAGAAAAAAGGGAAGTTAACAATTGCTCTTAACTTCCCCTCATCACTCTTAAATGCTGATAGCTTATATTTCTTATAGTCATTCGATTGTAACAATCTAATTGTACAATCATTTTGGTCTGCATAATATATTGCCATATTTTTACCCCAGAAATTCATCTTTTTGCTTTTCAGCAACGGTCTTTTTAATTTCTTCTTGAACACCAAATAATTCAACTAAATTCTCATAACATGAGATTGTGTATTTAATAAGAATTGCAATTGAAACAACCGATAACATTTGTACGATAGTAACATTTTCCTCAATAACAGGTAGAGTTACTTTAAATTCAGGAAGTAAGGTGCCTGCACCAAAGGTAAATGCAACGCCCAAAAGAATTAATAAATATTTAATCATTCCTTTTTTTAGAATAATCCAATCAAATTCATCATATTTTTGAGCTTTAGCAATACCAAATAAAGTATTTGCTGTCATTACTAGTGCAATAGCACCGATATAATAAAATAATGTCAAATCTAAATTTTCAAACATAGTTATTCTCCTTCCTATCTATTCAACATTAAATGCCAATACTGATATACCAGCATTTTGACCAGGAACACACTTATCTTTAAAAACTGAATTGGCTTTAACGCCATGGTAAGTGTAGAAATTACATAAGTATGAGTAATAAGTAAAGCCATGAAAATTACTTTTGCTATCATAAGTAGCTCCGCTATCGTCATATCCATCTTGGTAATAAACGCTTACAATAACAACATCATAATCTTCTGGTATTGTTACTACTGCATATTGTCCAGAACTTGTCTGATTAACAGCTTTGTAAAATTTTTCTACTATTGTTGATGAAGTAGGAATGCTTGCTATCTCACTTGGGAAATTTTGAGCATTGATTTGTGCTGTTGTTCCTTTTTTGTTTCTTATTGCATCTGCAATAGCTGTCAATAAACTATTTAAAGTTGTATATGTCATAATCTCTCCTAATATGAAGCATTAATTGCTTCACTAATCACTTTATCAGTTGGTACCAAATTTCCTGTAATAATTCGTCCGCTTTTATCATGTGCGGTTATTCCTTCAATCAATGTATCAGATGAAACTGTATCATTAGTTAAATCTAATAGAACCTTGCCACCATAAATTATTTTGTTTTTTTCCATTAATAATCACCTTTAATAGCGTTTCCAATTGCATTATCAACATAATCTTTTGTTGCATACGAACCAGAATTCATAATAACTCTTTTATCTTCACTAGCAGTAACTCCATTAGATGATGTTGTAATTTTATAAATTGCTAAATCTCTAATACCTTCATTGTTAATGTTATCTTTTTTTATACCAGCTTCAGTTAAACATTCAAAACTACCTTTTTGACCGTTAGGCTTTGAAGTATCAATTCTTAAGCATAAATAAATTGTGCTATTTGCTGGTAGTGTAACTTCAACATCATCAGTCAACCAAAAAGCATTACCACAAAGTACCGCAATACATCCTTTTTTAAATGTTAGGTTTAACGAATTAATACTTGTGGTTATTGCGAACTCATCACCCATATTACCAATAACGCAATCTTGAGTAGCAACTGAATAAACCGCACCATCAACATTTGAAGAAATAGGATATTCAGCCCCTGTATCTTTTAAAGTCCTTATCATATTATTCCTTTCTAAAAGAATCTATTTAAAAAATTCTCTTTTGTTTTGTATAAATCTAAAATATTGCAAGGGCAATATGTGGTGGGGTTAAAGTCGATATGGAAGTATATTTCATCTTTTGGGATATTAAATTTATCCATATAATTTTTAATTAACCTAATTGCTTTTTGTTGCCCTTTGAGATACAACTCATCATCAAGACTTGAACAAATTTCTATAGCTATAGAATTATTAAAAGCATAATCTTCGCCCTTGCCTGTATGGTATACTTTCCACGAAATAGGCATAACCTCGATTATTTCCTTATCATCAACTAAAAAATGACAACCTTGAGAAGTTAAACATTCATTGTTTAAATAATTAAATAACTCCCTTGCTGTCATATCATAATTGCCTGTGTTGTGTATCGTGATACAAGTAGGCTCTAACCCATCTTTACCAAACTGTGACCATTTATTCTTATCTAACATTTTGCGCCCCATATTTGATTAACAACTTTTCAGTCAACTTCGTTCTAACAGTTCCACAAGTATAACTAACTTCATTAATAGGTGTGTTTTCATCTTTTGTCATTTCCCTTCCTGTTAGGATAGTAGAAAAGTAGTCGGAATCTTTCCATATTGCCAAAGGCATACCTAATTTAAAATCATCATACTTATATAAGCTATTAGCAAACATTTTAAGTATAAAAGTTAACTTATGATTGTACATTTTAGGTAAATATCCCCATTGTAAAGTCTGGTCATCATCATCACTAAACACAATTGCAGTTTTAACAACACCAAACCTATTTGCAGTGCCTATAGGTTCTTTCACTCTACTTCCATCAGCTTTAGTGACATAAGTAGCTCTATAAGTTCCATCCTTATTGTAGATAATTAATCTATTTGTTTCTTCAATTTCTGTAATAGGTGATATATCAACTATAGCATTTGTATTGTTACCAATTTTGATTTCTCCAATATTAGATTTACCAATAGTACAAGTACACTTACCTTGATATGGAATATCAAAGGTTAATTGTATTTGATAACGACTATACAAAGAATAGATAAACTCTTCCATATCACACACATAAGTATCTTCTTGAGTTAGAAAAGCTCCCTGTGTTTGAGAAGAGGTTTTTATCTCGATTGATGATAGTCTTTGTTTGATTAAGTCATCAGTGTAATTACTGTCTCGCATTTTACCATTTGCATATAATCTTAAGGCTTGTGCGAAAGTATCTTCTAATGAAGTAACATTTGAAGTGTATTTGCTTGTTTGTTCCGTAAAGTATTCGTTTAAATGGAAACCATTTATGGTCACTAACCAACCATCACTTCCAGTCTCCTTGCTATAAACCACCTGAACCTTGTTCCACCCCTTACGAATTGTAACAGGGCATTCAATAGGCACTCTTTGAGCTTGAGTAGAATTATCATAATAAACATATGAACCAACATCAGCACCATTGACATATAAAATACCACCATTATCACTTGAAAATACCATTGTGATATTTTTTCTTGTTTCACTATAAACATAGGTTGTGGCGCACGCTGTGTACTTTTCACCTAAATTCATAGTTAAAGAAGTAGAACTATCTAAAAGAGTTCTACTTTCTCTAATTTGTAGGTTTTCAAGTGCTTCAAGTTTTGGCAAGTCGCTATTATTCCAATGTTTATAATCTTTAGTTGCGTCAATTAAATAATCGTATCTATCCCAATGCCACGATTTATCATCACCAACACCTATTATGTTAGGCAAATCGTATAACCAATTACCTTTATAGATAGATTGAATTTGTTTCGTGTTAATAGTGTTTTCATCAATCGAATTGATAACACCTAAATACTTTGTAATGCCCTTTTTATCTGCAATGATTAAAATATCACCATTTGAAATATTGTCACTTACTTCTACACATTCAAAACTTGATGCAGCACTTGTAAGCAAATCTTCTTCAATGTTAAAACTTTTAATTTTTAAAAACGCTTTAGGCACATTCTCCAAATTCAATTGGTCTTTAACATATCCTCGCCACATTATACTGATACCTTCTTATCTTTCCATTTAAAATTAACTTTACCTTCAAAAGAAGATATTTTATCGCATGAAAAAGATAGTCTACTTTCACCGACTTTCAATTTAAAGAAAGTAAGAGTAGATATTCCATCAGCTATACTTAAATCTTGATAACTTAATGGATTTGTAATAATTGCTCCATTATTCTCAAGATAAATACTCTCGGTTAAATCGTTGCTATCTACCTTCACATAATCAAAAGTGCCATTTAATTTTAATTGACCATAAGTCACTCCATCTTGTGTAGCTATTAAACGTGGATTTGTAACACTACCTACCACTTCAAGTACAAACCCAATAGGCACATCACCTGTGTTGTTGATTATGATTGAACTTAAGGAATTACCTGCATAATGATAAGGTCTTATTAATTCATAATGCTTACCATCTGCATTTTCGTTATTATTAACAACCAAACTACTTTCTTGTGAATTTTGCCATAAGGTATAGCCATAAAATGTTATAGGGCATGACAAATAGCCATTTTTTGTATATTCGCTTTTATCTACCTGTGTGATTCTACATTCGATATAGTAAGGAAATAATAGGTTAGGTGGTAGATAATATAGTTTAATTGGGGCATATTTAATAAAATTAATAAACTCAAGATAATTTTGATATGCTTTTCCTACATCATCATAAAAAAGAATTGTACCGCTAATACTTGGCATTGAAAATTGCTCATCAGTGATAAGCTCATCATTGCCCAATCTTAAAACAGTTAAATTCTTTGTAAAGCCTAACCCATTTGGTTCATTTAAAAAATGTTTGAAGTTTTTATTAGTCAAGTGATATTTATTACCCAAAGAGTTTTCAATGTAAAACTGTCTAATCATTAAATCCCCTTTCCTAATTCTTCATTAATGTAATTGACTATTTGTTTGCCAATTCTTTGTGACATAGATTGAGTGATGTTGTCACCATTGTTGTTAATGATAAAACTTGCTTTTAAAGTCATAGCACCATGACCGCCACTAGATAATCTAGGGATAGTTAAATCTGGTACTAACGATGTAAAGCCTGAGTTAAAACCGCCACTTCTACCACTGTAACTTGTTTTCTTCCCACTTGTAGAGCTTTGACCGTTATAACCAGAATCATGATAGTTTACATAAACATCAATATATTTATTTTGAAATTGGTAATCATCAACTGTTTTAAACGTGTTGATAACACTATTACTATCATTCTTCATAGCATTTTCAGCGTTGGCTTTTATTCCCTCAAACGCTTCCCCAAAGATGGTTTCGGTGTTTGTTCTAGTAGAAGCCAATTGTTCTTCTAAACCGCCAGCACCTGTTAAAGTATTTTTAGAAAGTGCCAACCAATTTTGTGTCATGGCTTCAAAACTGCTATACCCTTTTGTGGCAAAGTCTGTAATACTAGCGGTTGCTTGTCCATAACTTGTTTTGGCACTATTAGCAAATCCATCTAAATCAATTTGGTTTTGTTGAATTTGAGAAGTGAATGATTCTTTATTCTTTTGAACTTCTTCACGTATTGCATAAAGTTGTTCTAAAGTATTTGTAGTATCAAAACCTTGTCCAGCTCTTTCCTCTGCGATTTTTATTTTAGAATCAATCTCATCCAGCATAGCACAAGTTGAATCATAACTTGTAGAATCGTATTGAAGTTTAATAGCATAATCGGTAGCAGCTAAAGTGTTTAACATTCCTTGCACGCTCTCAATAGGTGCTGTGCTTAAATCGTTAAACGTTGTTACAACTTCGTTAGCTTTTTCATACAAATTATTAGCAACTTGAAGATTAGAGAATAATCCCCTAACACCATCGTTTTGAGCTGTAACATATTCCATAAACGCTTGGTATTTATTTTTAGCTTCTTTTGACCACTTAGAAGTATTTTCTAAGCCTTGTGCCACATTGAAGTACTGTTCTATTTCTTCATCAGTATAAGGCAAACCTTTAGATTTGTATTTATCCAGGTAGTCATTAAGTTGATATTGCAAATCAACTATCTTTGACATTTGTTCGTTTTGAGTTTTTAAGGATTCATTGTACTCTTCTTGATGTGCATCAAGCCAAGCATCCCTTTGTTTCTCAATACGCAATAGTTCGTATTGTTTTATCAAATCAACAACTTCACCATTTTGGTCTACAATCTTGCCAGTTTCAATATCGAGATGGTAAATATTTTCACCAAGCGTTTCATTTAATTTGTCTATCTGTTCTTTTAAATTTTTATAGCTTTCTTTAGATATATCAACTTTACCATCTTTATTAAATTCTAAGTTTTCAACAGCTTGAGCAGCGTTTTCAAACGCTTCTTGAGTAGGCGCTAATTCTTCGTTAATACTAGTTAAACTATTAATAAAATTACTAGAAGCTTCTTTAGATAACTTATCCATTGTATTAAGGAATTGAGTGGTCTCTGAGTTAGCATATAATTGATACCCAGCATACGCAACTAAAGCAACACCAGCAGCACCTAATGCAAAAGGCAAAGCACTACCTAAAGCAGTAACTAAACCGCCACCGCCTGTTATTGCTTTTAATAAATTGCCACAAGCTTTAGATAAACCGCTACTACCCATTGACATTTGATTTAACCAACTTAAAGTGCCCATTGCACTAGAACCAACTTTAGCTATACCTGTTGCAAGTAATGTTGTACTAGCTATAGCGGTCTTTGCGCCTTTTGGTAAAGAATTAAATGTTTTAGTTAAACTTGTTACAACATCAGCAACATTCTTTACAATTGGCAAAAATGTATCGCCAAGTGAAGCAGCAGCTTGTCTTATAGCTTCCTTTGCTGATTCAAGTTTCTTTTCGGTTGTTTCATAAACCGTATTAGCTTTCTTGGTTAGATTGGTATTTTCTTCCCAAGCCTCGCTTGAATCCTTAATAGCTTTCTTGACTACATCACCATTACCAGCTAACTTCAATAAGGTTTGAGCAACTCGTACACCACTTAAAGATAAATCAGTTAATATTACAGAAGCACTTTCGCTTCCTTCTTCTAAATCTCCAAGTGCTTCCTTATACTTTTCAAACGTACCAACAGCATCTTGCTTCCACATAGCTTTAAAAGAATCCGTTGTAACATCTAAAGCGCTTGCGTATTCGCTTAAAGAAGATGAGCCACTATCAACAGCTTCATTTATTTCATCAAATACTTCCGTTGATAAACCATTAATAAATTTTAAGAATGCATCCGTTGGGGCGCTCTCCCATGCTTTTTTAAATTCTTCGGAAGTCATACCAGCAGTAGAAGCAAACGTTTCTAACTTTTTGCCACTTGTTTCTACTTGGGTTTCGATAGTTAAAAATGTTTTAGATATAGCACTAGCACCACTTGCTGTTTCAATCCCTAAGTTTTTCATTTCAGAAGCTAAACCAATAAGGTCATTAATAGTAACATTATTGATTGCACTTAATCCACCCATGTAAGAAGCGGTTTCCAAAATTTCATTAGCGGTAGCTGCGAATTGGTCACCAACATGAGTTACAGCACTTCCAAAGTTTTCAGCATATTGAGCGCCAATATCAAATTGGTTTAACAATCTTGCTACAGCCTTAGCACCTTCTTCACCAGCAATAGAACCATCACTTGCTGCTTCTAGTTTTACCATAGCGTCAGTAAAATCAGCTAGTGCGTCTTGAGCTATACCAAGTGTTGCACCAAGTGTTGCGTATTCAGCTATAGAATCAAATGTATTTCCACTAGCAACAGCAATTTGTTTCAAGCTTGCAACCGTATCATCGCTTAAGTCGGTAACAACTTTCTTAATGCTTGCGATATTAGATTCATAAGAAACCGCATTATCTAATAAAGAATTTGATAGACTGCCTAATTTACTAGCCACTCTACTCAAAGTTGAATGCAAGGTATTTAATACCGTATTAAAATCGGCAGTTACAGTAACATTGCTTTCAACCGCTTTATCATTTGTATTCGCAGCTTGTGTAGTTTTTTGCAAAGCATCTTCATACTCTCTTTGTTTAGATACTACATTATTAAGATTTTCGGTTAGTTCGGTATACTTGCCCTTTAGTACATCAGCATTAGAAACATCTAATTTTTTAATTTCTTGATTTAGAAGCTCTTGTTGCTTCTTACAACTTTCGATAGCTTGTCTTAAAAACTCTGTATATTGTTGTTGCTTTTGAGTATTAGTAGGGTCAAGTTCTAAAGCTTTTTTTAAAACGCTTGCGGTCTTACTAGTAGTGTTAATTGTGTCCTTGACTTCTTTCATCTTGGCATTATACTTAGCTACTGTTTGTGTTGCTCTTTGTTGTTCTTGCCTTAAATAAGACGTTTGCTTTTGAGCATTAGCTAAACCACTTGCTAGTTCTACATATTCTTTAGAAACATTTTTAATATTATTCTTAGGCAAGGATTCGATAGCCTGTTTAAAGGCTTTTTCATTACTAGCCGATTCTTCAATCTCTTGTGATAATACCTTTTGATACTTTGTTATTAATTCGGTATTAGTAGGGTCAAGTTCTAAAGCTTTCTTTAATACATTACCTCGAGTTGCGATATCATCAGCTAGTTTACTAGCCTTGCTTAGTGCATCATAGTATTCTAAAGTCTTAGCTTTAAGTTCTTGATACCTTGCTTTGCTCTCTTTTAAAGCATTGTTAGTTTCAATAAAGTCTTTAGACAAAGTATCAACCCCAGCATTTTTTAGACTGTTTAGATAATGTGCTAAAGACATCGTATTACTATTACATTCCTTCAATTGTTTTTCAAATTGTTCAGTTTGCAAATTCAATAAAGAAACGCTATTAGGAGAATATTCTAAGGCTTTATTAATAACCTGAATAAAAGATTGTGTTTCTTCTAGTTTTTTATTTGAACCTTCGATTTGCTTTGCGATTTGTTCATAGATAGTTGCTATCTTAACCGCATCTTGATTCTCTTTAGATAAACTCTCATACGATTCTTGAAACTCTTTTTGTCTTTTGGTTACATAAGCAATTTTGGTTTCTAAGTCTTGATATTGTTTAGTAGCTTTGTATAAACCTTGCCCACTTTTGTCTTGGTCTTCTAATTGTTTTTTGATGTCATACAATTTGTTTAAAGTAGTTTTACAAGTTGTTATACTAGTCTCATAAACTTTTAAAGCTTCCGTTTGCTTGGTGATACTTGTACCACTACCAAAATCATCAAATTGTTTCTGAAGACTTTTTACGGCACTATCAACATCTTTAAAGCTTTCCGTTGCACGCTTAACAGCGGTATTTAAACCAGTAGTATCACCTTCAAATTTTACACTTAATTTTTTTACTGTTTCAGCCATGCCTACATTCCTTTCAACATATCAGCGGTACCTACTATTACTTCGGTATCTTCTTTCTCATCGCTATTTTCTAACATTTGATTATGCTTTTCGTTTAATAAACCAAACACTAGCCCTATAGGTAGTTCCAACATTTCACTATAAGTAAGTCCTATAGACATGCCAGCAATCACATAAGATTCAAATGTTAATTTGCTATCTTCTTTTTTTTTGAAGATTTATTGTCTTTGTTTTCTATTGTCGGTTTAGTGCCTTCAACAAGAAAAGTTAGTACTTCATCCATGTGGTTAACTAAAAACAATGGTGAATTAAATGAATCTAACCATTCATCAAAACTTTTTTCTTCGTCGATTGCACAATACATCAACTTAGCAATAGAATACATATCCCTTTTTTCTAAAGCATTGTAAAGTGTTAAAGTTAGATTTTCTTCAAACAACTTACAATACTTTTGCATAAAGCGACCATTGGCAGAGAGATTAAACTCCCTGCCTTCAATCGTTATTTTCATTAGATAGAATCGCCAATAGTTGGAACTACAATCTTTGTCATATAAGTTGCATAGTTAGTTGCACCTTTTTCGGCAAAAGATTTAATTACAGTCTTGCCATCAGCTAATGTAATAGGCATGATTGTGATATCAACAGATTCATTATTAACAGTTGCACTAGCTTCTTTTGTTTGGAAGTTTTGAGAAGGTTTAGTTGCGCTACATCTATACATTGTGAAGTATACTTCGCCATCATCTGAATCAACGGCAAATTGCATACCAAATTCATTTGAACCGCTATCAACTTCAACAAGGTTATTATTTGAATCTAATACCCAATTGAAGATGTCTTGTAATACTTTGTTAGAGAAGTGTACATTTTCTAAAGTTCCAGAGTAAGAGTTAGAACCTGCAGGTGTGTAGTAAGCTACACCATCGGCATAGATAATATCACTTGATGAATCGTTATCCAAAGATAGAGAAACCGAACCTGGTACTGGAATTGGTTCACCATAAGTAGGCAAGCCAGCAGTAGACATTTCAGTAATCTTTGAAAGTTGTACTTTCTTAATGTTATATAGAATTTTTTTGTCAGCCATTTTTATTTCCTTTCTTTAGCCAAATAATTTTTCCACCACTTTTCTACAAGCCTTAGTTGCCTTTTCATCAACTAGTGCTTGTGCGGTAGCAATGTGGGGAACCGCTTTAGTTTTCTTCATGGGTGCGTGTTTATTGCCCCATGGTCTAACGTTATGAGAAAACTCTAGTAAATGTGTTAATCGATATTCTTTTTTTGCACCTGTGATTTCATAAAAAACATCACTTTGTTTTGAGTGGTCTCTTAGAACTAACGCTTTAGCATATCTTCCGTTCTTTCTTAAAGGGACACCATTTTTATATAGTTTCCATGAATACCTACTATGTGGGTTTCTAACACCCTTTCTTACTTCACTTGCTGCTAATCTTTTAGCATCGAGCATTATAGGTTTAACGGCTTCTTTAATCTTGTTATCGGTATTTTGTGCAATGTAATCAAATAAGCCTATCATTTCCCTTAGCTTATCATCGGCAATATAAACCTTGCCTTTTATAAATTGTCTATTCATCAGTAACTACGAACTCATAAAGAAACTCAAACAATCTATCATCATGGATGTATTCAACACTTTTTGCGTATGGCACACCATTTGAAGTTAGGATTGATTCGAGTTTCTGGATTACTTCATCACGCAAATCATCTACATCAAGAAAAGCTTTAACGTGAAGTACATTAAAATAATTAATTCCATCCGCATATAAAGGTTCAGTTTCAGTAATTGCATAAACCAAGAAATAAGGTTCAATATCTTCATCTTGATTTCTTATACTAAATTCTTCCACTCTTATACCAAGCGGTTCTAGGATGCTTGGAATATCACTATACTTAATCATTAGGCTTTCTCCATTTAATCGATGTTGCAGTCAAAGTAAGCTTTAAGCTTTTAGGAAACGTGTCTTTAGGTTGTATTAATGAAATGGAATAGCACTCATCACCTATTACAACAATTTTAGATTTATCGATTAATTTGTTATATGGTATCGAGATAGTTCTATCTATCTTAATATCTTCTACATGAAGACTATAATAAAAAGACTTAATTCCAATCGTATCTTCTTTAAAATGAAAAGTACCTAACTTTTCTTTAAGTTGCCTTCCGCTATCGGCTAACGTGTATATTTCACACGTTCCATCAAGGAAAGCCACTCTAGTTAAGTTAGATACTTTGGTATTTGTACTAAGCATATTTAATCCTTAGTTCGTTAAGCATAGGATTATAGTTTACTTGAAAATCATCAAGCGCCTTAGAATCCATATACATTACACGATTGAATAATAGTTCTCTTGCTAGTAAGTCTTCATCAAGGTCTAAACAATAGTTATTTGCTACTTCGCTTAGGTATTGATATGAACTAGAGATATAAGACTTAAGTCTTTTATCTCTTGCTACATCATCCCATGTGTAATCTAAGTATGATTTGATTTCTTCTAATAGTTTGAGAAGTTTATCTTCATTCATTAGATTTCAGTTACTTGTTGAACTTTAGGGATTACTGGAGTTAGCTTAGTTACATCAAGAAGGATTGCACCATTCACATCCTTTAAGAAACCATTAGCAAATACTTTTGTCTTATAAACTCTCTTATCATCTAAGAATAGGTAATCATCACTAAATTCAATCATGCCATTAGTACCACCAGTTTTAGCAGCAACTTGCATAGCATATCTTTTAGGCAAAGCAAGTAATGCTTGACCTTTGTCTAAACCAGTTGGGCAAATGCAAAGCTTAACACCTAAGCTAGCTAATTGATTTACTTTAACACCAGCCATAGTCATTGTTGATTCATTTGGATAGATGTGAGAGTAATAAGTTGAAGAATCAACAATTAATGTTGGGTCTTGGACTGCTCTTGTTTCGCCTTCGATTGGATTCTTTGATAAAGTAGCGAATAGCTTACCAAAGTTTTCTTCATCAAACTTAGTAATTTCAACGGGAGTCTTCTTTGTGCCTTGTTTAGTATCAACGTTGAAATCATAAGCCATACCAAATGGTTTGTTGATACCATCACCACTACAAGCAGCAATTGTTAAACCGTTCTTAATAGCTAGAGTTAATAATGCTCTAACGTAAGCATCTTGCCATACAGCACCTAAGTCAATTACTGATTTTGCCCATGGGATGTAGCAAGAGAACTTATTAACATTAGTGTTAAAAACCTTAAAGCCAGCACTAAGTTCAGCTGTGATAGCGCTAGTGATTTCTCCCCATGCACCAACAGGTGATTCAGCAACACTTACCATCCACTCTTGAGCACCAGTTGTATTTTGTAAATCAATTAATGATAATAAGTTATTTGGTTCAATAGCTCTTAAATCATCGAATACTTGGTCAAAGATTGTCTTTGGCATAATTTCGATAACGCCACGAGATGGATTGTTACCTACTTCATTTGAGAAGATTCTATTGTAGAACTTTTCTTCATCACTAGTTAAAGTTCTGATTCCCCTTGAAGCTAATACTTTTTCATCGTGTTCATCTTTTAATTCTTCAAATTTAGCTTCGATACTCTTAGCAATTTCGTTGTACTTGGCAGCCATTAGTTTTGCAAGTTCAGCGTTATCTTCATTGTTTAATGCAGCTTCAAATTCGTTTTGAACTGCATTACCTAATTCAGTTGATTTCATTAAATAAATTCCTTTCTTAACCAATCATGGTTTTTCTTTTTATTTAAAAAGTGTTCTTCATCTTTGTTGTCTACAAAAGACAAAGCACTTCTTAAATCCTTAAAATCTTTAATTTTCTTTTCAATGGTGTTTTTTAAATTTTCCATTGATTCTGTAGTGATTTTTTGACTTTGTGATGTAGGTTCTTCATCTATCACCTCATCACAAAAACCGTATTCGAGACATTCACTAGGTGTCATGAATGTTTCGTTATCCATTAATTCGGTTAGCTTTTCAATGCTTAAACCTGTTTTAGCAACATAGATGTCTTTGATAACCGAGTTAATCTTTTCTAGCGCTTCCACAACTTTCTTCATTTCTTCAGCATTGCCATAGCAACCACCAGAAGCGTTATGAATCATAAGCATACTTGCTTTATTCATAATTACCTTGTCGCCTGCTAAAGCAATAACAGAAGCAATGCTTGCAGCCAAACCATCAACATAAACTGTTGTTTGACCACCATATCCTTTGATAAGGTTGTAAATAGTAAAGCCTTCAAACACTTCACCACCATTTGAATTGATGTGAATGTTTAAAGGCTTGTTATTTGCATTCTTTAATTCTTCTTCGATGTCATTTGCATTAATTTCCCAATAAGAAGAACCGATGTTATCAAAGATGTACAAAGTTGCGGATTCAAGTTCATTTTTAAATTCAAACTTCACCTGTTCCTTCTCCTTTTACATATTCACTCATCACCGCATAGTTCCTTGTGATAAATCGAGTATCACCACCAACATCATCCGTTGGCTCATCACCTAACTTTTCCCTAATTTCATTTAGGGTGTAACCACTACTTATTAATTTATCGACAGAACTTGCCGTTTTGAGCATTTCAACAAACTTAATAGAATCAAGATTAGCTTGTATTCTTGAACCATTAATGATGTCTTCTTTTTCTAATAGATAATTAGAAAATTTCTCTTGAAGAATTTTGATGTAAGGTTTAGCAAACATGGTGATTGCCATAGTATAAATGTCTGTGCAATCTTCCATATATTCACCAGTCATAATCTTTGCTGGTATACCATATGCATTACCTACATTTGTAAGGACTTCTTTATTAACCTTGATGTTGTTTTCGACCGCTTCAAGTACTTGTTGAACTTCACTACCTCTTTGTTTCTCTGTAAGGTCAACTAATTCTTCACCTTTATAAGTGACAAATAAAGCGTTGCGATTCTTCATACGCTTTTCAAAAGATTCTTGCATCTTCTTTGCGTACTCTTCATCAGTCTTATTTTTTCCTTGTGCAGTAAGAGTAAGGTTTAGTTTCATACCCAAAGCCTTATCCGCACCTTCTTCAATAAGTTCCTTTAGATTCATGTAGTCACTTGCCATCTTTTTATGAATAGCATCTACATAATCATTTTGTGGTGCTTTAATATAAAGACAATTTGAATTTTCTTTGAATGACTTTGCTAATGTAACATCACCAATACGAACATTGATGAAGGTGTTATCCTTCATAAGTAACTCTTTACTGTTCTTAAAGGAATATGCATCCGCAATAAAAAATTCACCACTAAGTGTTTCAATAACCAAAGCTTCCTTATTTAAAATCAAATGTTTAGCTAACCTTGAAAAAAACTCTGCTGCGGTTTCCTTGTTGTTCATGGCATAGTTTAAACGGTACCATTCTTCACCTTTTACAAGTTCACCTTGCTTATAAGTTTTCCATTCAAGGTTTGTAAGATATGAAGCCAATATATTAGCTACAACGTTTTGTGCATAGCTGAGTTGCCAAAAGCTACTTGCACTTTGCCATGTAGCGGCTTGGTCTGTGCCTTGCACCGTTTCGCCATCACTAACTTCATTTGTAAAATCTACTATTTCATCTTCAAATAGAAAGTCTTTTAAACTGTTCCAAAAACCCATAAACTACTTTCTCCTTTTCTTTGGAGTAGTAGCCGTTTCTTCTTTTGGCTTAACTACTTCTGCTTGATAGATTGCATAACCTTTTGAAACAATTAGACTAGCGCGCTCATTTGTGGTGTTATAAACTTCACCTACTTGCACCATCTTGTTTTCGTGTGTATCACGATAAGGCTTGATAGCTTTAATCTTCATGTTTTCTCCTTTCTTTAGAATCCCCTATAAACATCGTTGTATGAATAACTTTGTTCTTCCAACAAATCAAACTTAATCATGGAATGTACAAATGCCATAAAAGGGTCAGTCTTTCTAAATCTTCTATTTATCTTTCCGTATAATTGGTTACCCATATCCGCATTACCTGTAGAATTAGGTTTCCAAGGGACTAGCTTAGTGTTGTTTGTTGCCCATCTAAGCATTGGGTTATCTCCCCAAATCAACCGTTCATTGATAAACATTCTTTCAATCACAGGCACGATAGGCGCAATAACTAACGGTCTAGCCAAAGTAAGGTTTCCACCTTCTTTGGTATAGCCATATTCTTCAAGAACGCCAGCTAAGACAATCTTTTTAAAATCATCTATTACAACGTGTTCGATATTGTAATCGTGTTCTTCTGCTAAGTTAAACGCATAGCTAATTGGTATTCTTGGGTCAAGGTCTTTACAATCAACGATTGTTCCAAAACCTTTTTGGCACCAATCTTTATATGGTGCTTTAATACCAGCTAAATCTCTATTGTTGCCACATATAAACGCATGATTAATAGATACGAATTTATCTAAATCTTCGTCATAGAACAATAGATTAATAGCAGTCCAGTCGGTAGTCTTAGATAAGTCAATTCCTAAGACACAAGACTTACCATCTAACTTTCGATAATCATAATCTTGGTTAGTTTTTAAGATAAGTTCCCAAGGTACTACTTCTTGGTCAGTTGGCATTTCTGGAAGATTCATACGCTTTTGTAAGAAGGCAGGCATATTGTCTGGATTCTTTCTCCACAAATCGTATTCATCCGTAATTTGACTTAAAAGGTTTTCCCTATAAGGCAATGATGGATTGGCTTTGACCCAATTCTTTTCTTTCATTGCTTCTTGTTTGTTATCTAGTTCATAGATAAGATATAAGAACCTTTTATCATCTACGATGCCATCTAGTACATCACTAGCGGTATCTAACATATCATCAAGGACACCGCCACGAACTTCACCATTTGTAGTGAAATACATTTGTCTTGGGTCTTCGATTTTACCTAAGCCTGTAATCATAACATTAAGCTTTGAATAGTTTTCATAGCCGTGTACTTCATTGAATACTACCGCACCACTTCTAAGACCATCTTGCATTTTGGCATCAGAAGAACGAGCATTTATAAAACTATCGGTAGCATATGAAACAATAGAATCGCCTATCTTTTCATAAAACGATTCCTTGTCTTTTTCACTAGCCATATACTTAATATCTTGAATAGGTCTTAAGGCTTGCGACATATTGTTGGCTATAATATCCACATCATAATGTTTGATATGGTGATAAGTGCTAGTTAAACAACATGACCACCACGCAATAATTCCATCCTTACCATTACCACGACCAACAACAATTAAAACCTTGTTCCATCTAGCTCTAGTGGTTCCTTTGTAAAACGTGCATAAGCAAACACATAATGCAAACTTTTGCCAATCAAAAATTTCTATGAAAAATAAAAAGCCAATCTTTAAGTACTTGTTATACATTTCAAGATTGACTTCTATGTTTCCACTTTTAAATTCTTTATCAATGATTTGACATTGCTTATAAAGTTTTTTGCTAACTAAAATTTTCTTTTTTAAGACTTTTTGTAAATACTGGTAGGCATCTTTGCAACTAGTCAACGAGTTCTTTATGCGTTTCTTCTTCGTTGTCTTCTTCTTCAAAGTTGTCATAGCTACTACTATACACTCTTACTATTTGTTGCGCCGTGTTACCATATGCTTTTATCTGATTGTTCAATTCCTTTTGGTGTGGGTTGTATGTACAATCTTCTTGTTTTTCTTTTTCAAAAGCATAGTATTCTTTTTCTTTTTCGTTAGCGATATTTTCTTGAACTTCAAGAAAATGATTTAATCGTTGGATGATTTCATCCTTTGTGTAAATCCTTTGACTACCATCTTTCTTCATTCAAATCCTTCTCTTTCCTTACAAAGCCACGCTCACCATGATGTTCTATTTCGTGGCACTCATTACATAAACTATACATATTGCGAACACCACCAACATAACGCATGAGTTTAAATTGTGGATATTGTCTAACTCTAAATTCATGATGAACCAAGACTGCCTTAGTATATCTTCTTGGAGTTTTAACATCCTTATACTTTCCCATGTGCTTACATCGTTGACATTCATAATGGTCAGCTTCCAATTGTTCTTGCCTAACCTTTAGCCAAGCAGCACTTTTATAAAATCGAATAATATCATCCATAGTAAACAAAAGAAATGCACTAGAGAAAAAACAAAGCTAGTGCATAAAGAGGATAAAGATGATGGGAACAAAAAAAATAGAACGACAATACGTTCTATAAAAAAACAATTTAATTATCAGGGGTATTTCCCATCTATCTTTATGCTACTACTATAACAC
>ERZ1035037.181-NODE-181-length-24154-cov-8.278974_pt1 | contig 24154 bp, 22 predicted proteins | sample MGYA00520618_ERZ1035037 | MGnify/ENA primary metagenome ERZ1035037 (study PRJEB33766, sample SAMN09781741) | gut metagenome | biome: gut microbiome | host: Homo sapiens | place: Madagascar | study: EMG produced TPA metagenomics assembly of the PRJNA485056 data set...
CTCTTTGACCGTGATGGTCAGAGGGGTGCGGAATTCAGCCTGAAATACAATTTCCGATGGGCGGAACCGGGCAAGATGGGCGACGAAGAGGAACACGGCGTGGTGGAGCTGCCCGCAGTGCTGCCGACGCCGCAGCCGCCGGAAGAAGGTGCGGACGATGACTAAACGCCGCGTGATCTGGACGCCGCAGCCGAAGCAGGCGCTTTTCATGTCCCGCTGGGAGGACGAAGCGCTATACGGCGGCGCTGCGGGCGGCGGAAAGACCGACTGCGCGCTGATGGAGGCGACGCGGCAGGTAGGCATCCCGTATTACCGCGGCCTGCTGCTGCGCAAGACCTTCCCGCAGCTCTCAGAGATCATTGACCGCTCGCTCGAGCTGTACCCGCGCATTTTCCCGCGGGCGCGGTATAACGACGGCAAGCATTACTGGCAGTTTGAAAGCGGGGCAAAGGTCTATTTCGGGTCAATGCAGCACACGAAGGACCGCACGAATTATCAGGGCAAGCGGTACGACTTCATCGACTTTGACGAGCTGACGCACTTTTTGTGGGAGGAATACAGTTACATGTTCTCCCGCAACCGCCCGAACGGTCCGGGCACGCGCTGCTATCAACGGGCGCAGGCGAACCCCGGCGGCGTTGGGCACGGCTGGGTCAAGGAGCGCTTTATCACGGCGGGCGCGCCGATGCAAACGATCTGGGAGCAGTTCAAGATCCGCTTCCCTGACGGGCACGAGGAAACACGGTTTAACAGCCGTATTTTTGTGCCATCAACCGTTTTCGACAACAAAATCCTGCTTGCCAACGATGAAAGCTACCTCACAAAGCTTGCGTCAATGCCCGAGGCGGACAAGCGGGCACTGCTGTACGGCGACTGGGACACGTTCTCGGGTCAGGTATTCACGGAATGGCGCAACGACTTTGAGCACTACCGCGACCGCATCAATACGCACGTCATCGCGCCGTTTCAGATCCCGAAAGAGTGGCCGGTCTGGTGCGCGATGGACTGGGGCTATGCACGGCCCTTTGCCATCGGCTGGTTTGCCGTGGACGGCGACCGGCGGCTCTACCATATCCGCGAGTATTACGGCTATACAGGAACGCCGAACGAGGGCGTGAAGATGGAGCCGAGCGCCGTTGCCCGCGAGATCAAGCGCATTGAGGCAGAGGACCCGAATCTCAAGGGGCGGCGCATCACCCGCGTGGGCGACCCCGCCATCTGGGGCACGCAGGGGACGGAGAGCATCGGCTCGCTTTTTGAGCGCGAGCGCGTCTATTTCGAGAAGGGTGACAACACCCGCATCGACGGCAAGATGCAGCTGCATCACAGGCTCGCTTTCGACGAAAACGGGCTGCCGATGCTCTATATCTTCAACACCTGCAAGAATTTCATCCGCACGGTGCCGAACCTCGTCTATGACGAGAAGAACGTGGAAGACGTGAACACCGAGCAGGAGGACCACATCTACGACATGACGCGCTATGTGTGCATGGAGAATCCCATCGCCGCGCGAAAGAACACGCCGCCGAAGCTGGTCATCTATGATCCGCTGTCGACGCCTGATACTGAATACGACCGGTACGCATGGTATCGGAAATACTGACACAGGGAGGACAAGACGACATGAGAAACGATCCGGAAGAGAGCCGCATCCTGTACGGCACACTGCCGACAGACGCGCAGGCGGAGGCTGCGGGCGCTGCGGCGATGCTGCAAAGCAAGGCAAATGCGCCGCTTGTGGGCGCGCTGCGTGACAGCGACGCATCCATGCTGGACGGACTGCCTATCGGGGCGCAGGAACTTTCCGAAGCGCTGGGGACGCTGAACCGGTACAAGGCGGGCAAGGCGAATCTTGAGCAGCGCGTGATCAGCAATGAGCGCTGGTGGCAGCTGCGACACTGGGAGATCCTGCGTGCGAAGTATCCCGAAGCGCCCGAGGCGGCGGGACCGGAGCCGACGAGTGCATGGCTTTTTAACGCAATCCTGAACAAGCACGCCGACGCGATGGACAACTACCCCGAGCCCGTATGCCTGCCGCGCGAACAGAGCGACGAGAAGAGCGCGCAGACGCTTTCGAGCATCCTGCCGGTGGTGATGGAGGCAAACGGCTTCGAGGAGACGTATTCGGCAAACTGGTGGGAAAAACTCAAGCACGGCTTCTGCATCTATGGCGTGCTGTGGGATGCACAGAAGGAAAACGGGCTGGGAGACATCGCCATTTCGCGCGTGGACCCGCTGAACATCTTTTGGGAGCCGGGGGTCGAGGACATCCAAGACAGTCGCAACCTCTTTACGGTGTCCCTGGTGGACACGGACCTGCTGGAAGAAGAATATCCGCAGTTTCAGGGGAAAATCGGCGGGAACAACTTTCTGACCGCGCAGTATCAGTACGACGACACGGTAGACACGAGCGGCAAGACCGCAGTGATCGACTGGTATTACAAAAAGCGCGTGGGCGGACGCACGGTGCTGCACTACGCAAAGTTCATCGACGCCGAGCACCTGATTTTTTCCTCAGAGAACGAGGGGGAGGCGTATGCGGATGGCTGGTATGCGGACGGGGAATATCCGTTCGTGATCGACACGCTTTTCCCTGAAAAGGGAACGCCCGCAGGCTTCGGTTATATCGCCATTGCGAAGGACCCGCAGCTCTACATCGACAAGCTGTGGGGCAATATCCTCGAAACGTCGATGATGGGCAGCAAGCGCCGGTATTTTGCCAGCGAGAGCCTGAACGTCAACGAGGAAGAATTCCTCGACTGGCGCAAGCCCATCGTGCACGTCTCGGGCGAGATCAATGAAAACCGCCTGCGCGAGATCGTGACGCGTCCGCTCGATTCCGTCTACGCCAACGTTGTGCAGATGAAGATTGACGAAATGAAGGAGACGAGCAACAACCGCGATGTGTCCAACGGCGGCACGTCCGGCGGCCTGACAGCGGCTGCGGCCATCGCGGCACTTCAGGAGGCGGGCAACAAGGCGAGCCGCGACATGATCGGCGCGGGCTATCGCGCCGACGTGAAGATCAATAAGTTTTGCATCGAGCGTATGCGGCAGTTCTACGACGTGGCGCGCACGTTTCGCATCACAAACGAAATGCCGTATGAATACGCGACCATCGGGCAGGACGCGCTTGGCGACCGCGCAACCGGTTGGAACGACGCGGGCGAACAGACCTTCCGCCGCCCAATCTTCGATATCAAGATCAAGGCGCAGAAAAAGAATCCCTTTTCGCGCGCGGAGCAGAACGAGCGGGCGAAGGAGCTATATTCACTGGGATTTTTCTCCCCCGACAGGGCGCAGGAGAGCATGATCGCACTTGACATGATGGACTTCGAGGGCATTGATAAGATCAAAAGTCAAGTCAACGAGGGCGCAACGCTCTATCGCGTCGTGCAGCAGCAGAGCGAGCAGCTGCAAAAGGCGCTCGCGGTCATCGCACAGCTGACGGGAAAGGACCTCGGTGGCAATCAGGCGGGCGGCAGCGCGACGCAGGGGGGCGGCGGGAGCTCTGCAGCGGCCCCGGGCGGCAGCAGCATTGAAAGCGCCGAGGCGGACGCGCAAAGCGCGCAGACGCCGTATATGCAGAGCCTCGCCGCGCGCAGCAAGCCGGATATGAGCCTTTCGCCCTCGTCCGCCGCGCCGGTATAAGGGAGGCGAGCGTATGACGAGAGCGTACATCGAGCAAGACGGGAGCCGATTTCTCATTTCCGCCGAGGGACATGCGGGCGCTTCGGACGCCTGCAACTATATCACGGGCGTGCTGTACGCCTTTGCGGGCTACGTCAAAAACCGCGAACTTGCAGGCGAGGCGGAGGTCTATAATTTCGAGATCGACGAACAGACGCCGCGCGTGATGATACACTGCGGCGGCGACGAAAGGCTCGAAGCGGCATTCGAAGCAGCGGTGATTGGATTGCAGCAGCTCGCCGCCGAGCGGCCCGAAAACATTGCAATCGAATTGGCCGAAGAAAATTTGTAAAAAATTTTGCGGCCGTGGTGAGGATGGGGAAATATCATGTTACGCTGAAAATGCGTATAGGATAGGCTTCCTCCTTAACGTTATCATGCAGGGGTATCTGAAAGGAACTCCACGCGATGCCCGTGCGCATTCTCTCTGCGCACGGGCATCGTCCCTGTATGGAAGCCTTGATTTTTTGACGCTGCTTACACGGGGAAAGGACCCGCGATTTTCCAAGGAGGCATAAAACCATGACGCATTGCAAGTTTTTGCTCCCCATCATCTTTGGCCTCTTCGACGGCGGCACCGCTGCCGGAGGAGATGCTGGAGCCGCTGCCGCGCCCAGCGGGGCAGATGGTGCGGGCAGTCAGGGCGAAACACAGAAGGCAGGCCCCGCGGTCACCCAACGGGGCAAATCGGGCGAATACGCAAACGTCGTTTTCGGCAAGGAAGACCCTGCGGCTGCTTCGCAGCAGGGAGCCGAGGCCGAGAGCGGCGAGGGCGGGCAGAAGGCGCAGCCGCACGACGCCGGTGCAGGCGAAAAGAGCAGGGAGGAGCTGCACAGAGAGTTCCTTGACCTCGTAAACAGCAAGTACAAGGACGCCTACACGGCGGAGACGCAGAAAATCATCAACCGGCGATTCGGCGAAGAGAAGGCCCGCGAGACGCAGCTTTCCGAGCAGCAGCCTATCATCGACGCGCTGATGCATCATTACGGCATTGCCGACGGAGACATCTCCAAGCTGCGCACAGCGTTCGACGGAGACGACGCCATGACCGGCGTGCTGTTCGCCAAAGAGGCCGAGGCGCTGGGCATGAGCGTGGAACAGTATCGCGCCTATCGCCAAATCCAGACGGAGAATGAGGTGCTGCGCCGCCGCGAGGAAGAGCGCAAAGGCAGAGAGAACGCGCAAAGGCAGTACGACGACTGGATGCGGCAGGCCGCTGAGCTGGTCGGCACGCCGGAAGCACCGGGCGATTATCCAAGTTTCGACCTTCGGGCCGAGGTGGAGAATAACCCGCGTTTTCTTTCAATGCTTGAGGCGGGCGTCCCGCTGAGAAACGCTTATGAGGTCGCGCATCTTTCTGAAATTCTGGCGGGCGCAGCCCGCGCTGCAAGCGCGGAAACCGAAAAGCGCGTGACGGACAACATCCGCGCAAAGGGCAGCCGCCCCACCGAGAATGGCACTTCTTCCCAGACGGGCATTATCCGCAAGTCAGACCCCTCGAAGTTCACAAAGGCGGAGCGGCAGGAGATCGCGCGCCGCGTGGCAAGGGGCGAAAAGATTTTCCTGTAAGGAGAAAGGAACGAAACGCATGAAGAAAGCACTTTCCAAGTTTTTTCTGCTGATGGTCACTATGTCCATCTTCGACCAGCAGACCAACGTCACCACCGACGCCGGTATGAGCGTCGAAATGAAGACGTTTTACTGCGACACCCTGATTGACAATGCCGAGCCCGAGCTTGTGCATGACCGCTGGGCGCAGAAACGCAACATCCCCAAGAACAAGGGCAAAGAAATTGAATTCCGCAAGTATGATCCGCTGCCCAAGGCGCTTGTGCCCCTTACCGAAGGCGTGACCCCGAAAGGCAAAAAGCTGAACGTGACGGCATTCAAGGCCGTGGTCGAGCAGTACGGCGATTTCATCGAGTATTCCGACATCCTTGAGCTGACCACAATCGACAACAACCTTGTCGAGGCGACGCGCCTGCTCGGCTCTCAGGCGGGCAGAACGCTGGACACCATCACCCGCGAGGTTCTTAACGGCGGCACGAACGTGCAGTACGCCGAGGGTCAGGTGGCGGGCCGTCATCTGCTTGTCGGCGGCGAGAGCACCAGCAACCACTATTTCACGGTACGCGCTGTGCGCAAGGCTGCGCGCTTCCTCAAGACCATGAACGCGCCGCGCATCGATGGCTCGTACTGGGCAGTCATTCATCCCGATTGCTCCTATGACATTCAGGATGACCCTGACTGGAAGCGCCCGCACGAGTACAAGGACACCAGTAACATCTATGACGACGAGATCGGCAAGGTGGCTGGCGTCCGCTTCGTGGAGACAACCGAAGCTAAGATTTTTCACGCGGAAAACCTCACCGAGGCCGCGCGCGAACTGACCGTGAAGAGCTACGCAAGCAAGGTCGTGACCGTGGACGAGGCTATCAGCACTGCCGAGGCGGCGGCTCTGGCGGGGCGCATGGTCATTATCGAGGGCCAGCTTTGCGAGATCGCGTCCGCTACCGCTGCGTCGGCTGGCAGCGCGACGATCACGCTCAAGGACGCACCTACGACTGCGCCTGCGGCGACGAACAAGGTTTATCCCGGTGAGGCGGGCGCAAAGGGCCGCGACGTTTATTCCACGATCATTCTCGGCGCGGACGCCTACGGCACGACCGAGCTGACCGGCGGCGGCCTGCAGCACATCGTCAAGCCTCTCGGCTCTGCCGGTGCGGCTGACCCGCTCAACCAGCGCGGCACCGTGGGCTGGAAGGCTACGAAGGTAGCCGAGCGTCTGGTCGAGGCGTATATGATCCGCGTGGAAACGGCGTCCTCGTTTAACGACGCGCCCCTGAACTGACCGGAAAGGTAATGGGGAGAGGTGGATAGCCTCTCCCTGCCATGAATTATCGAAAAAAGGAGGAATCCGAACGTGAGCAAAAGCGAAGAGAACGTGCAGGGCGGTGAGCTCATGCAAGAAGCACCTCGCAGTGCCCCGAAGGTGAGCGAGGGCGAGGAGAACGTGCAGGGCGGTGAGCTCATGCAAGAAGCACCTCGCAGTGCCCCGAAGGTGAGCGAGGGCGAGGAGTATGTCGACGTAATGCTGTTCAAGGATAACGGCAGGTATAAGGATGATGTGCTGGTGTGCGTGAATGGCGAGAGTTGCCAGATCAAGCGCGGCGTGCGCACAAAAATCAAGCGCAAATTCTTCTGGGCCATCCAGAATCAGATGCGTCAGGACGCGAACACCGCAAACATGATTCAGGAGCTGCACGAGGATTTTGAAAGCGCTGCCCGCTCGCATAACGTGACGGTGTAACTGAATACTCCGCGAAGACCCGCAGGCAGTTGCGACACGGCGCAGCAAGGAAGAGACAACCCTTGCTGTGCCGTTTTACATAAAGGAGGGCGAGAAAATGATTATCGAAAAGGCGTCTGTTTTTTCTGAGATCAATCTCGGAAGACAGGGCGAAAATCATGCGCGCAAGGTCGTTTTTGATGTGTTGCGCGCATGGCGCGACGAATTCGGCAGTGCAGGAGCAGCTGGGTTGATTGCACAGCGAGAAGAAGATGCGGAGCCATATCCTGTAGCGCTGGAGGAAGAAAATGGGATGCTTGTATGGACTGTCAGCGCGTCAGATACTGCGTATGCAGGGGAAGGAAAAGCAGAGCTGCGCTATACCGTAGGGAACACAGTTGTCAAAAGCTGCGTTTATAAGACCGTTGTGCGTGCGTCACTTGGTGATAGCACATCCGACCCGCCGGAGGCATACCAGAGTTGGGTAGACGAGGTGCTGACCGCGGCGGCGGGGGTGGAAACTGCGGTAAACAAGATGCCGTATATCGACAGCGCCACAGGAAACTGGTTCAAGTGGGATGCAAAGACGAACGCATTCGCCGACACTGGCATCGCTGCGACCGGCCCGCAGGGTGATACCGGCGCGACCGGTCCTGCGGGCGCGGATGGAAACCGGCTGTATGCGACGGCAAGCGAGCCTACCACCGCGAATAAGGGAGATTACTGGATCAATACCTCGACCTACAATATCAGCCAAGCCATGTACAGACGGCAATCGGACGGCAGCTACACCCTCTACTGGGTCAAGCTGGGCAACATCAAAGGTGCTACGGGCGCCACCGGTCCTGCGGGTGCAGACGGCGAGGATGGCGTGACGCCGCACATCGGCGACAACGGCAACTGGTTCCTCGGCGATACCGATACAGGCATTGCGGCGACGGGCGCTACTGGCCCGCAGGGGCCTGCGGGCACGGACGGCCATACCCCGGTCAAGGGGATGGACTACTGGACGGCGGCAGATCAGACGGAGATCGTCAATGACGTGCTTGCCGCGCTGCCGACATGGACGGGAGGGAGCTACTGATGGCCATTGACAAAGCAATCGATTCCGGCAAGCTGAACGGCGCGATGACCAGCACGGCGGACGCGATCCGCGCTAAGACCGGCGACAGCGCCTCCATTCCGTGGGACGAGGACAAGGGCTTTGCCGACGCGGTAACCGCGATCACGGTCAAGCCTGCCGACGTGTCCGAAAAGGATGTCAACTTTTACGATTACGACGGCACGCTGCTCCACGCGTGGACGCTTGCGGAGACTGCCGGAAAGACAGAGCTGCCCGAGCTGCCCTCGCATGACGGCCTCGTCTGTCAGGGCTGGAACTGGACGCTTGCGGAGATCAAGGCACTGGGCCGCGAGGTCAATGTGGGCGCAAACTACATCACAGACGACGGCAAGACGCGCCTATACATCCGCGTATCGGACGAGCTTGCCTCGACGGTATCGCTGGTCTTCGGACAGCAGGTCGACCACGGCGTGACGGTGGACTGGGGCGACGGCAGCGAGCCGACGACCTATAGCAGCAGCAACAACATGGTGCGGCAATCTCACCAGTACGCCGTAGGCGACTACGTGATTACCCTTGACCCCGCGGACGGCTGCGGCATGTTTTTAGGCCGAAATGGCTCCGGCGAGAACGTGCTGGGTACGATCAGTTTAGAGCGGCGCGCGTACTCCAACATGCTGCAAAAGGTGGAGATCGGGCACAACATGACAAGCGCTGGTATCGGCAGCTTCACATTCAACCAGTGCGGACAGCTGAAAACAATTACGCTGCCGACCAATATCATCGCCATCCGAAATAACGCGTTCGAGGGATGTTCGTCCCTTAAAGCGTGTATTGTACCACGCTATACGGGGATGCAGATTCTTGATGCCGCTTTTTACGCATGCGTTAACATGCACATTTTATCGGCTCCCGCGACAACTGTAACATTCGGCAATCAATTTCTGCGCCTGTGCCGTACGCTTAAGCCGATTACGATTCCCGACAGCATCACAAGCTTCGGAATTTACGCATTTACAAATAACGAAAACGCGGACAGGATCATCATTCCCGATACTGTGACAAGCATCGGCACCTCATTCGCCGATACCTGTACAACAATGACAGAGCTGGTGATTGGCAGCGGCATCACGGCAATTCCGGCAGGCTTCGCAGCAACCTGTTATGCATTGACCCGCCTGACGTTCCCGGCAGGCATTACCAGCATTGCGGCGAACGCGTTTGCCAACTGCCGAGGGGTGGAGCTGTACGACTTTACCGCCTGCACCGCAGTGCCGACGCTGGCGGCGGCCCCGGCGTTTACCAACATCAAGTCGACCTGTCAGATCAAGGTTCCTGCGGCGCTCGCGGACGAGTGGAAGGCCGCAACCAACTGGGCGACGTATGCCGATAAAATTGTGGGGGTGTGAACATGATCCAGTCAGAAACGATCAACAGCAATCTTATCCGGCACTACTCGGACGCGGGACTGCGCATCGAGCAGGTGGAGACGGGCAAGGTGTACGATGACGCGGTGGACACGATCCCCTGCGCCTACACCTACCGCGAAACGGACGAGCCGGTCGTAAGCGGGGACGAGGATGCAGCGGAGGAGGACTATCTCTCCGCCCTCGCCAGTCTGGGGGTGAGCGAGTGAAGAAGCGCGATTTGATCACCAAGACCAACGCAGTCAGGAGCGAGACGAAAGACGCGCTCCAGCTGCTCTATGACAACATCAACAAAGGTCAGCAGAAGCAGCTCGTCAAGCGGGACGAGATCAAGGCGCTGTTTGACCGCTACGGCGTGAGCTACAGCAGCTGACGGAAAAAGAGAGGAGACGAATATGGGAAACAACGCATTGACGTGGGTCAAAACATGGATCACGGCGACCATCGCTCTGCTGACGGCTGCGGAGGGATAACGATGCTGCTATTGAAAGCGATTCGTGATGCGGACGCGCTGCGTCCTAATAAGCTGAGCACTGTGCGTAAGGCGGAAATGCTCATGGAGTTGGAGCATCGGTTTGCCGAAATGATGGGAGCTCCGGCCCCCGCCCTCTCCATCAATACGGGAGACGACTCTGCGAGCGTCACAGACATGGAGCTATTGATGCCGGACGGACACAGCGAGTGCTATTGTCTGTATTTGGCGGCGAAGCTCGATGCCTATAATCAGGACAGTGCGCTCTACGCCAACGACCACGCGCTCGCCAACGAAGCAGTGGCCGACGCTATGGCATGGTGGCGGCGCGAACACAGAAAAGAAAGCAAGGGCAACTGGAAGGTGATGTAAATGCCGACGGCGTTTCAGTTGGTGGAAACCAGTTTTCCCCAACCCGACAGCAAGAATACCGAGCAGAAGATCGACGGAATTTACGACTATCTTTTCATCCTGCTCGAGCAACTGCGGTATACGTTGTTTAATCTGGATGACAGCAACGTCAATCAAAATGCATTGAGTGATTTTATCCAGAATATTTCCGACCCAATTTACGCGAAAATCGAAGATACGGACAAAAACGTAAATGAACTGAGCGTCACCGCGCAAGGCCTTGCCGGGAGGCTCACCAATGCGGAAGGGGATATTACTCAGCTCGGGGCAACCGCGCAAGGATTGCAGGCGAGCATTACAAACATCAACGGCAGCATCACCAACCTGACCGCGGATATCAACGGCCTGCGCGCGACGGTGAGCGGAAAGATCGATGGCAGCGAGGCGCAGACGCTCATCAACCAGACGATCGGCGGCATTACGCTGGCCGCAACGAGCGATGGAAGCGGGACGGTGTTCAAACTGAGCAGCGGCGGCGTCGAGGTCGCCTCGACCGGCAATGTTGATCTGCACGTCAAGAGCGTGAACATCGACGGCGACGTGACGGCGGCGGCTCTGATCGGCGACACGGTAGCCATCAAGTACAGGTACCTTGACAGCTACCTGCAAACCGTCGAGGGTATTGCGGGGTATATCACAACCAATGAAACGACGACCGGCGGCGGTCTTGGGATTGCATCGCAAGCAGGCCTGCGTCTGACAGCGGGCAGCGGGTCTAACGTGTTTCTTGCGAGCAACGGCGGCAATAGCGGGCCGTTCATCACGCTTGATTACGGCAACGGAAACGTTCAACTCGGCGGCGGGCGGCTGGTGATCGGCTCGGAGATGTACGGAAACAACCCGCCCAGCAATCCCGTGCAGGGCACGCTGTACTTCCTGAGGAAGAGCTGATGAGCTACAGGCTGAGAATCTACGCCCCTACAGATGAGGGTATCCGAGCCGTTCAAGTACTTGACAATTCGCTCCGCGTTCTCGCGGAGGCTTCTCCGCAGGGCACAGGGCAATACTGCATCGATATGCAGGTCAGTGATACCGTTCAGATTCGGCTTAGCTTCAGCGACGGGAATGCGAATGTATCGAAATACTACGTCAACGTGGATGGCGTCACGACCGAGCACGAGCCGGATTGGGAGATTAACCAAGGCCTGTCGATGCCGTATGAATCGTATATCTTGGCCAACGACGTGCAGGTGCGCGTTGAGATGCTCATCACCGAGACGTACTATGCCACCCTCGCTTTTGACGCCAACGGCGGCACGGGCGCGCCATCGGCCATTGCGGGCAGCATGGTCAACAGCAATCCGTATGTGCGCTTTGTCATTCCGGCAGACGTTCCCACCCGCTCCGGTTATGCGTTCGTCGGATGGAACCAGCAGGCGGACGGCAGCGGGACGAAGACCTTTGCCCCGGGCGACTATTTTGATGGCTGGGGACAGACCACCTCGCCCGGCCCGACGCACTGGCTCTACGCGCAGTGGACAGAGGTCACGAGCGACGTGACGGCGATCGTCTATGATGCTGCCACGGGCACGTGGGGCGAATACACACCAATCATCTATGCCAGCGGGTGGTATCAATACGACCCTACATTTTCAGGAGGTTAACGATGGATAAGATAAGAGCAGAGGCGACGCAGGCGATGAAGCTTATCAGCATGCTAAACGTTAACGGCGACGCCGTAGATGTGGTAGCGGCGGCACGGCAGTCGCTGCGCAATGTCATTATGCTTTGCACCGCGCTGGAAAAAGAAAGCGAAAAGAGTGAGGGCCCAAATGAAATTGCCTGAAATCAATGCCTACCAAAATCACCGTGCGCAGCAGGAAAAGTTTGGCGGCATCAATCATACATTTGGTGCTTCCGGCGGCGAGCTCTACGACATGGAGAATCTATCGGCGAGGTATTTTCCACTGCTTTCTCCGCGTGCGCCGCGATACACAGTGCGCAAAGATACGGAAGCGGGGCACGGCATTTTCTGCGCAGGCAAGCTTTTTGAAGCCATCGGAGCGGCGCTCTACGTGGACGGCGTGGAAAAGGCAGCACTCAGCGAGAATGAAAAGACCTTTTGTGCACTCGGCGAGCGTGTGCTGATCTTCCCTGATAAGCTCGTCTATGAGAAAGACGGAACAATCAAGTCGATGGAGGCAAGCTATAGCGCCGCGGGCCTGACCTTCGGAAGCGGGACATATGCCGATGAAAAAGCGGAGGCAAACAGCATCACGACGACTGGGGATCCTTTCCCGTTCAATGTTGGCGATGCAGTGGCAATCTCCGGATGCGAATCCATGCCGTACAACAACCGAACCCCCATTATCCGTGAGATCAGCGAGGACAAGAAGACGCTGCGCTTTTATGAAAACACCTTCCGACTTCCCGATGGGCAGGAAAGCGTAACGGAAACTTCAACGGTTACCCTCAAGCGGAGCGTGCCCGACATGGATTATGTCTGCGCAAATGAAAATCGCGTATGGGGCTGCAAGGGCGACAGCATCTTCGCCTCAAAGCTCGGAGATCCGTACAACTGGAACGCTTTCGAGAATCTTTCCACCTCTTCTTTCAGTGTGGAGAGTGGCACGGCGGGAGAATTTACAGCTTGCGTTAGTTTTCTTGGCTATCCGTGCTTTTTCAAGGAGGACAAAATCTTCAAGATGTATGGCACAGTGCCAACGAACTTCCAGCTGATGTCCAGCGCTGTGCTGGGCGTGATGGCAGGAAGCCACAAAAGCCTCGCCGTCGCGGGGGAAACACTTTTTTATCTATCCAAATCCGGCGTGATGGTCTACAGCGGCGGCATGCCTCGATGCATTTCACAGAATCTCGGAGATGATGCGCGTTTTTCCGATGCGGTAGGCGGGAGCGACGGCCTGAATTATTACGTCAGCATGAAAAACGGCAGCGGCAAGACGGCGTTTTACTGTTACAACACGACCAACGGGCTATGGCATAAAGAGGACGGGCTTGCGTGCGTGCAGATGGCATACAAGGATGGAATCTATGCGCAGACCGCAGACGGATGCGTTCTGCTCGGAAACCCGCACAGCGTCCCGACGGGTGCGGTGCAGGAGAGCGCAGTCATGAGCCTTGCAGAATTTGCAGACTACGACGGCGGTTCGTTTGATGCAAAGCATGTGCAGCGCGTGCGGGCACGTATTGAAGCGGAAAAGGGCTGTGAGATCGTGATGCTTGTGAAGTTCGACAGCGGGCCGTGGGAAGAGATTGACCGCATCGGGCCGCAGGACAAGGATACTAACATTCTTTCCTGCCCCATCCGGCGCTGCGACCATTTCCGGCTCCGGTTCAAGGCAAAGGGGCAATACCGGCTCTATGCACTGGAATATGAATACGTCGCTGGCGGTAGAAAGTGAGGGGGTAAAAAGTGAGCAGGTTTAACCACAAAGAAACGGATTTGAACTTAATTACGGATCAAAACGATCTTGATCTTATTCAAAAATATACGGAAAACTGGAATAGAGCAAACGCTGCTGGCGATGAGGCAGGGAAGCGCGCCGCGCACGACGCGGCGGAAATGATCCGGGCGAGGTATCAATATTCCGGAGGCTCGAACGGTAACGATTATATCAGGCTGGCAGGGGAAAACAGGGCCTCTGGCAGCGGCGGCCGTAGTTATGATACAAGCTGGTTGGACAAACTGAACCTGAATGATGGCGGCTATACTTATGATGCAAATGGCAAAATCAGTTCGGCCCTCGATGCATTGCTGAACCGCGAAAAATTCAGCTATGACGCGGCGAGTGACCCTCTCTATCAGCAGTATCGCAAGCAGTATACGCGCGAAGCAGACCGCAGCGCGGAAGATGTGTTGGGCAAGGCGGCGGTTATGACTGGCGGAATGCCATCTACTGCCGCCGTCACGGCAAGCCAGCAGGCGAGCGATTATCAGATGTCGCAGATGACAGACAAGATCCCCGAGCTTCAGCAGTTGGCGTACGGGATGTATGTGGACAAGCTGAACGCGGACCGAGCTGACTTGAATACGCTGATCGGCCTTGAGGACAACAACTATAATCGCTGGTTGGCTGATCGTAACTATCGCTACCAGCTCGGGCGCGACCTCGTAAGTGATCGGCAGTATCAGGACCAGCTGGACTATCAAAAGGAGCGCGACGCCATCGAGGATGCACGCTATGACACGGAATGGCAGTACAAGCTTCAACAGGCCGCGGCGCAGGCGGCAAGCAGTGGGAGCTCCCGTCGTTCTTCCAGTGGCACGTCCGGAAGCGGGATGGACTACGAGGGCCTGTTTGCTGCGGCGCAAGCGAGTGGAAACCCGAAGAGCTGGCTTGCACAGAAGGCAAATTACCAGAAGTACGGCTTTACATCGTCGAGCGGGCTATATTCTGACTATGAAACCTGGCTTGAGAATCAGGAAAATTCCGAGTATAACCCCTCTTATTTTAGGGCAGCAATGAGCAGCCTTAGTTCACTGCTTGCGCAGGGCAAGACTGATAGCGCGATCAACGGCATTCAATCGTTTTGGGATAAGCTGAGCGCGGCACAGAAGGAACAGGTGCGCAAGCTTGTGGAAAGCTATGGAGGGTCGATTGATGGTTAAAGTAACGTTTGGCAATAAGAAACCGGCGCAGAAGGAAGCTGTGCCGGTTTCCCCTACGCAGGAGAAAACGAGCGGCGTCAAGGTGACGTTCCCGAAGGCGGAGAGCACGCAGCAGGTAAAGCCATTCGGCACGACGCCGAAGGCGAGCGCACCGCAGCAGACGCGGACGACGAAGCAGTCGGACGCGACTTCCCCGATGTTCCGTGCGAAGGATGGCATCGGGCAGTATGGCAAGGGAAACGTAGACCTTTATAACCGCCCGAAATATCGCAATAAAGACGGCAGCATTTTAACCGTAGATAGTGCAAGCTATAACATCGACGGGAAAGAAGTGCTTCTCCCCTCTGTGTGGAATAAGGATGGTGCGCCGTATCACAGCCAGAACGACGAGGAGATTTTGCAGCACTACGAGGACACGGGAGAATATCTCGGTAAATTCTCCACGGCGAAAGAGGCGGATGATTACGCCGAAAAGCTGCACTTAGAACAGCAGAAGCGATACACCGGCCCGTTTCAGAGCACGCTTGCGCAGGACTTAGCGCAGGGAGCTTTGCAACAGCGGGAGGCGAAGAACTACCAGAGCGAGGATGCCTTCAATCAGCACGTGCAGGACGTAAAGACGCCGACGGTCGCGCAGCGCGTTGGGAACATGCTCAAAGGCTCCGGCAAGACCTACGGCGCGGGGTTCGTTAACCTCGGCAGCATGGTTGCACACGGGCAGGTTGGCACAGCAATGTCGCAAGTCTACAGTTCCCAAGTAGAGATGTTGGATGAACAGATTGCGGCACTGGAGGCGACGCTGAGTGACCCGACAATGACGGCGCAGGATATCGCCAATACAGAAGAGGCGATCGCTAATGCGAAAGCTCAGAGAGATCTTTATGCAAAATCTGTAGAAAGCGGAGAACGGACAGCGGAAGAAATCTATAAAGTTGCAGATGCAATGGCCGACAGTGGTGCAAAGGATATTCAGCAAGCAAAAAAAGGCCTCGGCAAAGCGGGGCAGCTCGCTGTCGACGTGGGGGTTGCAGGCACACAGATGGCTGCTGATGCTGCTCTCGGGGCCGTGACAGGTGGCAGCGCGTTAGCGCCAATGTTTGTTCGCAGTGCAGGCGGCGGCGCGCAGGAGGCCCGCAGACAGGGAGCAACGCACGAACAGCAGGTCAACTATGGCTTTGCGAGTGGCGCGCTCAGCGTGGCGACCGAGAAGATCGGCAACGCGGCGGCGCCGTTCAAGAAGATGTTCGGCAAGGGCTTCTTGGATGACGTCATCGAGCGGGCAATGCAGGGGCTCAACAGCAGCGCGGCGGGCAAGATCGCGCTGTCGTTTCTCGAAGAGGGCGGCGAGGAGGCCATTGAAGACCTCATTCAGCCGGCCTTGCAGATGATCTATAACGGCAAGACGCTCGGCGGGAGCTATAGCGAACTGGAAGCGTCGGAAATTCTGAACGACTTCCTCGTCGGCGGCATCCTCGGCGGGCTTGGTGGCGGCGTGGAAGCCATCGGGAACCGCGGCGGGCGCTATTATGACAGCCGTACCGAACTGCCGAAGACGCAGACGGAGACGCGCAGCGACGCGGAAATCGTGAACGGTATTGCCGACCGGCTCTTTGCCCGCTATGACAGCATGATCGGTGAGAGCGGGCGCAAGGCGATCCGCGGCTCGTATCAGGAGGGTAAGGACACAGCGGAGCACGTGAAGGACTTTATTCCCGCCTATAATGCGGGCGTGGAGGGCAAGGCGAATCCGAATCCGACGAATGAAACGGCCTACGCGGGCTATGCCGCGGGGCAGAACGACGCGAAGACCGAGGCACGCAGGAAGACTTTCGCGCAGGAAAACGACGGCGACATCGGCCTTGTCTACGACGATTACGTTTCACGTGAAATGGACAACGCGACGGCAGATGAGATCAACACCGTTGCAAAGGCGCTCGGCGTGCGCGTGCGCATGGCGGATGAAGTGCGCGGCGGCACGGCTAACGGCGTGATCGAGGGCAACGAAATCCGCATTGCAAAGGACGCGCAGGATCCCGTCATGCAGGTCGTCGGCCATGAGTGGACGCACAGGGTACAGGATCTTGCGCCCGAGCAGTACACGGCGTTCCGAAACGCCATCATGGAAGACCCCGACGTTGCCGAGGCGGCGAACATCCTGCATGAGCAGTATAACCGCATGGGTGTTAAGACCAGCATGGATGAAGCGCTGGACGAGGCTGCGGCGAACTACGCGGGCGAGATGATCGCCAACACGGACGTGCTGAATGAGTTTATCCGCAGACACAGCGAAGACCGCACGCTGCTTGAAAAGCTGCGCGACGCCATCCGCGAGATCGTGGGCAAGCTGACGGGCAAGGCCAAGAAGCAGGCGCAGACGGCGGAAGGGCTGTTGCAGCAGGCATTCGAGGCGGCGGCGAAGAACAACCAGAATACCACGAACGAAGGCGACACGAAGCGCTATTCGCTGAAACCGGTGGAGGACTATATTGCGAACCTTGATGACACGACTATTGAAGACCGCAAAAAGGATATCTCTGTCGATGAAGCAATCGACGCGCTTTATGCGCAGAAGGGCCTTTCTTATCGCTTTTACAATGACGAGGATCCCATGTCCCGCGCGGGCTATGCTATGTTTTCGGATGACCCTGACGCAAACGGTTCTGCCTATGGTGGGAACCATCCGAAAGCGTTTTCGGTCGATGAAAATGCACTGACGGACATTTCGGATATTACGCAGAAAATCATTGATGCGCGCCATAATACGGACGAAAAGACACCGTGGATTTTAGAAGACTATGAAGGCGTGAGCGATGAAGAATTTGCGGCGCTTTCTGACCCTGACGATATCGTTGACAGCGCTGCGGCGTATGACGATGAAGCGCTGACTTCGTGGCTTTGGGATAATGTCTTAGAGCCAAATGATATCAAGGGGATTAAAACAAACGACGGAGCTGTCGCATTTTCCTCCGATATCATCAAGCGGAATCTTGCGGCAGAAGTGGCGTTTGACCAGAGTTATTCCCTCAAGGGCACGGAGAACGCGCAGGAGCTCGCGGCGCTCAAGCGCGAGAACGAGACTTTGCGCCAGCGCGTGGATTACTGGAAGGGTCAGACGCGCCGCAGCGAGGGCGTGCGCACCGACAGCAAGAGCGTGCAGCAGGCGGCAAAGAAGCTCGTAAAGGATTACAGCGCAGAGATCGACAGCAGCGAGATCGCAGGCGACCTTGCGAGCCTGTACGATTACATTGCGCGCGGCGGAGACGAAACCGGCGAGCTCACCTACACCGAGGCGAGAAGCCGCGCGGATTCTATTGCCGAGCGCATCGCCGAAAGCACCATTGCGAAGGATGATGAGATATACCGCGAGTACAGCGAGCTGCGCAAGTTCCTCAAGGATACGAAGCTAACGCTCTCTGCCGAGGATGCGGCAGGCATCACGAACTATGCCGACCTACGCCGCGGGCTTTTCGGCAAGGTGAATCTCGGCAAGGGAGAGCGCACAAACGTCGATCAGGTGTATTCCGAGCTGGCGGAGAGCTACCCCGAGTTTTTCAGCGAGACGCACGAGAACAATGTGAGCGACCAGATCAACCGCATCGCGGAGGTAGCGAACGAATTGTACAACGTTGGCGAGTATAACCCGTTTGAGGGCTACATGGGTCAGGCGGTCAGCGCTATTTCCAACGACATCATGGAGCGGTTCTTTGATCTGCCGCAGGCGAAGAAAACCTTTGCCGACGTGCAGGCGGAAAAGTTGGAGGTGGCAAAGGCAGCGGGCCGCAAGGCCTCTGCGGATGCAAAGCTCGCCGGACAGATGGCGCAGGGGCGCACGGACGCGGCGAGACTTCGCCGCACGCAGGAGGCATTGCAGAAGGCACGCGCACAGCGGGTGGAAGAGTTGGAGGCACTGCGCAACCGTTACGCAACGCGCCGCGAGGGGCAGAAGCGCCGCGAACTGCGCGCGAAGATTACGCGGCACGCGAAAGACCTGTCAAAGAAGCTGCTGCGCCCGACGGACGCGAAGCATATCCCCGATAACATGCGTTCTTCCGTGGCGGCGGTGCTGAACAGCATCAATCAGGAGAGCGCTTACAGCGTGGACAAGAACGGTATGCGGGTCCATGACGGCAGTGGAACGCCGACACAGCGCACCGAGACGTTCCGCGCATTGCAGGAGCAGTATCAAGCCATCTTGAAGGACAACGAAGGCGGGGATATGGTCATTGACCCGTCGCTGCTCGGTACGGACGGTTCGGACGGCCTCATCGGTCAGGTCATCAAGATGGGTGACCGTCGGCTCCCTGAGCTGACGCAGGAAGAACTCGGAACAATGTGGAAGACCATCCGCGCGGTGGAGCATTCCGTCTCGACGGCGGGCAAGGCACTTTCGAAGAGCAAATTTGAGACGACAAAGCAGATGGCGGACGCATTCAAGACCGATGTGAGCACGCGGCGGCAGAAGCTCGGCGGCAATATGACGATCAGCTTGGAAACGCCGTACACGTTCTTCGCGCACTACGGTGAAACAGGCAAGAACATCTACCGGATGCTTCGCAACGCGCAGGATCAACAGGAGGTCATGGCGCGAGACATCGCCGAGAAGACGCAGAAGGTGCTCGGCGACGAGCTGGGCGAGGCGGGCTTCAAGGATGTTGCGGGCAGGGCTATCCGCGGCGACCTGAAAGGCGCGCTGCGCGACGCGCGCGGCAGCGCCATTGGCAAGTGGGAGGCGGAGACGCACGATATCACCGTTGCCAACGGCGGCAAACTGACGCTGACGACGCCGCAGATCATGGAACTGTATCTTTTGAGCAAGCGCAAGCAGGCGCTCGGACATCTGCTCGGCGGCGGCGTCATTCAGCCGGAGATCAAGAGCGCGGAGACTGGCAAGACGAAGATACAGCGCGGCACGATGCAGGTCTTTTTGACCGAGGGCGACATTGAGCGCATCACGAGCAAGCTGACGGACGAGCAGAAGCGCGTGGCGGATGGCTTGCAGGACTTGACCGCGACGACGCTTGCCAAGTACGGCAACGACGCCAGCATGCAGGCCTACGGCTACCGCAAATTCACCGAGGAAAACTACTGGCCCATCAAGTCGGCAAAGGAAGGCTTGCACAGCACACAGGAAAAGGACAGCGGCAATGTGCGCTCCATCAAGAATATCGGCATGGCGCAGCAGGTGACGCCGAACGCGAACAACGCCGTGGAACTGCGCAGCGTGTTTGACACGTTCGCCGACCACGCCTCTGATATGATCGACTACGCGGCATGGCTTGCGCCGATGGAGGATGCAAACCGCTTTTTTAACTTTCAGTACCGCAACGACGCGGGCAACAAGACCGGCGTGAGCGTCAAGGGGCTGCTCGACGAAAAGGGCGGCAAGGGTGCGCAGCAGTACTGGACAAAGCTGATGGGCGACATTCAGAACGGTATCGGGGCGAAAGACTTTGAGCCCATGACGGACAAGTTTGCAAAGGGCGTCGGCAAATTCAAGGGCGCGGCGGTCGGCGCGAACATCCGCGTCGTCATCCAGCAGCCGACGGCGTTCTTCCGCGCGGCGGCGGTGCTCGACCCGAAGGACATGGCAAAGGGCATGGCCGGCGGCGTGACAAAGGGGAATGGCTGGGAGAAAGCGCTCGAGCATTCCCCTATCGCAATGCGCAAGGATGTCGGCAGCTTTGATATCGCGTCGCCGTACACGCTGAAAGAGCGCTTCTACGGCAAGGAGGGCGTGACGAACAAGCTGAATGACCTCGCAGGTGCGGCGGCTGGCAAAGCGGACGCCGTGACGTGGGGGAAGCTGTGGAACGCCTGCGAATGGCAGGTGAAGCGCGAAAAGCCCAATGTCCGCGCGGGCAGCAATGAATTTTACAGCGCGGTCAACGACGTGTTCTCCGACATGATCGACCAGACGCAGGTTGTCGATGGCATCTTGCAGCGCAGTAACATCATGCGCGGCAAGAGTACGCTTTCCCAGCAGGCGACGGCGTTCATGGGCGAGCCCATTATGAGCCTGAACGTGCTGATGCGCAGCTATGATGCGTTTCGTTACGAGGAGAACCCGGCGAAGCGCAGCAAGGCCCTCAAAAACGTCGGGCGCGCGGCGACGGCGCTGGTCGTCACGAACGTGGTGAATGCGCTGGCGCAGAGCGTTGTTGACGGGCTCCGCGACGATGACAGGGACAAGGACTACTGGGAGAAATTTCTTTCGGCCTTCACGGGCGTGGAGGGGGATGAGAACAGTGCATTTGAACTGATTTCTCACATCGCATTGGATGGGAACGTCGGCAGCAATATGAACCCCGTAACACAGATCCCATTTGCAAAGGACGTGTTGTCACTTATTCAGGGCTACGATGTGTCACGCCCTGATATGGAGGTTTTCTCCGACCTTGTCAATGCGACGAAGACTTTTATCGACAGTGCGGGTGGCAGTGGCAAGAAGACCCGCAAGGAAGCGACCTTGACGTTGCTCGCCGCGGCGAGCAAATTCTTTGGTCTGCCGGTATCCAACATCAAGCGCGACGTGATGGCGACGATCCGGACCATTGCACAGGCGAGCGGCAGTTTCGGCTTCCAGTACGAGGTGGAGAAGTTCAGCTACAACCTTGAGAACAGCAGCAACAGAAGCCGGTTTATCTCCATCCTCTATGATGCGCTGGAACAGGGCGATTACGCGACCTATGAGCGCATCCGCCGTGACCTAATGGAGCGGATGGGGCTTGACGGGGAGAGCATCCAGAGCAGCCTGAAAGGGAAGTACAAGAAAGCGTTGGAAAAGGACGAGGACTATCACCTGCCGCAGAAGGCGATGGATGCACTGGGGCTCCGTGACCGGTATGTTGACGAGGAAGAGAAAGACGATTTCACCGCCAGAGACTTGAATGCGGGTGCGTATAGCAAGTACGAATCGCAGAAAAGCGACGTTTACCGTACGCAAGCCGATAAGGCGACAAGCAACAGTGTGTTTCCGGGGCTTTCCGACGAGGGCAAGGACAATGCGCTCAACTATGTTGAATCTTACGCCGAGAAAACAGCACTGAAAGACAACTCCGGAGGGAAGTACGAGATCACAACAAAATGGATCCAGAAAGCGCAGGAGGCGCAGAAAAAGTACCATATCGACCCGGGTGTATTTGCTGTTTGTAAGGCGGCGGCAAGCGAGTGCGAAAGCCTGAAAGATAAGGATGGCGAAACGATCAATCTAAGCAAGGGCTTACAGATTATGGAAATGCTGTTTCGCTCGGGGCTTACAGAAAAGCAGCGTACAGCAATGTACGAATATCTGAGCGTGCCGAAGAGCATCCGCCATTGGAACCGCGCGCGGGTGGATGAACAACTTGCGATCATGCGGAAGAAGGCGGCGTGAAGAGAAAGAACCTGTCGGATATCCCGGCAGGTTCTTTTTGCCCCGTGGTGAATTTATGCAGATGACATGATAGGCTCAAGGGAGAGCACCATAAAAATAAGGGGGGCGGATCAATGGAAGCTACAATTATCTGCGCAATCATTTCGGCGGCGGCTACGGTCGTTGTCGCCGCTGTGGAAGCGGTGGCTGCGCGCGAGCGCAAAAAGGACAAGCAGGAGCGCGAGCAGCTTGCCCAGCAGCAGAAATTGCAAGAGCAGCTTATGCTTCAACTCATTCGTGGGAATTGGGCGGCTATCGCACTCGGTGAAGCGACGGCTCGTGCGGTGCAGCGCATCCCGGACGCCAAGTGCAACGGGGATATGCACGCGGCGCTGGACTATGTGTCGCAGGTCAAGCATGAGCAAAAAGAGTTTTTAGCTGAGCGCGGGATACATTCTATTCTGGATACGGGGGCGGCATGAAGAAGCTGAGAAAGCGAGACAAGTACGTCATCGCGGCAGTGCTGAACCTCTGCTGGTACTGTATCGCGGTGCTCGTACTGACCGCGCACGACAAAGTAGTGCCGGACAGCCTGACCGTCGCATGGTTTACGGCGTGGACGGCAGAGCTGGCGCTGCTGGCGGGAATCAAAATCAAGGGAAAGGACGAATAACATGGAACTGATTCGCAAGAGAGTGGCAAATCTTCTCAGCGTCAAGAGCCTTGTGACGCTGGTGTTGACGGCTGTTTTCGCCTATATGGCGGTGACGGGCAACATTTCGCAGGACTTTATGACCATCTACGCGGTTATTATCGCGTTCTACTTCGGGACGCAGTCGCAGAAGACGCAGGATGTGATCGACAGCAAGGGTGATATCGATGCTTAAAAGCGGCGATATCAAGTACCTGCGCGCAGACGTACGTGCAAACTGCCTTATCTTCCTGGATCTGTGCAAACAGGCGGGCTTACCTGCCAAAGTCACGGACACGGTGCGCGATGATGAGTACCAACGCTATCTTGTGAGCAAAGGCTACGCCCACAAAGACGCGATGCGTCCGACGTTCCATAGCGTCAAGGCGGGCCTTGCGTTTGACATCTGCAAGGATGTCGCGGGCCATGAGTATGACGACCCGTCGTTCTTCGCCCGCTGCGGGCAGATCGGCAAGCAGGTCGGCTTTTCATGGGGCGGGGACTGGAAGAAATTCCCCGACAGGCCACATTTTCAGTGGGACGATCATATGCGATACACGGGGAGCATGATCTTGGCGGGAAAGTATCCGCCGGAAATGGAGGAATACATGGATCAGGCAACGTTTAACAAGATGATGGACAGCTACTTTGCACAGCTGCGCACAAAGCCCGTCTCCACATGGGCGGCAAAAGACTGGGCGGCGGCAAAGACTGCTGGCATCACGGACGGCAGCGCCCCACAGGGGCTTATCACGCGGCAGGAAGCCGTGACGATGATCCATAGAGCGACAAAATAACGGCGCCCGATTTGGGCACAGGAAGGAGACGGACGGCGAAAGCCCACGCGAGAGCGCTCTGCAAGTCCCACGCGGGACATGGACAGTCAACACAAGGCGATCCGAGCAAAGCTTACCTCAATGGCTCCCACGCGAGCCGTGGCGTATATTCTTTCTTTTGAGCTGCCCGCAGATGAGGCGGCGTGCATCATCGAGTGCGACGTGCGGCGGAAATCCTACGCGCAGGTGTGCGAGGCGCTGCACCTGTCGCCGGAGGCGGTCAACCGCTGCCGCAGGCGGGCATATAAAAAAATCGCAGACGAACAAAGAGAGCACCGAGGTTAATCGGTGCTCTCTTTTTGTGCTTATATAAGGTCTTTTGGATTTACGCCGAGAACGTCGGCAATGGCGATC
>ERZ1035037.182-NODE-182-length-24126-cov-8.633044_pt1 | contig 24126 bp, 22 predicted proteins | sample MGYA00520618_ERZ1035037 | MGnify/ENA primary metagenome ERZ1035037 (study PRJEB33766, sample SAMN09781741) | gut metagenome | biome: gut microbiome | host: Homo sapiens | place: Madagascar | study: EMG produced TPA metagenomics assembly of the PRJNA485056 data set...
CGATAATACTGGCAGCAGTTGTGGTGACAGTAGCGGCAGCAGTTGTGGGGCTGATAGGGGAAGCAGTCGCCATGGGAAATGACGAGGAATACCTTGACAAATTGCCGAAAAGGGAGAATGAGGATGAACAGCAAAGAAATTGTGATATGCCCGTTTTACAAAAAGAAGAGAAACAGAGAGAATGAAATAAGATGCCAAGGTCTGTACAAAGATACAGACAACGCGATAGGATTTAAAAACGAAACGGAACGGATCACACACAGTAGGAGATTTTGCGAATCATTTAATTACAAAAACTGCAAACATGCAAAAAGGCTGATGGAGGAAGAATGAGAACACTTGCAAAAAGACTGAAAAAAGAAAAAGAAAATGTAAAATATTACAAGCGCAGGTTTGATATGGCGGAGATGCTGGCAAAAGAATGCATGAAGCTGGAGATCGGAGCAAGGGAAGAGATTACCAGAACGGCAGCAGTAAACCGGGAAACAATGCGGTACGTGACGGCGCTGGCCAAGCGACTGATTGAGAAAGGACAGGAAATCTCATTGAGCCTGGAAGAAATCAAAGCAGCAGATGAGAATGAACTGGAAGTGGAACCGGTACTGGATAAGGATGGGAAAATCCAGTGCATCAAAATCCGAAGAGAAAAAAGCAAATACATTGACGAGAAGCACAAAATATGATATAAAGGAATTGTCCAATACATTGGATGCTATGTATTGTGGTGTCCCTAGCAATTCCAGGGATCGCGGATTGAAATAATAGGTATAGTTATCAACAAAAAGAAAGAGCAGGAATACCTGCTCTTTCTCGTTTACGCGTTCTTTCCTGCACCGTAGCACTCGCGGAAACTATCCACGAGTGCAGCCAACTGCTCGGGAGAAAGCTGCTCCCGCAATTCTTCCGGGATCCACTTGTAACTCTCCCAGAAAGTATCCGGGAAGCAGCCGATCTTGCTGAGCTTTTTGACAAGCTCGACCTTATACATCCGACCGAGCTCATCAAGGGTGATATCCACATCATCGACCACCTGGCGGCCTTCTTCTGTCAGGATGCCCATTGCATCCTGAATCTTTACTCTTCCAACCCCTTGAATGTACATGACACCACATCCTCCTATGCAAATCTGCCCGTCTCAAGGGCATAATAACGATTCCCGTCATCGCCCCAGAAAAAGAGGGCATCAGGGCAAGAAACACGCAGACACTCTTCCCCGTATTCGGTTACGGGTTGAATGTTGACCGGGCAGTCATAGCCAGCAACCGCATAGGTTCCGGCCTCTTCTGCCTGCTCCAGATTTTCCAGTTCCGGGATTTCCTGCACCCCATATCCGGGGCTTAAAATTGCTTTTTTCATTCTCTTTACTCTTCCTCCTCTACTGCAATGTAGTCAACAAACGGATCTTCTCGCTCTTCGTCAAATCCGCAGTTGATATAGCTAACCTTATAGGCTCTGTAGGTTTTTCCGAATGCGGCGCCATTCGAAAAGTCGTCCAACTTAACCGGATCTACTGCGACAACTTCACAGCCGGTTCCATTCCAATAATCGCCGACCTCCGGAATATTCTTGACTAATTCAAAATTCCGGGATTTTAACACATCGTTAAATTCGTCATAACGGGTATAGAGTTTCTTTTTCATTTTACTTCCTCCATTCTTCTTTCTACACATTCGATGATGAATGCGTTCAGGCTTTTTCCTTCGGCCTCCGCGGCCGCTTTGTATTCCGCCTTTTTCCCCTTCGGGACCGTGATGTTCAAGCGATCATAGTTATTCGCAATGTACTTATTCACGGCCCTCTGAGACGCTTTAGTGCTAGCCATTCAAGCACCTCCTTTAAGCACATAATACCATAAAGATATATTTGTGTAAATATACATAATGCACAAATATATTTACGCAAATATGTATATTTTGCCGATTGATATATTTATGCAAATATAATATAATAGAATCATCAAGAACAGGAAAAACAAAAAACAGGAGGAAAGGGAAAATATGGAGAAATACTATATAAGCTATAATGATTATTTCGGATTTTGCGTAATTGAAGAGGTAAAAGGAAACGGAAGAATCGTATTCGCCGGAAGCATTGAGGAATGCAATAAAAAATGCATGGAACTGAATACCAGATAGAAAAGATATGAGAATCGAGGCAGGGGAAGAATCCCCTGCTTTTTTACACAGTAAAAGGGAGAATAAAAAACGAACATCAGATAAAATGATTGAGAAGGAGGTGACCGCCGGTGTGACAAAGGAAGAGACAAGAAAAAAGAAAAATGAAGCGCTGATTATGTACAAAAAAGGAAAAAAGCTTGTCGAGATCGCACAGACACTTGGAGTGCCAGCCGGGACGATCCGCCGGTGGAAATGTGAGGATGGCTGGGATGGCGAACGTTCGGCCAGAAAAAGCGAACGTTCGGAAAAGAAAAAGCAAAAACCCATTAAAGAAGAAAAGAGGGAAAAGGCCAGCGATCTGGATATTACAGAAAAAAGAGAGCTTTTTTGCCTGTACTACGTAAAATACCGCAACAAGGTAAAGGCATACCAAAAGGCTTTCAGCTGCTCATATGAGACAGCATGCGGAAACGCAACAAATTTATCGAAAAATATTGATGTAAAAGCAAGAATTGACGAACTATTAAGAGATTTGCATGAAAATATAGAATTCTCAATACAGGACATAGCACAAAAGCAGATAGACATCGCCACGGCGGACATCAAAGATTTTGTTGATCTGGACAATGGAGAGGTAAAACTCCGGGATGCGGATGAGATAGACGGGACACTCATCAAATCTATAAAAAATACAAAATTTGGCATAGAGGTGCAGCTAAAAGACAGCCAAAAGGCGCTGGAATGGCTGACAGCAAACAGACCAAAAGAGACAAAAGCCACAGAAAACAGGATAGAGATCACAAAAAGAAAGGAGAGGCCAGATGGTCATATGGACACCACAGTACAAGCAGAGCCTGTTCATGGAGCGCTGGGAGGATGAGGCGTTATACGGCGGGGCAGCAGGCGGCGGGAAATCGGATGCCCTTGTGATAGAGGCGCTGCGACAGGTAGACGTCCCAAATTACAAAGGGCTGATCCTGCGGCGTACATACCCGCAGCTGTCAGAGCTGATAGAAAAGTCACAGCAATATTACAAACCGGTGTGGCCGGAAGCAAAATACAACACCCAGGAGCACACTTGGAAATTCCCGTCAGGGGCAAAGGTAAAGTTCGGTTCCTGCCAGTATGAGCAGAATAAATATGATTATCAGGGGCAGCAGTACGATTTTATTGGATTTGATGAATTAACCCATTTTACACAGAGCCAATACGAATACATATTGACGAGAAACAGAGCCTCCGGCCCGGGAACGGAAGTATATTCCAGGTCAACAGCAAACCCCGGAGGCGTGGGCCATGGCTGGGTAAAAGAAAGATTTGTCTCCCCGGCAAAACCCATGACAACGCTATGGGAGAAAGCAACGGTCAGGTTACCAAACGGGAGCGCAAAAGAGGTAGAGAGGAGCCGCATCTATGTGCCTGCCACGATATTTGACAACCAGAAACTATTGGATAACAACCCGGCATATCTGGCAGACCTGGCCATGAAGCCGGAAGCAGAAAGAGAGGCGCTGCTCTATGGGAATTGGGACAGCTTTGAGGGTCAGGTGTTTACAGAATGGGTAAATGATCCAGATCATTACGAAGATCACAGGTACACTCACGTCATAGAGCCATTCCGGGTGCCGTCGTACTGGAGATTTTACCGAGGGTTTGATTTCGGATACGCAAAACCTTTCTCGGTCGGCTGGTATGCGGCAGACCCAGACGGATGCATGTACAGGATAAGAGGGTGGTACGGATGCAAACCAAATCAGCCAAACACAGGGATCATGATAGACCCGCACGAGATAGCGCGGGGCATAAGAGAGGTAGAAGAAACGGATGAAAACCTAAAAGGCAGGCAGATACGGGCGATAGCAGACCCATCCATATTTGACAGATCAAGAGGGGAATCTGTAGCAGACCAGATGATGCAGGAGAGGGTTTACTGGGAGCCAGGGGACAACACAAGAATTGCCGGAAAGATGCAATATCACTATAGATTGGCCTTTGATAAAAAGGGAAAGGCCATGTTTTACGTGTTTAACACCTGCAAGGATTTTATCCGCACCATCCCGTCGCTGGTATACGACGAGAAGAAGGTGGAGGATATCGACACAACGCAAGAGGATCACATTTACGACGAGTGCAGATATGTGCTTATGGCAGACCCCATCAAGCAAAGGAAAAATGAAATGAAAAAAGATGAATACGGCGACGATCCGCTGGATCTGCGGCCGAGAAAAGGAGTGAAAGGATGGCAGATGTAGAAAAGAAAGAGAAGCAGGAAGAGGCACAGCAGGGCCGAACCGGCGTCGTCACGGACGAAGACGTAAGAAAACTGTATGAGACATTCCGAAGATACAGCGAAGGGAAGCAGGTTTTAGATCAGAGGATCAAATCTGCAGAATCGTGGTATAAGGCGCAGCACTGGAAGGAGCTGCACAAAGAGCAGGATGAACCGGCTAGCGCTTATCTTTTTAACATGCTCATCAATAAGCATGCAGATGCCATGGACAACTTCCCGGCGCCCAATGTGCTGCCGCAGGAAGAATCTGACCAAGAGACGGCCAACATGCTCTCAAAGATCATTCCGACGATTTTGGACAAGTGCAACTACGAGAAAGCATATTCGGATGGTTGGTGGAGCAAGCTAAAGACAGGAACGGCAGCTTTTGGCGTGTTCTGGAATCCGGGGATAGACAATGGCCTGGGGGATGTGGACGTAAAAGAAATTGACATGCTAAACCTTTATTGGGAACCGGGCGTGCACGACCTAGAACAGTCAAAGTATGTGTTTGTGACAGCATTAAAAGACAATGACGACCTGCTGGCGCAATACCCATTCCTGGAGGGGCCGGGAACAGATGAAACACCACAAACCCATTATGATTCCGAGGATTACGTGGACAGAACCAACCAGACATCCGTGTATGACTGCTATTACAAAAAGCAAATAGGCAGCAGGACAGTGATCCACTATATCAAGTTTATCGAGGGACATCTTTTGTACGCCTCAGAAAATGACGAGAATTGTGTGAATGGATTTTATGAAAATGATGAGTATCCGATCAAGCTGGACGTAATGTTCCCGGAAAAGGAAAGCCCGGCAGGATTTGGGTATCTGGACGTGATGAAGGATCCGCAGATGTTTATCGACAAGATGGACGGCATCATTCTCCGGCACGCAAAAAGAACCTCGCAGCCCAGATGGTTTGTGACAGATGGATTAGGGCTGAATGAAGAGGAGTTTTTAGGAGAGGGGCCGATTGTACATGTGCAGGGCACCGTATCGGATGATAGGCTGCGGCAGCAGCAGCTGGCGGGGCTGGATTCCGCGATTTACAACCGGCTGGCCGGAAAGATAGACGAGATCAAAGAAACATCCGGAAACACGGATTACGCTCAGGGAACAACGTCTTCTGTCACGGCAGCATCTGCTATTGCGGCATTGCAGGAGGCATCAGGAAAGCTGTCAAGGGATATGATCCGCATGACGTACAACACATTCTCCTGTATGGTACGTCTGGTGATAGAGAGAATAAGACAGTTTTACAATGAGCCGCGGACGTTCCGGGTAATTGGGGCCAACGGAGAGACCGAGTGGCCACAGTTCTCAAACCAGATGATGAGGGCGCAGCCGCAGAATGCAATAGCAGGAGTAGAATTCGGCGAAAGAAAACCGACATACGACATTAAGGTATCTGCGCAGAAAGCATCACCATACAGCAAGGTGGCCCAGAATGAGCTTGCAAAAGAGCTGTACTCCGCCGGTGTATTTAACCCGGAGCTGTCAGACCAGGCACTGGCCATGCTGCAGATGATGGATTTTGACGGCAAAGACCTTGTGATTCAGAGGGTATCCCAAAACGGCACCATGTATCAGCAGATCCAACAGCTACAGCAGACGGTGATGCAGCTGGCGACCATTGTAGATGCCCAGAACGGATCAACGATCGCCCAGAACGTAGCGGCATCCATGGGGCAGGGACAGCCACAGGCCGGGCAGATGGCAGCGGGATCGACAAGCACAAACTCCCTGGGTGACCCTGTTGATACAAAAGGGATAGTGGCAAATGCCAAAGAAAAGGCAGCATCAAGGGCCAGCGTATCGTAGGAGGAAACATGACACACATAAAAACGAACTACGAAGGAACGAATATGCGAATCACAATGACCGGACATGCCGGGTACAATCCGGGGAATGACATTGTCTGCGCAGCAGAATCCATACTCATGAGAACGCTCTTAGAAAGCCTGGAGGGGGCAAATGCCAGGTACGATGAAAAAGAAGCATACGTGGAAATTGTGGCGCCGGTGAATCCGGTGAACATACTGATCTGGGATACGATAAAAAAAGGGTATCAGCTCCTGGAAAAAAAATATCCACAAAATGTAAAATTGCACAGGTAAAAGGGAGAAATAAATAAAAACGTGTGAAATAATGAAGTTGACATGAAACTCATGTCATACAATCCATTTTAAATTACCCCCTCACCAGGAGGGAGGCGACGCCTCCCTCCGAAATGAAAAAGACACTTCGGAAAGACGATGTATGGCACTTCGGAAAGACGATGTATGACAAGCGGAAAGGCGCGAAAAGAATGAAAGACAAATTATTAACCTTTTTTGATGAAGGAGAAGGATCAGGCAGTGAAAGTGGTCAGGCTGCCGCTGACCAGACAGGCAGTGAAACAACCCGGACCGCCACCGAGGAGACAGAAGAAGATCTCGATGCGGACTTTGAGGCTCTGATTAAAGGCAAATACAAAGCCCAGTATGATGCAAGATTCCAGCAGGGAATCAATGCACGACATAAAGATTACATGCAGAACAAGCAGCGGCTGGAATCCTTAAACCCCATGCTGGACATGCTGAAAGAAAAATACGGCGTGTCAGATGTAAGTGAGCTGCAGAAAGCCATCATGGACGATGACTCCTACTATGAGCAGGAGGCCATGGATCGCGGAATGACGGTGGAACAGCTCAAATACATGAAGCAGATGGAACGGGAGAATAAAGCCTACAAGGCCAGAGAGCAGGAATCCATCCAGGAACAGATGCGGCGGGAAAAGATCGAGGGTTGGCTTCGACAGGAGGCGCAGTTCAAACAGAAAGCGCCGGACTTTTCTCTGCGGGATGAGCTTGCGAACCCTGAATTTGAGCGTCTGCTGGCAGCAGGGGTCAATGTGGAGACTGCATTTAATGTCATCCACCAGGATGAGATCATGAGCGGAGCCATGAATTATACCGCAAAAAAAGCAGTAGAAAAAACAGTAAACGACATAAAAGCAAGAGGAATGAGACCATCAGAAAATGGTCTGGGCACAACAGCCGCAGAACAAAAAAGAAAAACGGTTGGAGAAATGACAGGCAATGAAATCCTTGCAATGGCCAAAAAGGCAAAGAAAGGAGAGAAGATCTCATTTTGAATGCGGAAGGGAGACATATGAAAAACAAATTATTTTTGATTGACGGAACGCCGGAAAAACTCCTGACATTCTTTGCTACAGGAGAAAACACAACGACAGACATCAATGCGACGACAACAGACACATTGTCGCTGGAGATGAAAACATACTACGACAAGCTGCTTATCGAGCTGACTGGCCCAGCGCTGGTTCACGATCAGTTTGCACAGAAAAGAAACATTCCTAAAAATGGAGGAAAGAAGATTGAATTCAGAAAATTTGATTCACTTCCGAAAGCATTAACACCGCTGACAGAGGGCGTGACACCAAAAGGAAAGAAGATGTCTGTAACTGATATCACGGCAGAGGTATCCCAGTACGGAGATTACATTTTACTGTCAGATGTGATTCAGATGACGTCGATTGATCCGGTTGTCGTGGAGGCAACGGAAAAGATCGCGAAACAGGCAGGAAGAACATTAGATACCGTCACGAGGGAAGTAATCAACGCGGGAACAAATGTGCAGTATGCAGGAGGAGCGGCATCCAGATCTGCACTGACGGCGGCAAATGTTTTGACCGTTAAAGAAATCATGAAAGCGGTAACGACATTAAGAGGAATGGATGCGGAGCCGGTAGATGACGGCTTTGTGGCAATCGTTCATCCGTATGTGGAGTTTGACCTGATGAGAGATGAAGAATACAAAGAAATGTTTAAGTACACAAAACCGGAACCGATGTACAAAGGGGAGATTGGGAAATTTGCAGATGTGAGATTTGTAAGATCCACAGAGGCAAAGATCTGGAACCTGGCAGGAAATGGAGTTTCCGTGTTCTCCACGCTGGTGATCGGAAAGAATGCATATGGCACTACGGAAGTAGAGGGTGGAGGGCTGCAGCACATCGTGAAGCCATTGGGAAGCTCTGGAGCAGCAGATCCGTTGAATCAGAGATCAACAGTAGGATGGAAAGCGTTAAAAACAGCGGTGATACTTGTGCAGCAGTACATGGTAAGGATTGAGAGCTCCGCTTCGCAGTACGCAACAGCGGCGGCAAACTAAGGAGGGGTGAAGATGCCGACGAAGACAGAATCAAAAACAGAAGAAACAAAGGTTGAAGAGGTAACGACCGAAGAGGTAAAGAAACTGACGCCGGATGATCCAGGATACTGGGATGAGAAGATTTCTTACAAACCATTTTACGATGGAGTATATTACAAGGACGATATTTTTGTTTGCGTAAACGGCGAATCGAGAGTAATCAAAAGAGACATCGACGAACCGGTGATGTTGGAGCGAAAATTCATCCAGGCGATCAAAGATGCAGAAGAGCAACAGAGAGCAGCCAGAAGGTATCAGCTGGCACATATTAATAACGAGGTATAAAAAGAGGGAGGCGGTGCGAAAGTACCGCCTTTTTCAGAAAGGAGAAACATGGTCAAGATTAAAAGAAGGACGATGTACATCCCAAAAGATGAGGCATACATAGGGACAGTGAATGACAGCAATTCAGAATCCCGCGTATTTGTCATCGAAAGAGAAGAAGGGACACCGGACCTGTCGGCGCTTACATTTAAGCTGATCCTGCGAGATGAAAACGACAATCCAAACGAAGCGTATCTGGAAAAGACTGTATCAGAAAACGAGATACATCTGACATGGGGCATCCTACCATCAGACGTGGGAACGAGCGGGACACTGCTGGCACAGATCAAAGCGTTTGATGAACAGGGAGAAGTGCGCTGGAATTCGTTTACTGGAGCCTTTTATGTAGAGCAAAACCTAAAAGAACCGGACATGTCGGGGAACTTATCGGACTATGAGGCATTACAGAAAAAAGTAGAGAATGCGCTGGAAGAGGTGGAAGAGCTGAAAAGAACAGGGCTGAAAGGAGATCCGGGGCAGCAGGGAGAAAAAGGAGACAAAGGAGATCCGGGGCAGCAGGGAGAAAAAGGAGACAAAGGAGATCCGGGGCAGCAGGGAGAAAAAGGAGACAAAGGAGATCCGGGGAGCTTGAACGGCTTAATGGACGCGGTGACAGAATACACCGCAGCATCACAATATGCGCTGCCTAATAGCGGAGATAAGGTTGGAGCGTGGCTCGGAAAAGCACAGAAAGCACTGTTGGATGCAAGGAACGGGGAGACGGGAACGGTTGAATACACAACACCGGAATCATATACTGAACCGAAGTCTGGAATCACGCTAAAAACATTTATGGGAAGGGTGACGAAGGGGCTGGCAGATTTGTTTGCAGGTCTGGCGCTCAAGATCAATGCAAGCAAAGTCCTGTCTGCGGAAGAGTGGGGTGTCGCAATATCAGAGAGAGGCTACCTGGCAGACGCCAAGGATGTAAAGGATAGTCTTACGCAGCTAAACACGAATATAATAAACCAGATTAAAATTCAAAAGGCCAGCACAACTTTAAATAAAGTAAGCGGGGTGCAATCCTGGAGAGTTGATGCTCCCGCAATATCTGGATACAGGATGGTTGGAATTTTGGGTCTTGCGCATAATTATTGTTTAGAAGTCAATGTCGGCATGGAAGAGTTAAATCCGGGTTCTAGCGTCGATGGATTTGCAGCGAGATATAGTGGTTCTGGGACTTATACGGTATTTATTGAGGCTACCTTTCTGTATATTAAAGCTTAGCTTTTTCGTGTAAATGTTATTGAGGCCACACATCCATTGCCAAGTATATCGCTCCTGTCTATTCCATCCGCCTTGACATGTATTGTATTTTTACACCAACGACTTGCATCTAAATTGGTATCGAAAAATCCAACAGAGGCAACTTCTACCCTTGATACGGAAAAGTTATAATTATCCAAAATCTCAGGTGCAATGTAAAACACTGCTCTATAACCTATACCCGTGAACTGTACTCGTCCAGCATAATCCCCATCCGGCGGAATGTTTGAAATGAATTTCGTGTTTAGCTGCGAAAAGAAAGGAGAAAAAATGCATATAGAATTAAGATCCGGCACACCGATAGCCGGAACATGTAAAAGAATAAACGAAAACTTAATAAAGATCGAACTGCCGGACATCATGCCGACAGAAGAAGAAATAAAAGAATTGAAAGTAGTGAGAGAAAGTGGAGAGCTGCTTTTTGACGGGACGGGATACGACACCATTTATCGAACAATCGAAAACGGCTACATCCTATCCAATGACGGCAGCGTATACGAACCACCCGCAGAACCAGACCCAGAGCCGGTCTATGAGCCTACCCTCGATGAGCTTAAAACAGCAAAGAAACAGGAAGTGAGCGCTGCCTGTGAGCAGACCATTGCAAGGGGTATTGATGTGCAGCTTCCGGGCGGCGCGGAGCATTTTTCCCTGACTGCCAACGACCAGATCAATCTGATCGGGAGCCAGGCCGCTGTCACGGCCGGAGAGCAGCAGATTGCATATCATGAGGACGGCAAACCGTGCCGGTATTACACTCCGGAAGAGATTGGTCTTATCGTGCAGCAGACCATGTTTTGGATTGGGTATCATCGGACGTATTGCAACAGTATCAACATGTGGATCCAGGCGGTGACTGACAAAGAGGATCTACAGGAGATTTATTACGGCGCGGATGTGCCTGCAGAGCACCAGTCCGAGGTGTTAAAGGATTATCTGGCCAAGATCGCAGCGAGCACAAAATAAGGGAGAGAACGAAGTGAGATGGTATGTAGAAGAACTGATATTGTCATGGATAGGTGGGGCAATATATATAGCATTGGAAATGATCTGGAGAGGGAGAACTCACTGGACGATGTTCTTTCTGGGAGGTCTATGCTTTGTGCTGATCGGTCTGATCAATGAACTGATACCATGGTGTATGCCGCTCTGGCAGCAGGCGCTGATCGGGACAGGGATTATCACATCCTTGGAGTTCCTGACTGGGTGCATCGTCAATCTGGCGCTGGGATGGAATGTGTGGGACTACAGCGAGATGCCGGGGAACGTCCTGGGACAGATATGCCCGCAGTATACAGTGCTATGGATTCCGGTATCACTGGCAGGGATATTCACGGATGATTATTTAAAATTCGGAATTTGGGGAAGGGAAAAACCACATTATTGCATGTGGAGGCACAAGACAGCAGAAAGTCAATAAAAGAAACTTACAAGAAAGAGACGTTTTACCAATATGGTTCAGAAAGGAGAAAACATGATTTTTACAAGAAAACCGACAACGGCAGGAACAAAGATAAAAATGGAGTTTCCGGTAGAAGGAACAAGGTTCCTCGTAAAAAATCTGACAGAGGGAGATATATACGCGGCTATGAAGGATACAGAAGACAAAGATTTATATGTGTTAATACCGGGAAACACGGCACAGGTGATTGAATCAAAACTTGAACCAAGCAAAGCTATCACAATTATCCCGGACGAGACATCCGAGAAGGGAGTTGAAGTGCAATGTTTGAGGTGGTAGGACAGGACATCATTTCAGGCAACATGGGGTTTATTGGCACAGATCCAGATAGGCTGTATCGCATGGGGGCAGCAGAGAAAACGGAAGATGTCACCGTCACAGGAAACCCAGCTGTGCTGGACAATGCAACGGGAAAGCCGTTCAAGGATTTACACATCTACGGACGGAGCGAGCAGATGACAACCACAGGGGCTCAGATACTAAAATTGGTTGACAGAGAACCTGTAACGATATGTGGTTTGACATGGCAAATAAAGAACCAATGTATATCTGTGAACGGTACAGCCACAGACGAAGGAAATGTTACGGATTTTTATATCTGTGGCGATAGAAGTGTATATGCAGATGTAGATTTTCCGGAGGGGGGAATAACGATATCTGCCGATTTGCCAAAGGACATTGTAATGTATGTTGTAAAAAACAGTGGAACTGTTTTAACATATATTACCTCACAAAACAAGGATGGTTCTTTTGAACATATATCTGGAAACAAATATCGCATCATGTTCAGAGCAACGAAGAAAGGTGCAATATGCGATAATGTTATCAAAGCAATGTTTAATCGAGGAGATGTAGCACTCCCGTGGGAACCATACACCGGCGGCAAGCCGTCCCCATCACCGGATTACCCGCAGGAGATTCAGAGTGCAGGTGATAATGGAAATCTCAGTGTCATTGTAAAAAATCCTGATAATGAGCAGATGCAATCCGTGTCTTTCTCAACACCCAATGGTCTTCCTGGTATTCTAGTCTCGGCAGGTGGTAACTATACTGATGAGACTGGTCAGCAGTGGATCTGCGATGAGGTGGATCTCGGACGGGAAGTGTATGTGCAGAGGGTAAAAGTGATACACATAGACATAACACGATACACTCAGAGCGAAAACGGTGGCAGCCATTGGTATGTGAGATATGAGATATATGATAGCATGTTAAATAGTCGTGGACAAAAAGCCTTTGAAAGCATAATGTGCACAACGATGCAGGTTGTTCCGCAAAATAAAGAGACAGCGTATAGTTATCCCATTGTTGCACCGTATGGACACGCAGACAGAGTAGAATTACGATTCAGGGCACCGAAAAACCTGTATACAACAATACAGGATTTTCAAGATATAATCACGGGCGCTGAAATAAGATATCCGCTTGCCACTCCCATCGAAACCCCACTCACTGCCGATGAGATTGCGGCCTACAAGTCCTTGCGAACTTACCGAGGCACTACGATTGTAGAGGCGGAAGATAAGGCAGGGATATCAGTAACTTATAAGCGCCATGCAAAGACAGACAATATTTCGGCAGAGAAAAAATAGAGGAAAGCGAAAAGAAGGAATACGATGAAAGTTAAGGACGCAATAGAAAAGACAAATCAACTGAAAGCAAACGTATACAGCGAAGAAAACATGTCAGAGTGGCTGTCGGAACTGGAAAACTATGCCATCGAGAGCGTATTTAACCGGGCGGAAGGAAACGACTTTCCACTGGTGAAATATTCCTACGAAGACGACGAAGAAAAAGAACTGATGATACCGGATCCTTATTCGGAGATCTATATTTATTATCTTGCAGCAAAAATCGACTATTGGAACAAGGAACTGGATTCCTACAACAATAACATGAGCATGTACAATGCATCATACAGTAGCTTTGCGGCAAAATACCGGAGGGAACACATGCCGAAGCAGACAAAGCGCCCGCCGGTATTTTTGCATTAAGGAGGATATATGGAGACACTGCCAAGCCTTACGGCATCTTCAAGGACGGTGCAGTCGGTATCTGATTTCAGGGGATACAACCACAATCTGGTGATCGAAGACAATCAATTTTACGACATGAGAAATTTGTCGCTGGATGAATATCCGGTACTGACACAGCGCCAGCCGCGCGGAACAATAAAAAAACTGAATAAACCAAATGGATTGTTCGCGAAAAACAAGATCGTATATGCAGATGGGACAAATCTTTATTACGGAGATGAGCTGATCGCACAGGTGACGGACAGCAAAAAGCAGTTTGCATCTATGGGAGCCTATATCTTGGTATGGCCGGATAAGATCATGTACAACACGTTCGATGACACAATCACAAAACTGGAGAACAAAACGGAATTTACCGGTAAGGTAAAGATTGAGAAGGCCAACATATCCGATTCCCAGCAGACGACCACAGATTACACATCATACGTAAAAATCACAGCAGCAGGGATAGGAAAAGGGTTCAAGCAGTACGATGGTGTATCTATATCTGGAATATCGCAGGAAGATCTGAATGCAACGAAAGTACTCTGGGAAGTGGCAGATGATTCCGTACTGGTGATTGGATCCGTAGAAAAGACGATAGAAGAGCAGATGACAATCACTTTGGAAAGAAAAGTACCGGACATGGAATTTTTCACAGAATCAGAAAATCGGTTATGGGGATGCTCTTCGAAGAACCACGAACTATACGCATGCAAAATCGGGGATCCGACAAACTGGAATGCTTTTGAAAACCTGTCAACAGATTCCTATGCGGTAACGATTGGCTCAGACGGGGACTTCACGGGAGCGGCAACGTACATGGGATACGTCCTGTTCTTCAAGGAGGACACAATCCACACGGTCATGGGAAACAAACCGGCCAACTACCAGGTGCAGGGATCCAAGGGAAGAGGAATAGAGAAAGGGTCGGAGCTTTCGCCGGTGATTGTAAACGAGACGCTATATTACAAAGCAAGAACCGGAATTGTGGCGTATCAGGGAACGTCAGCAACATCCATAGCCTCAGACATGGGAACGGTACAGTACAAAGATGCTGTGGCAGGGTATCTGGGAAACAAATATTACTGCTCCATGAAACAGGGAGAAAAATATTACCTGTTTTGTTACGATGAAAGCAAGGGGATGTGGACAAAGGAAGATGAGACACAGGCGCTCTTCATGGCGACCCTGGAAAACAATCTATACTACATAGATGCAGAAGGGTATTTGAAAACCATAGCAGGAGAAGATGATGAGAACATCCAGTGGGAGGCAATCTCAGGAGAGATCATGATGGCGTACAACAGAAAATACCTCTGCAAGATCAATATTAGGGCAACACTGGAAGAAAGAGCAACACTGGAAGTATGGGTACAATACGACAATGAAAAAATATGGGCCAGGATAACGACGATCACAGCCAGGAAACACAGAGCCTACGACATCCCGGTTATACCGCGCAGGTGCGACAGACTGAGAATAAAGCTATCAGGGCGAGGAAAAAGCTGGATCTACGGAATAGACAAGCAATTTGAGATGGGAAGTGATGTATGTGTCAACATGGGGCGGCATTGATATACCGGACATAAAATCAGATGATCTGCTGAATGAAAAAAAGATAAGCATGATAATGCAGCAGCTACAGCTGATTGACAGAAACATAAGGTTTGCAATGTACAATCTGGATCCGGAAGAGAATTTTGACAAAGCAGCGCTTGCCTCCTACAACGGGCTGAAATCAGAAGTAAAGAAGCTGGGAAAGGATGGAACGGAATACAGAACACTCATCGAGCAGACGGAAGAAAAGATAAGACTGGAAGCGGAACGGGCATCGGCAGCAGAAGGGAAATTAAGCGCGGATCTGGAAGTGACTGCAGAGGGAATAGCATCCAAGGTGTCAAAGAACGAGATCATATCCACCATAAACCAGTCAGCGGAACGGGTGTTAATACAGGCACAGAAAATAAATCTGGACGGAGAACTGACGGCGGGAGAGAACTTCCGCCTGAACATCAACACAAACACAAAACTGTATGATGTTCTGGGGCTGAATTACAAAGACGGAGTGCACACGTTAATGACAGGCATTAAGCCGGGAGACATTGCGGTACATTTCGATGACATTGAAGCGAGCATGAGCACGGACGGATTCGCCTTTTCTAAGGACGATGGGACAATAGATGCCCTGTATGGGAAAAACGCATACACGAAAGGATATGGAGATTTCAGAGGGGGTATATTTATAGGTTCCGGGTCAGGGCTGGCAACAAGATACGGGGACAGCATGCTGATTCAGGATTACGGAAATGGGAATGTGGCATCGAACGCCGCAGGAGGAACGCTGCTTGTGGGATACAAAAACACAACGGGGGTGCAAATAATACCGGAAATACACGGAAATATAACGATAACAAAAGATCCGAGTGCAGCAGACTATCCGGACGTTGAAATATGGGGAAATGTGGTAGTACACGGAACAGTTTATTATGACGGTTTGGAACAAAATTAAGGAGGGACAGCATGGCAACATATCAGATCAAGAAAGGAGATACACTTTCAGGAATCGCAAAGCAGTACGGCGTATCGGTGGGAGACATTGCCTCTGCCAATGGAATCAGCAACCCAAACAAAATAAGCGCCGGGGCAACACTGACGATCCCTGGGGGCGGCGGAGCAGCAAGCGCATCATCAAGCAGCGTATCATATTCTTCCTCATCATCGGGAGGGAAGCCGGACTATACGCCATCGGGCCGGACGAATGAAGCTTATGAAAAATACCAGTCAGCACAGAACAACAAACCGAATGCATACCAGGAATCCCAGACGCTGGGAGATTTAAGGAAGCAGTTAGAAGATTTTGAAGCAAAGAAACCGGGAGATTATCAGAGCGCATACAAAACGCAGATAGATGATATCCTGGGGCAGATCTTAGGCAAAGGGGACTTTAACTGGGATCCGAACAAAGACCAGCTCTACCAGTCCATGGCAGACCAATACAGGGTAAAAGGAAACAAAGCCATGAGGGATACCATGGGAAGCGCAGCGGCAATGACGGGAGGGTATGGCTCTTCCTACGCGACAACAGCGGGGCAGCAGGCGTATGACGACTACATGCAGCAGTGGGCAGACCGGGCAACAGACTACTACAACATGGCCTTACAGCAATACAACAGCGAAATGAATAACCTGAACAACAAAATGTCAGCACTTCGGACAGCAGATGACACAGATTACGGAAGATACCGCGACACAGTAAATGACTGGTACACAGACAGAAATTACCTGACAGACAAAGTAAACACGCAGTACGACAACGAGTACGGGCAGTACCGGGATACGGTAAGCGATTATTACAACGACCTGGAAGCGGCAAGGGCGCTGTATCAACAGTTGTACGGGGAGGATTGGGACAAGTACCAGTCAGACCTTAGCCAGTACAACACTGATCGGAACTATGATTTCGAGGTGGCACAGGCCGACAGAGAGTATCAGCTGGCATTGAAAAAGCTTGCAGCATCAGGAAGCGGGTCATCCAAAAGCACACCCAAAAAAGGAGAGAAGGTTACATACAATGAAGCAATAATGGGGGCAAGCAGAAAAGGGACAAGCAAATCGGCGCAGCTAAACTATGCAAATAAATTGCTGGATAATGGAAATGTGTCGGATTCTGATTATACAAAACTTCTAAACCAAATCATAGGAGGATATGCACCGGGATATACAAAGACAAAGAAATAAGGAGGAGAACATGGCATCACAGGCACAGATTAAAGCAAGAGAAAATATTATGAATATTAGAAGAAAACGGGAAGAAGAGGAGAACTCTTCCCGTTTTTCGTATTCAGAGAATGAAGACCCGATGACAGTGGCAAGAAGAAACATATCCACGATCAGAGGAAAGCAGCTGACGGATAACACAAGCAGATTAGACAGCCTGAGGAAGTCGGCAGAAGAAAGAAGAATAAGACAGGAAGCGCTGAATAAATACAAGAGGATCGTAGGAACAGATAATGCGGAAGAAGTAAAGAGGATAGGAAGCGTAGGACAGGCGCTGGATGAAAGAATACAAAGGTCAATGGGCGTCAAGGGAGACAGGATCGGTTCAGAGAGACTGGAAAGAGCTGTAGCTTTGGATCGAATGAAAAAAAGCACTGCCGAAAAGGATGCACTTGAAAAAGATACACAGTATTACAAAAGGCTTCTGACAGATGATTCCCAGATGGATGCAAACACCAGAAGACAGGCACTTGAAAAATTAAAAAGAACCATCATGACAGAACAGATCACCGGGGATTCAAAGACACTTTCCGACCTCTCCAAAAGCTTTTCAAATGCGACCGGAAAGAAAGTATCGCAGACAGATGCTTATCAGATGCTGGAAAATGCACAGAAGAAAATTAGAGGAGACAAATACGACCAGAAGATGGGAGAAAAGCGGAAAGAACTGGAAAAGGTTCTGGATGAAAAAGGATTTGAAACAGCGGCAAAAAAAGGAAGTCAGATCGCCCAGAAAAAGACGGTATACAATGCCGACATGTTGGCCGGATACCAGAACGAGGACAAATCATATCCTGATATTTTCAAGAGCCAGACAGAGTACGAACAGTACCAGGACATGACGGATACAGAAAAGGATGTGTTCAATTACTATCTGGCCACAGAAGGGGTGCAGAAGGCAAAAGAATACTTAAATGCCGCAAAGCGGGATATCACAAAGAGGCAGAACGAAGCTTACACAGAGAAAATGAAGCAGTACGCAACGGAACACCCTGTATTATCATCTGGTTCCTCGGTGGCAGCGGGATTTGCAACGGGTCTCGGAGCTTTGGAAACTATGCGCCAAAATGCAGAGAATGTCCTGACAGGAAACAATATGCCGGTAGACATAAACTCAAAACTATTTAGGCCGACAAATGCACAAAACACCATCAGAAACACTGTGATGGAAAACTTCCAGGGAAGCGAAGCTGTAAAAGGCTTAAAGAGATTCCTGTACCAGACCGGAATGTCTATGGCAGATTTTGGAACACAGGCGGCAGCAGGAGCGTTAGTGGGAGGATTTGCAGGAGAGGCTGCATCTCTTGCCGGGGCATCGGCAGAGAGGGCGGCACAGATCACGGCAACGATCGCAAACAATGCATCACTTCCAATCATGGGAGCAGGAGCAATGTCCCAGACGGTAAAAGAAGTGATCGAGAACGGAGGAACCAACGATCAGGCTATGCAGCTGGGGCTGATTGCAGGAGCAGCGGAAATGGTAACGGAGAGACTGGGAATCGACAATCTGTCCAAGTTATCAAGCCAGGGTGTGAACTCCGTAAAGAGAGCAGTGCACAAGATCATTGCAGAAGGGGCGATCCCGGAAGGTTTGGAAGAAGTTGTCTCAGATATTGTAAACAACGTGGCAAACGATGCGATCATGCAGGAAAACTCTGACTTTAATCAGGCTGTTGAACGGTACATGACACCAAATGCAATGACAGGAGAGCATATTTCAAGAAGACAGGCGGAAGATCTGGCAATGAAAGACAGGATCAAGGACATGGCACTTTCATTTGCAGGAGGAGCACTGTCTGGAGGAATCATGGCAGCAGGAGCCTATGGAAGCGGTTATATCGAGGGCGGATACCTGGGAAGAGAATTAAACAGCTACGAAGATTTCAGTGATGCGCAGCTCATCAGAGATGGAAAGGCAATGACGGGAACAAATTCCGCAGATCTGGCAGAATACTACGAGGGGAAAGGGAAACTTTCTGACAGACAGAGAGCAGAGCTGTTCAACCAGATCCTGCAGGATTCGGATGGTAAATACACGCCATCACCGGAAATCAAACAGAACGAGACAGAAGATGCACAGGCCGAAGCTGAAAATGCACAGGCCGAAGCTGAAAATGCACAGGACGAAGCTGAAAATGCACAGGCCGGGGGCGAAAATGCACCGGTAGAATTAACTGCGGAAGATTTGCATGAACCACAGATTGACACACAGGCAAAAGAAAAAACGACAGTGCAGGAAAATGTACGACAAAGAGAAAAAGTGCCGGAAACGGGCACACAGCGAAGCGTAGAGGGGGTAAATTACAAAGGGCTACAGGGAAATATCGCAGGAATCGACCGGGTGGAGAATGGAAAGATTTACGCACGGGTAAACACCGGAGACGCCACCATTGTGCAGCCGGTGAGCAACCTGAACTTTGATAATGCGGTCACTCAGGCACTTTATCAGACGGCGGAAGGGTACAAAAATGCTGGGGCCAGGAATTTTGTCGCAGAATACACAGGAGAAAACCTGATTGCCTACAGAAAAGGCTTTAATGCTTACTACGATGCAGCAACCGTAGGCATCCCAATGAAAAATGTGAACAGCGTATATGGAAACATGCTCACCGATCACCAGAAGATGGCGGCATACATGGCCGGAGAAGCGGACCTGAATTTCGACCAGAAACTTGCAGAAATGAGCGCAGCAAGAGCGTCAAAGGCAGCGGGGGCGCAGGTAGTAGAAAACGAAGCTTTCCAGAGCCTGCCAAAGGAGAGCCAGAGCATATTAAAAGCATACGCGAAGATGTCCGGAGCAAACATAGTGGTGGACGAGACGATTTCTGCCGGAAATGGCCGGTATGCGAACGGATACTATGACAACAACGGAACAATTCATATCGCCGCCGATAGCACAAGCCCGATCAGCGTGGTTGCAAATCATGAATTAACACACTACCTGCAGCAGTATTCGCCGATCTATGATGAATACAAAAATAAGGTCGTGGACTACCTGATGGCAAAAGACGGCACCACGCTGGATGATTTGATCGAAAAGCAGATGTCCAATTACGAGAACACCGGCCGGCAGATATCCAGAGAGGAAGCCATGGATGAGATCGTGGCCAATGCCAGCGAACTCTTCTTGACGGACGAATCAGCGGTGCAGCAGATGGTAAAAGAAAATAAATCCATCGGAGAAAAGATCCTGGACTTCTTTAAGGAATTTATTTCAAATCTAAAAGAAATGCTTACAGGGTACGAACCGAAGAGCAAAGAGGCCCAGATGCTCAACGAGAATTTAAAAGCAGCACAGAAAGCGGAGAAGATCTGGCTGGAAGCCATGCGGGATGCAAGGCAGGTAGGACGGAAAACAACAGAGAATTCCGAAACAGGCAGTGAAATAAAGAAATCCTTTAGCCCAAAGGAAGATATGAATTTTTCTATAAGGGAAGAGGAGGGGGAAAGATATGTAAATGTGGATACGGATCAAGAATTATTCGAGGGAATGGACGATGCAGAAGCTGCAAAAATGGCAAAAACCATAATAAAAGACAGATTTCAAGGAAAAAAACTAGAGAAAAACGCGCTTGTATCATCAAAAACGGCCGGAGAATATACCCATCCAGCGAAGAGAATGAAAAAAGATGCATACAGGGCAAAAATGCAAGCATCTACGGAGCTTGACAATCTAGTGAAAGTGTCGGAGTTTATTGGACATAAAAACGACGAAAATGGAAGACATGGCAAAATGGCTGCGAATGGATGGGATTACTACAAGACGATTTTTAGGTTGGGAGATAGATATTTTGAAGGAAAGGTAAACATAGCCAAAGGGACGGATGTCGATGTACTATATGATATTACAGACATAAAAGAAAGAGAAATTGCTAAAAGTCCATCGGGACAATCAAAAGAAAACCCGATATCAATTAGCAATCTCTCTGAAAACAATATAACAAATGCAGAGGAAAAAGTCAACGAAAAAGACATTCGATACCAGATGGAAGACACTTCCGAAGTGGACTACGATACACTGAAAGCAGAAAACAAGGAGCTGCGCAGCATCAACAAGAATTTGCAGGATATGATCGCCCTGGAATACGGGGCAGAACCGCAGCAGGATGCTATAAGAAAAGTATCAAAGCACATTCTGAAAGAATATGAAAGCGAATATGACGCGAAGACCTTGGAGAAAAACCTGACGGCAATATGGAAATACCTTGCAAACAATCAGAATCCGAACGGGGAAGAATTGGCGGCGGTGACATCCAGAGTAGCAAAAGGAATCCTGGAAAAATCGAGGCATCTGGACACGGAGATGAGGGACCAGTATAAGGATATGCTCAAAGGGATTCGAAGTACAAAGCTGAAACTGGACGAGCAGTATCGAGGGGACTTAGACCAGGTCGGCGGATACTCGGATTTCCGGAAAAAGAATTTCGGAAAGATCAGATTAAGTAATGAAGGAATAGAAGTGGATTCCTACTATCAGGAGCTGGCATCCCAGCACCCGGAGTTGTTCGATGCAGAGAAGTACACAACACCCGCAGATCAGCTTATGAACATCGCGGACGTTGTACAGATGTTACAACCGACATACATAAATCCATACGGAATGAATATGGATCAGGCAGCAGCAGACCTGGCGTACAAGATCTATGATTCCTATTACAACATTGCAAAGAAGGGAAACGCCCTGGAAACAAAGAAGATCGCAGAGATGAACCGAGCGAGAAGCCAGTTCAAGGAGCGACAGGGAAAGATCAGAGAGGAGATGCAACAGAGATACGAAGAGCGACTGAAAACGCTGAAAGAGGAAAATGCAGCCTTGAAAAGAGGGGAATCCGAAAAACTTTTAGAGCAGAAAGCAAAGTACGATTCCATGATACGGCGCCGCGCCCAGCTGCGGGAAGAATCCGGGGAGAGGACGCAGCTACTGAAAGCACTGAACCGGATCAACCGCATGAGAAGCACGCCGGAGAATATGAAAAAGGCGCAGGAGCTGATTGGAAATATTGATCTTGCGGCAAAGAGTATGACGGCGCAGGGGCAATACAATCTGGAACTTTTACGGGATAGATATCTTCAAGAGCTGAAAAATAATCCGGATTTCACAGAATCAAAATCTATCGAGGAAAGAATAAAGAGGCTGGACAAGGAAAGAATATCCGATCTGGGGATCGGCGGAGTACGAGACCTCCTGGAGGCTGTACTGGAATTCGAGCATAAAGTAAAAACGGACGCAAAGCAGATTGATTCTGAATGGAAGAAGACAAATTACGATCTGGCAAGAAAGATTGAAGACGAGGTAAAGGGATCAAAGGGGTACAACCCCAATAATCCAGCCAGTAATTTTACCAACATGTACAATACATCCATATTGTCAGCAGAAAGAGAGTTCAGGAAGATTGCAGGATATGCGAAAAATAGCCAGATGGAGCAGCAGGCAAAAGAACTGAATAAGGGACAACTGAAAAAAACAAAATTTCAGCAGGATGCAGCTGAATATTTCAGACCGTTTATCGAGAAGGAGGGAAAGTGGATTGACACGGTGACCGGGGAAAAGGCAAAACTGGTGAAGATTGGAGAAAAGAACGGAAAAGATATCATGGTTACACCGGCAATGCGTATGTCCTTATACCTGCATGCAAAGGCGGAAGCGAACTTACGCCACATCATAGGCGGGACAAATATTGTGAAAGGGCAGCTCAATCAGTATCAGGGCGGCGGAATCACGGTGCCGGATATGAAACTGTACCAGAAAGGGAAAGTATCTGACGCGTATGCAAGAGGGGAAACAATCAAGCTTACAAAAACAGGGCTGCAAAAGATACTTTCCGAAATGACGCCGAAAGAGAAACGGTTCGCAGAGATGGTGAGCGGGTTCTTCAATGGACAAATGAAGGAGGCTATCAACGATACCTCTCTGAAATTGGATGGATTCGAAAAGGCAAGAGTAACAAATTACTTCCCGATCAGGACAAACAAAAACTTTACCAATACGGATTTTGACACGCTGGTAAAAGATGCCACTATCGAGGGAATGGGAATCTTAAAGCAGAGATCTGGAGGGACAAACCCGGTAATGCTGGAAGATATTTTTAACGTGCTGAACCGGCAGATAGACAGCGTGTCATCCTATTACGGTCTGGCAATTCCGATCAGGAATTTTAACAAAATATATAACTCCACTGCATCGGAATACGAAAGCTCTGTAAAATCCACGATCGCAGAGAAATGGGGGACCAGGGGACAGAAGTACATTGAGAATCTTCTTTCTGATCTGCAGGGAGGAAGAAAGAGCGAAATGAACTGGCTGGATCGGATGAGAGGCCGCTACGCCCAGGCAGTACTTACATTAAACCCGTCCGTCACCATGAAACAGGCAGCATCATACCCAACAGCAGCGGCGACACTTGGGTGGGGGCCGATCACAAAGGCGCTGGTAAATCAGACGGTGAGAACAGACAGAGCACTGATTGACAAATATTCGCCGCTCCTCTGGTACAGAAATCAAGGCAATGTGACGAATGATATTGCAGATATCAATCAGACGAAGACCTGGGCAACCAGGGCGCCGAAGCTGATACAGAAATATCTCTTGAACTGGATCCAGAACACAGACACACTGACGGTGCAGCGGCTGTGGCTGGCATCCGAGTATTACGTGCAGGATGAAATGAA
>ERZ1035037.185-NODE-185-length-24036-cov-34.123264_pt1 | contig 24036 bp, 31 predicted proteins | sample MGYA00520618_ERZ1035037 | MGnify/ENA primary metagenome ERZ1035037 (study PRJEB33766, sample SAMN09781741) | gut metagenome | biome: gut microbiome | host: Homo sapiens | place: Madagascar | study: EMG produced TPA metagenomics assembly of the PRJNA485056 data...
ATATTATATATTATTTTTTTAAAAATGTCAAAAAATTTTTAAAAGTAGTTTATTGAAGAAATTGTTGAGATATTTTTATAATTAATTTTCTATGGTCTTTTGGACCAGTTATCCGCAATTATTAAATCTTGTGTTTCATCATCATAGCCAATTATTGTAATTGTATGATTAGAATATTTTTCACATTTCCAGAAAGACAAAATAATTGGTTTATTCATATCAATTAAATTTTTAATTGTAGTAAAATTATATCCAACTTCTTTTAAATACTTTGAACTAGTTTGACATTTTTGTTTAGAAAAATATTCTAAAGATTTATTAAAAATATTTTTGATAAGTAAAGGATTAGTTCCTCGTTTATCATTATAATAATATTTTTTTCCAATAGATTCAACTACATTATAAATTTCTTTTTCAGAAGGGTTTCTAAAACGAGTATAACAAATAGAGGTTATACTCGTTAAAGAACAATTGCGTTTATCGCCAAAATCTTCTTGATCTAAAAAGAAAAAAATTTTAATACGGTGTTCCATAAATTAGTCGCCCCAACAGACAGGCATCGTAACCCAAGCGGAACCATTATAATATTTTAATCCAGAATTTGATGTAGTATCTACCCAAAGGAGTTTCGTATCAGTTGGAGCTGTTGTCCCTATAGAGAAAACTTTTGTTAATGTAGTAGATACAGTATTACTTAATGTTTTTAAATCCTCTGAAAAACTAGTCTGTTGAGTTTGTAAAGTATCTAATTTTGAAGCAGTAGTTGTATTTGCTGTTTTTAAAGAAGATACTGAATTATTTAAAGTCTAATAATTCGTTTCAAGGTCAGTTAAATTATCTTTTAAAGTTGAATCAGAGGCCTTTAAAGTAGTAATTTCAGTAGATAAATTATTGATAGAAGTTTCTGCGGCGGCGCCAATATCAGCTAATACTTCTGCTGGTTCACGATAATAAATCTATCCGTTATTTATGGTAGCAAATTTACCAGCTTTATTAGTAGCACCAGTAGTTTGTAATATTGTACCAGTTATTGTACCATCTTTACTAATTGTAGCATCACCAATAGTTACATTAGTTTGATTATTTTCATTCGCGCTAAGTAGCTGTTGAAAAAGTAAAGGTTTAGACATAATTATTTACTCCTTTCCTAAATATTAAGACCAAGCAACAGGAACAGTGGTCCAAGTGCCAGTAGTAGAAGTTCTATATTTTAAATAGCCAGTAGAAGCAGTTGTATCAACCCAAAGTAATGGCGTAGTTCCAGACGCAGGTTTAGTAGATCCAATATAAATGGCGTAGTCAGTGGTAGTTCCAATTACCGGAGTTTTATCTATTGTAGACCAGGAACCGTCCGCGCGCAAGTATTTAGTAGTGCTACCATCTGATTTTGGGACAATACCATTTTTAGTGCTTGAAAATAATCCAATAGCACTATCGTCTACATATTTTTTAGTAACTACATCACCATTTGCGGAAGGAGTATAGCTACTATCCATAGTAATTTTTCCGCTGGCAGTCATTATATTAGATTTATTTTTATATACTGCTTGCTCTACATCATCGGGAATGGTGGCTAATTTATCATCAATTTGTTTAATAGCACTACTTACTTTATTATTAATATCAGTAGATGCGGAAGCTACTTTAGAATCCATATCAGAACTAGCTTTTTCAACGGCCTATTGGATTAAAGCGAGTTTAGCATCAACATTAACAGAAGCAGCGCCTTCAATACCCATTACTGTAAGATAATCACCTTTTTTAGCAGCCCAATCTATTAAAGTAAGAGTATTATTACTGATAGTATAGTTATCAGTTTCTTTCATCATTACGCCATTATAATAAGCAGTTAATGTTCCAGAATCATTATTAAAATCAAAAGGAATGGTAAATGTTGATTGTGTGGCATCTGCTACAGTGAAAGTATATTTATTAGTAATTGAATGATAATCAACACCTGCGGTTGCCGCTGTAATAGTAGTACCATCACTCTTTAAAATACCTGTTGGGAGAGAAACAAGAGTAGCTTTAACGGGAGTTTCCCATTTTTCGCCATTCGTGTCTTTTACTAAAGTATCACCTGCGGTTCCGCCGTCAGGAAAACAAGAACTAAAATCTAAATCATTAATTTTAGTTATTCCATCACCAATTTTTATTTTATTTAAATCATCATAGATGATAATTTCACCTTTTAAAGGAATAAAATTAGTCGCTTTTGCCCAATTCGCGGAGCTATCGTGTTTTTGGACTATACGACCTTGATATGTTTTATTAGCCATATTATTTTCCTTTCTTTAAAAATTTTTATTGTTTAACTGCATTTGCTTGAAGCCAGGTTAAAAGATCTCCAGTAGCAGGTTCATCAAGAACAATAGTACGGTATGCTTCGTCTTTCCATCCAGTAAAAGAGCCACCAAGCATATCGGAACGCCAAACTTCAGTATATTCATTATTATTTTTTCTATAACTAATTGACATTGGTATTGCTGGCATAATTAAATTTTCCTTTCTATATTAATTATATGATATATTAAATTTTGCAAATTTTTCTTCATTAGAAGTAAAATTTGCAGTAGCACTAAATGTAAGTCCACTATTTAAAGGAATGTCACTATTAATAACCCACGTTTCAGTAGTGTTAATAATAGGCTTGGTAATAGACCATTTGATTTTTGAGAGGTCAAGATTAAGCGCGGGTCGCACAACATAACTATTAACAACACCACGGTTGAGCAAGTCACCATTATAACCACTCACAGTCCACGCAGAACCAGACTTGTCGGCAACAGAAGACCGTAGCCATGGATATTTAGATACTTTAGTTGTACTATTCCAAAACATTATCACTAATTCATTAGAAGTAATACATACCTTACCGATATAATCAAAAATGTCTTTCAAATCAAGTGCAAATACATTACGTTTTCCAACAGTTACACTACCAACATTATCGACATTGTCATAGTCTGAATTAGACCAATTGTATTGATATTGATAAGTATATGTAGGTGTATTTGGCGTATTAGGTTCACCATAATACTTGTAGCAATATTGTACCACATTCTCAGGAACTATTGCATTCTTAGTTTCGATTGATAGAGTATTATACCAAGTAGTGTTCAGATATGTATCTAAAGTCGAACTATCGTACTTCTAAGCAGTAGTTGAACCAAATGTAGTAGTTGTACTTGTACTATTATAAACACTCGTCAAATCATCCCACATTCCCATGACCTTACAAACATTCCCATTTACACTTAACACCCTATACTATCTACTTGTTCCATCTAGATTCATATAAATTAATGTTCCTTTTGGAACAATAGGAGGATCAGAAGCAACTTTTGCGCGCACTAAAGAATTATTTATTTTTATAATATTATTTTTAGAACTCTGCTTTATTCTTACTAAATTACCATTTTCTACTATATTATCACTATTAATAGAAATTAAACTATTATTAGCAAGAGCAATATTTTTATTTTGTAATAATATTTTCATTGATTATCTCCTTTCTTTTAAGAGATTGATAAATATTTATTGAGATGGCATAATATATCCAGCAATATTTAATGTATAATATGTCTTTGACCAATAATAACTTGAATTGCCAATCGTCATATAAAATTTTGAAGAATTTTGGTCAAAAGAGTGTGAAAAATTAATATTATTATTATTATATCCATCAAACTAAAATACATCACCATTTACAGCATAATATCCGTCTAAAAAAGCATAAATTCCTCCATCAGAAGGAACGTAATATCCATTTGGTTTAATTGAAATAGATTGCATCTAAAAATTAGGTGGTATAGATACATTATCCCAATATATTGTCTACGTATTTTCAAAAAGTGTATTTCCAGCTCGAATGATGCAATAATAAAAATCTTGCCGAGTTCCGGTAACTCCAAAAATAGACACTCCAGATACAATATTACCAGGAATAAGATTACTATCTCCTTGAACTTGTATTGTACCTGTAGTATATCTTCCAGGGTTAACAGCAATTTTTGTATCAGTCCCTGGAGTTATTGTAATACCGTTTTGAGTTTGTAGCTATAATGTTTTGCTTGTTCCACTTGATAAATAACCACTATTTCCCACACTTGAAGTAATTAAACCATTACTATCTACCCTAATCCCATTTAAAGAACCGGTTGGCATAGCATTAACAGTTACTTTAGATAATCCATCATAATCATTATCAGGCGTTATAATTTGAGAAGAGGTTGATGGTGTAATAATTTTATCTTGTAATTTAGGATTTCCACCACCGCTACTTATTACTTCTATACTCACATTGAACCTCCTTTATAGACAAAAAAAATGGTGTTACCTCTTTTGTATAATTAGAAGTAACACCATTTAAAAATAGTTTTCTCAATAATCATTTCCAAAAGAGTAAAACCAAAATATATATTTAAATTTTAAGTTATCAATTTCAAACTTAAATTTTTTATCTACATTATATATTAGTTTTTGGGAATGATAATATATTAAATTCGCCCAAAAGAAAAAAGGCTCTCAATTAAGAGAGCCTTTAATTAAATATTTACTGTAGAGGAACCGCAATCAAAGATGACATAATTAGTTTGCGCGAGCGCTTCAATAGAGGGTGTACCCCAAGTTCCGTTGCCTTTAAGAAAATTGTCCTTATTGGCGGCCGCGGGCGCAGGTACTAAACCCTTTGTTCCACTACTGGAACTAGTCGCACCAACCATTACATCAATATTATTTTGAACGACAGTCCAATCTGCGATTTTAAAAGTGGAGTTATAATTACCAATACATATAATCATATCTCCTGGTTCAATCTTTCCAAGAGAACTAAGAGTAAATGTAGCATTGGATTTATAAGTCCAGCCTGTTTTATAATTAGTTAAATTTGTGATATCGGTAGCATTTGAAACCACACCTTTAAACACGAGAGAAGAAGCAAGAGTCGTCTCAAGCTAAGTGAGACGATCTCTTGCGTCAGAGTCTTTCAGGTGGTAAATGACGCTACCTAACTTGATCTTAGAAATCATATTGTCTGCCATTTACTCACCACCTTATATTAAAATTTAACTAAAATTAAACCTTAGCGACAGGAGAGACTTCAATCTCAACAGTCTTGGCAGTCTTAGTGATAACGTCAGTCTCAGGAGTAACAGCAACACTAAAGGCAGCAGCAGTATTGGCTTTGTCGTAGCTAACGCCAGTAACAAGAGCATTCTCAACTTCAGTGCCAGCAAAACCAAGAGTAGCAGCAGTACCAGTAAAGGCAGCAGCATCAATCTCAGGCTTGACATACTCGACCTTGTCAACAATAGTAGCACTATTAGTAGCAGTAAAGGCGACATCCTTGAGAGCGGTATCAGCAGTAGTAGCAACAGCATATTTGCTACCAGTGAATACAGGAGCATTAGCAAGAGCAGCGGCAGAAACTTCGCTTACCTTACCAGTAGTAGCGGACTGAAGCTCATTAGCAACGAAGGTGTCAGCGGCCTTAGAACCACCAGAGAACTTAGTAGTATCAATAACAGTAGCAGAACCACCGTCGAAAGTACCAAACTTGACATTACCGGCATCAAAAGCGCCCTGAGCGGTAACAGCATCAGCAGTACCAGCGGCAGTAAAGACTAGACATTCAGCATCTTCGGCATCGAGACTAGCAACAATACCCTCAGAAGCAAACTTTGCCTTAGTAGCTTCGCCCATGGAAGGAGCAGTATAATCAGCACCAGTCCAAGTAGCGGCCTTACCAGCAGTATAGAAACCGTCCTGAATTGCAGCAGGAGTGAAAGCACCCTCACTGAAAGAAGCAACCTTACCACCAGTTAGACCAGTAGCAAAAGTCTTGTCAGCAGCGGTAAGAGAAATTGCAGGAGCACTGACAGTACCCTCAATCTGAACGCCATCCTCAGAAGCACCGAAAGCGGCAGTCTTTAGAGCGGAGAAGGAACCACCCTCCTTAGCAGCAATAGTGCCAGCAGGAGTGAACTTAGAAGTGCTAAGAGTGGCCTCGGTCTTGGCAGCAGAATCCTTTAGAGTAACGTTAATAGAACCACCAGAAATGGCAGAACCAGTAATTTTACCAGCAGGAGTATAATTAGCCTTAGTAAGAGTAGCATTAGCGGCCTTAGAAGTAACAGTAGCATTACCAGCAACAGTGACTTCCTTCATAGTGATACTATCGATGGTCTCAAGAGTAGTAGAACCAGAAGCCTTATCAGCATAGGCCATCGCGCCAAGAGTAAGAGCTTTCTGAAGTTCAGAGACAGAAATATCCTTGTTAAGTCGAATACCAGCAATGGTAATAGTATTAGAAATATAACCACTAAGGTCAGTCTTGGTGGAACCAATTTTTTCCCAAGCATAGGTATAAGCGTCCTCAGTGCCAGAACGAATAGTAATCCACTCAATATAAGTACCAGCAGAAGCTTGAGCGTCAGCAACCATGTAAATCTTATACATAGTGTCTTTAGAAGCTGTTACAGAAGGACCGGTAGCTCCACCATCAGCATCAATTACGACATCAAAGCTATGAATTTGTCCGACTTGAGAATCAACATAATTCTTAACAACAGAAGCATCAACAAGGCCTTCACCAGAAATTTCAGTGGCAACTGCTTTCCAAGCAGCAGCACCAAGAGATTCAAGAGCATGTTTACCAAGAAGAGTAGTTAGATTCGCGCGACCGTCAGCATCTTTTACATAAACTGTAGTGCCATTAGCGAGTTTAATTTTAGAAATATAAGTCTTAGTATCAGGCATAATATATATATCTCCTTTAATTTATTTATTTCTTAATCCCAAGGGAGATCAAGAGTTAGACATTCTTTATCTTCGTTGTCTAATACGAATTTAATAGAATTTACACCATCTGTAATAGCTTTTTGAGTCATTGTTCCATCTATATTGCTCCCTGAAGTCTCATAAAGCTTCATAATGCCAGCAATATTTTCTGTTGCTTCTGGAGTTAAACAATAATAATTATCTCCATCAGAAATATAAACAGAAGATTTTGCGTTTTTATCAATATAAATGTGTTTTTGACTTTTTTCTAATTCAGTTGTATAAGTGCTATCAGTATAAAATTTATTATTAAGATAATAACCTATAAGAATTATATTATTGTTATTATCAGAATAAACTAATTGATTATAAGAACTAATTCCATCACCAATTTTAATTCTTAGACCATAATTTATTGTATCAACCAGACAAACTTCTCCACGAGCAGGAATAAATTTATCTCCAACTTTCTCATAATTATAGTCATTATCGCGACGTAATTTGATAATAGAATTAATCTATTTTATATTAGGCATTTATTAGCCTCCTTTCTACCTTTTTTAGGCAGTAGGAGCACTACCACCATCAATAATTAAACCATCAAGTATATCAGTTAAATCATTTTCGTTAGGAACTTGACTAAATTGGTTGTTATTAATAACATTGTAACTAACCCAGTCACCATTTTTATTTTTAATTGAAATAGTTTCACCTTCATAGTTACCATATTTAGCAACCCAAAGACGTGCTTCGTTTTCATTCTCAAAACGAGTCTTTTTAACAATTTGCTTTAAATTGCCTTTTTCATCATAATAATAAACTTCTCCGCTATCTTTTTCATTATTTGTTACAATAAGAGTTTCATTAGAGATAACTTCTTCAGTAATACTATTATTGATTTTATCTTTATTTACATATGCTAATTTAAACATCAGTCAGTCCTCCTTCCTCAGATTTTCGCAGTCACTACATAATAACCATCAATGTAGTCCTGCTCGTATCCATCAGCAATTATTGCTTCTGGAAGTTCGTGACTGAATCTACCACCGGAAACAACAAATTCAGCATTACCTTCAATAGTAAATAATTCCTTGCCAGTACCTTCAAAAGTACCGCCAGTAATTATAGTTTTACCAACATTAAGAGTATCATTACTCTTAATACTTTGAATAGTGGCATAACCATCATTTGTTGAGAAATAACCACCATTAATGGTAATAATTTTACCAACATTATAAATCATACCATAGAATTTACCATCATTAATAGTTAAAATACCATTATCATCATTTTTAATAGTAGTATAAGCATTAATAAAAGTGCCACCATTAATAGTTAACTCAGGTGATTCTGCGTTTTCGCCATCAACGTGTTCTTTGCTATAATTATAATAGCCATTATCAACTAAACTGGATAATCCACCAGGAGAAGAGAAGATACCATCATTAATAGTCATATAACCGTGATTCTTTAAAACATATCCTCCATTGCCTTTTTCGTCAATAGAACGAGAATAAGTACCATTTTCAATTGTAGCGTTGCCATTACTTTCAATAACAGCTCTACCATTTTTATTACATTCTACGTTACCATTACCGGTTAAAGTAAGATTACCAGTATTTTTAACTACAACAGGACAAGTATTGTTATTAACAATAACAGCATTATTCATATCAACAGTGAATTTTTTATTCGCGGAAATTGGTTCATCTGCTTCAAGACCACTACTTAATTTAATAGTTCCACCATCTTCAACAGCATCAATAGCTTCATTTACACCAATAAAAGTTTGTCCGTTGACTTCAACCGAAGTGTCATTTGCGGCTTCACCATACACTTTAATAACGTCTAAATCAGTTTTTAAAGCATATTTGTCAAGTTCAATTTTCTCAACATAATTTTTTGCGATTTCCGCTTTAACGTCTTCTACTTTTTGACCGACTTCAGTAATTTTATTATCCGCATCAGAGATTTTTTGGTTAACTTCACCAATAGAAGAATTAATTCCATCAAACTTTTTATCTAAATCAGTAGTTAAATCATCAATACTAACTTTGATAAGATTCGCGGTTTCTTCTTTATTATAATAATTACTAAGGTCAACCGCATGAAAAATTTCCCAGCTATCGCCATCCCAAATATAGAGAGTGCGCTCAGCCGTTACTTGATAAATATCACCGGTTTCCGCAGATTCAGGTAAATCATTTTTTTCCGCGACTGTACCAATAAAATGAATAGCGCCTTCATTGACACCAACATATTTAAGGTCGCCCCAAGTAGAAGTGCCATCACCAATTTTTACTTGGCCTTTATTTTTTCCATCGAGGGTTACGCATGGTTCGCCTGCTTTTGGAATGTAAGTACTAGCAACCGCATCCCATTGAGCTTGATATCCACGACGGAATTGAATAAGGGTCTGTAAAGTTTTCTTATTTGCCATTTACAAATTTCCTCCTTATTTATTTATACTGGAACTTCTCCGCCATCAATAACCTCATATGTATTGTCGTCATTAATGTAAGGGAGATCATTCCAAGCATGAACGCCATCGCCAACTTTTAATTTGCCAGTGTCTAATTCAAAACCCGGTTCTCCCGGACCTAAAAGAATATTTTTTTTAGTCCAAGTTTCTGCGTTTCCACGTTTAAAATAAAACTTTGACTTCATATAAACATCAGCCAATTAAATACACCTCCTTAATCAATACTACCGCCATCCCAAATATATGTATTATCAGGATTAGAAGGTTCGGAGCTTCCGCCACTACCACTATTATTACTATTGGATTTCTATTCAACCCAAGTATTATTATCTTGATAAATATATAATTTTGATGATTTAGGAATAAAAGCAGTACTGCCAGGGAGCAATGAAATTGTTGGAATTTTTTCAATATCTTCAACAGAATCAACTATGAACTTTTTTAATCCATAATTAACTTTACCATTTTGATGTGTTAAAGTATACATCTTATTGCCTCCTCTTTTATTACATCATTCTAAATAATATAAAAAAATATTCTTTATGAATATAAAAAATTGGCCTACTGAAAATCTCAGTAGGCCAATTAATTTTAATAATTGTTGTAGGTGGTTAATAAAGCATCTAATTGTGTTTTAAAACTAGCATCACCTGACGCCACCTTAGTATTATTTCCCAAAGCAGTTGTTATAGCGTTAAACCAAACCACTAAACGTAAGGGATTAGTATCATTTATGATAGCAATTGAACTATTTAAATAAGTATTTATATATCCCGCGAAAGTATTTGCTTCACTTCTGGAATAATCTTTCCAAGTAAACGCAGGCCACCAAACCGCATAATAAGTTATATTAGATGTTCCAGTAGAAATTGAAGGTGTTGCTCCTTTTTTATAAGTTGCAATTTTTGCTGAAGACGATGTAGACCATCCTTTAAAAATATAATTACTACGAGTGGGATAACTGGATCCATTTATATTGAAAGAAGAATTAGTATTAACTGTCTATGATCCAGGCCCACCAGAACCGCCGTTCGCATTGTAAGTTACAGTAATTGTATTTCTGCGCCAAACGGCATAAAGAGTTTTATACACAGTGTTTGTAGATGATACGTATAATTGTGTGCCAACATCTGCGGAAGAAGAACTAGTTCCCCATCCTAAGAAAGTGTAATTAGCTTTGGTTGGAGTGTCCAAAGTAATAGTTCGACTGGAATTGGTACTTGAATAACCTACTTGCTATCCTTCACTATAGTTTCCAGATCCACCATTATAATGATAAGTTATATAAGTATAATAATAAATTTGCTGCCACTAAGCATATAATGTATAATTACTTCCATTATAAACTTGTAAAGGACTACTTATATCTACAGAAGAATTATTTGTGCTCCACCCTAAAAAATTATACCCAGAACGTGAAGGGGTATCTAAATATATATACCAAGGAGAACTTGTATTAGAAAAAGTATTCTAAACTCCATTACTATAAGAGCCTGAACCATTATTATAATAATAAGTTATATAAGCGTAAGATAAATTTTGTCTATAGAAAAATATAACATAACTACAATCCGCTACTATATAAGTAGAATCTTGACTCCAAGTAGTGCCATTAGTAGTATAATAATTTAAACATTCCTATTCTGAATTACCGGGACAATATCCTAAATAAGTGTAATTACTGCCATAAGAAGGAGCGGTCATATTAAAATATCCTTGAGTCCAACCATTTATATAACTTCCAGTAGTAACATCATAGCAAGCATACATTGGATCAGTGTTGCCAGATCCGCCTCCACCACTTCCTCCTCCACCACCACCACTTGAGCCTGGGGTGGTGAGACTACCATCCCAAATTCCTCCTGTATTCCATTGGCCTCCGGTATAATAATATAACCAAACAGTATAGTCATAAGTAGTTCCAGGGCTTAGTCCAAGAACATGTACCCAAGGTGTACCAGTGGTTTCATCACCGTACACAGTATTTCCATTTATAGTCACTGCTATTTTTCTGCTAACATTATCAGAACTAAGATCTGTTGCTTCAAAAATAGCACCAGTTTCAGTAAGAGTAGATATAGTGTAACTAGCCATTTATATTCCTCCTTTCATTAATAATTATTATATGCAGTTAATAAAGCATCTAATTGCGTTTTAAAGCTCGCATCTCCTGATGCTACTTTAGTATTATTATTTAATGACGTGGCTATGGCATTAAACCAAATTACTAATCGTAAAGGATTTGTGTCATCAATAGAAGAGATTGATTTACTTAGATAAGTATTTATATATCCTGCGAAAGTATTTGCTTCACTTCTGGAATAATCTTTCCAAGTAAATGCGGGCCACCAAACCGCGTAATAGGTTATATTAGATGTTGTTGCTCTAACAGAAGAGGTTACTCCCTTTTTATAGGTTGCGGTTTTTGCTGAAGATGATGTAGACCATCCTTTAAAAATATAACCAGATTTAGTTGGGAAATTAGATCCATTTATATTGAAAGAAGAATTGGTGTTAACCGTCTATGATCCTGGCCCACCAGAACCGCCGTTCGCGTTATATGTTACAGTAATTGTATTTCTACGCCAAACGGCATATATATCTTTAGATATATTACCTGTAGATGATACAGAATATGATGTGCCAATATCAGCAGAAGAAGAACTAGAGCCCCATCCTAAGAAAGTGTAATCAGTCTTTGTTGGAGTGTCTAAAGGAATGGTTCGATTAGAAGTAGAGTTAGTATAAGTAACCTAAGCGCCATCACTATATCTTCCAGATCCACCATTATAATGATAAGTTATGTAAGTATAATAAATACGATCGTAAAAGAAAACTACATATGGATAGGTTGTACTAGCGGTTGCTGTTGAAGCAGTACTGTCAAAACTTCTTCTAGAACCCTAAGAAATACAAGAATCATATGAACTATGATAAACAAGTCCAACATAATTATAATTGCTATAAGAAGGAGCTGAAATTGAAGGGTTCGTAGTAGTTTTACTAGAACTAATATCTGTACTATTAGTTAAATCATAAGATTTCCAATAATATTTTGGTTGATCTTTAGTGTAAAAAAAGATAACATATGGATAAGTGGAACTAAGCTTAGAGCAAGTATCTTCAGTTCCATCATAACTCCCCTTTTTCCCATATTTTATGCACTAATCATAAGTTGTATGATACACATATCCCTAATAAGTATATCCACTAAGATTTGGAGCGGAAATACTAGTAGAAGTAGTAGATGTTAAAGTTCCTATATCAGTGGTATTCGTTAAATCATAACATCCCCAATAATAATTATCATCACTCGGAGGATCAGGATCAGTCCCTCCTGATGAAGAAGCATAAAAAGATCCCGAACAACTGTCATAAGCACCTAATTCAGCTAAATCATCATTCAATACTACTAATTTATAATCATTATTACTATCAAAGTCAACATGATCATAATTTGGAATTTCTTTATCAAAACGTATTCTGCTTGAACTACTTCCAACGTAAATACAACCAGAGTCTATAGTATTTATAAAAATACGAATATAAAGTTCTATTGATGTATCAGCAGGAGGATCTACCGATCCAGAGCAATATATTGTACCATCGTCTTCACAGTATAACTTAGCATTAAAATATGCCATTTAATTTCCTCCTTTTATCTTAAAAATTTCTAAAAGCATTTTTAAATCGCGGTTTTCGGTCTTTGCGTTTGATGCCGGCTGGGCCACACTAGCCGCTCTTATTTAGACAAACAAAAATACTCTTAAATTTTGTTTTCTTGTTCTTTTACTCCGCAAACGCTAACCCATAGGTTGCCTTACGCTACCTTCCGCCATCAAAGAACAATCAAACTCCATTTAAGAGTATCTTCTCGGTTTGTTTTCAGTATTCAATTTGGTTAGATTTAAATAGGAAATCTTACTTATTCCGCACCGATTATTTATAGAATTAATAAAAGTGCCAAATCACCATTTAACATAAATATCCTTACCTATTCTTAACCGCCCTTTCGTTGCGGTGAACGCCTTTTTTTCAGCCTGTTAGGAAAAGGAACTTATCGTTTTAAATAAACAACGCCGTCGCCATCTACGACCCTGCTACTTACTTCAGGTACGATAAGCAGTTTTTGCGATTATCATAAAGCATACTGCCAAATGCTTGGTCGGAGAGGAGGGAATCGAACCCACTCAGCCAACTCAGTGGTCCGGTTTTATGGTACTGTATCCAAGAATTGAACTTGGTATTGAAATGTTTGAAATCCTTGATTATTTTTTGTAGGTTCTGTTCTTAATGTAATTTGCTTAGTAGTTGTAATATCTTTAATAGGTATTAACCACATTTTCAAATCTTTATTAACACAAAACAAATAATCAAGCCTAGAATGATTTAATACATTATCATAAACAGAATCATTAGTTCCTCCAGTAGAACGTAAATCAATCAATCCACTATCAGTTTGAGTTGCTTTACATTGTACTGTAAAAAGCTAATCATCTTTTTCAACTATTAAATCATACCACTAGGTGTCATTAATTGGTAAAGAAACTGTATAACCCTAAATTGTAAAGTAATTTATTGCCATACTTAATCCTAATCTACCAATCTATTTTCTGTTAACTTCACCCAAAACAATTCATCCTTTACACAGCCAGACCGGAGTGCCTACCTTAACACGCTACTCTCCGAAATATATTTTTTATAATCCTTAATAAATCGCCAATAATCTTCTCGGTTATAAGGAATATTATTATATTTATTAAAATCATGTGTAAAAGCACAATAAATTAAAAAATCTAAATGCTTAGATTTAATTTGAACGTGCCATTCATAAGAACCATCAAGTTTAGCACCATAAGCACGATGAAATAAAGTATATTCACCAAACCGCACTTTATCTGCTAATACAATTTTAAAATTATCTCGATTATTATGAATATTCAAAACATCATAACCAAGACTATTTTTAGTGAACTTATGATAACCACCAAAGGTTTCTTCACAATAATTTAAATAAATATCAAACATTTTCATTTGAGGGTTTTAATTAGGTTAACCCACAACCTCCGATAGTGTGTCTACTGGACCAAAAGAATGCCCGATCGCCACATTCCACTCTTTAAAAGATGGACGCTTCTAATCCTACTTCCTATCATATAAAAGGACTTATCAATGACTTTTATACATATTGCCTTTATCAACTTTATAAAACAAATTAGCATTACCCAGTGCTACCACGAGGAGGTTTTGTTTTTAGCACCGCGGAGGGGGTGGGTGTCGAGCCCACTTATCCGGTTTTAGAGACCGGTGCATTTGCCGCTATGCTACCCCTCAATAAACTCCTTAATTCAACTTACGGAGTTTCCGCTTCATCTTATTAATAAGACGCTGATTCATAACTTCACCGTGGGAATACAACTTCGCAATGCGATTTTCATAATGCTCTTTAGTGCGACAAATCATAATTTTTCTCCTTAAATTGAATTTATGGTCCAGAGAGGGTGTATCTGCGTCATCTAGACCCAATTTTTTCATTCATTATATATTCTTTCAGAGTAGCAAATTCTTAATTAAATATATAACTTAGCAGAACTCTGGTGGCACGGCCGGCTGGACTCGAACCAGCAGATGCAGGAGTCAGGGCTCAAAAGTTGGACTTGCACCAACATTCTCGGTTTTATAGGACCGGAAGCCTACTAACAGAACTTATATAATACTACTTAACCCCGTCATATTATATAACCCATTTAACTGATTTTGAGAAAGTCCTGTGCCTTACCGATTTGGCGACGACCGTATAAAAACAAGACACCAAAGAATTTCAATCAATTTATTTCATCTATTTGTCGATTAATTCTCTCTTACCCCAAACAGACTACACCTTCGACAGGTAATCAAAAGTTATTGGTAAAACAATATCTCTGTTATCTTCTATTATAGAAAAGAAAATTCGCAGTTTGTGGTGTCTTTGATATATTTAAAACACGAACGCTGTGCTCAACCATTACACTAATTACAGCTGATTATTGGAATCGAACCAATCCTGCGTTCGGTGGTACGGGATGAGGGGCTCGAACCCCCGACCTCCTGAATGTAAGTCAGATGCGCTACCAGCTGCGCTAATCCCGCATAAGCAACTTAATTAATAAAAGTTGCTACAAAATCCTTCTCAATCATATACATAGGAGCAGAAGCAAGACCGCCATCATCAATCTTACAATACAGAATAATATCTTCCGCATTGGGATTAGAAGCACGAGCAATTGCCTTTACAAGCTCCTTATTGTCAATGGAATTATAATAGCAACCAAAATCAACAGAAGTCTTTTTCATTTTTTATCAATTCCTTTCTTAACTTTCTATATATATTATATTATATTTTTTATAAAAAATCAAAAAAGTTATTTCAAACTAGACACGTTAGAAAACATAATTTCAAGTTATGTGCGTTAACCAATTTCGCCAAAACCCCAGTTGGAGTTTACAGGATTTGAACCCGTATACCTTTCTAATGAAAGAATTGCTGTATGTGTCTTATGGTCCGAGTGGAGCGACTCAAACGCTCGGCCTCTGCATCCCAAATGCAGCGTTCTATCAACTGAACTACACCCGGAAATACGGCTAAGGTCCCGCACCACACATCCGATTTTTGTTCCCCACATATAGGAGTGGGTATGACCTTTAGGCGGAATCGAATTTGTTATTAACCGCCCATGGTGCCAAAGGGTAGAGTCGAACTACCATGACGAAATTATCAGTTTCGCATACTAACCATTATATGACCTCGGCAAAACAAGACTAAATTATCAATACTATTGCTCTACCAGTTGAGCTAACTCCCGATGGCCGGGAGCGAAGGACTTGAACCTCCAACACATAGTTCCCTTTATGATAAAAATTGCTGTTTTAGTCTTTAATTTATATATTTATTATATAATATTTTTTTATAAATGTCAAAAAGTTTTATTAAGTAGTTAAAAATGCGTTATAACCTTTTGATTTTAAATCATTGATTACTTTAATAGCATTTGCTTTTATAGAAAAAGCACCTACTTGAACTTTATAATACTTGCCTATCTTGCGAATATAAGCATTTTTATAACCTGCTCCAATAATATCAGGTAATGCTTTAATCTTCAATAAGAAAGCATCAGCATTGGATTTAGATCCAAAAGCACCAAGTTGAACGCGGTAAATGATTTGCGGTTTGAGGTAAATTGCCATTACATTATCTACTGCGCGATCGCCCCAGTCTTTAGTAATACAAGTCCCGTTATGAAGGACTTTTGTGCTACCACCGCCATCAAGGTTAATCGCATAATCAACCTTTAATGCTAAAAGTAAATTCTACATTTCCGCGAACGCCATACCTGGCTTTTCAATAGCAATTAAATAAATATTAGATTTATTATATGCTAATACTGTTCTACGAGCTTTATAATTTAATTCTTTGGCATAAGTAATTTGAACTTTCTTACCTGCTTTAATTAATACCGGATAACCGCTGACAAAATCTTCAAATCTTTCTGTCCCAATTATGCCATATTTCAATTCACCATTAACAATACCAAATCCTTCTTTATAAGAAGAAGTAGAATTAATGATTACACCATTATCCATATAATTAAAACAAGTAGCGCCATTATCCATACTAAAAAAACCGCCATTAGTTAAAATAGTAGGTTTAACCGCACAACTATCATAATATTGCTTTAAAGTCTAACGCGGTTGGGCGCATAGCGCCATATCTAATTTACTAATTTCTTCTTTTGGAATTTCAATAATTTTCACATACGAATAATTATTTGGAGAATATATTTTCATCGAATCACCTTCCTTAATATTTTTAAGATTTTAATGATTCTTATTAATGAAATATACCCTTGGCACGGCTACTGAGACTCGAACTCAGAATAAAAGTTGCCAACTTAGAAGGTTGGTGCCCTATCCAATTAGGCGATAGCCGCAAATTCGCTACAAGACTCTTTATTTTTCTTAATCCCACATTAAGCGCTTATTGAAAGCAAAAAATTGCTGTATGAGTCTTTATTCAGTTAAGAAAGGAAATACCATGACAATGGTAGGGCGGGAGAGGATTGAACTCATCAACAAAGGATTATAAGTCCTCCGTTTTACCATTAAACTACCACCCCAGATCGGCGGGTCAAGAAACCCGCGATTTCAACCAGTAAACGGACATTCGCTCTTCCGGCTGATTAGTCATTTCACCTTTTGGCCCTAAAATCTCAGAATAAGGCCAAACATATTCATTTGCGGTCTTTTCATCAGGAAATTCAACTTCCGCATAGCAAAATTTTCCATCAACTTCACTAACCTCAATCAAACAATTAGGATTATAAATATCTTCGACCATATAATAATCTTTGATAATAGGATTATAACCTTTATGTCGAGTTTTCTTAATCATTTCATAGAAATCTGCGGAAATTGGTGTTTCAATTTCTTCACGAGAAAGACCATCACCATATTTATATGTCATCTTATAATCAACTTGATTGGTTTTAAGATTAATAGCTTTCCGCACTCGAATTTCTTCAAGCACTTTTCCATCATTATCAAAATCAACCATAATATAAATCTGCTCGATTTTCTTATGACGAACACATTTTTCCTTCATCCAAGAAGGGATATTCTTAATATCAAACTTACGTTCGATTTCCATCCTTATACTCCTTTAACTCTTGGAAATAAGCAAGAATCTATTCATTCTTATCAATAATTTCTGGGTTATAATTGTAATATTTCATAGAAGCAATTTGTTGCTCCCATTCAACGATTAACTAATCTACAGTATATTTCATATTTTCACCTACTTGCTACTGGGGTGGTTGAGGGAGCACGATTCCCCGACCTTCTGGGCCACAACCAGATGCTCTACCAACTGAGCTACAACCACATGGTGCTTTTGGTGAGACTCGAACTCACATGAACTTGCGCCCACTAGATTCTTAGTCTAGCATGTATACCAATTCCATCACAAAAGCATTTCTTTACTTTTCATATATTTATTATATATTATTTTTTTAATAAAGTCAAAGAGCCGGTGTAAAGTATATTCACTTTACACCGGCCACCGCATCAATAAAGATACTTATCAAAGGTGTTTGCGACCTTAGTTAAAACAACAGACTTAATCACGCGCTCATCTTTAGCCTTTTTAATAGCTTCCTTACGCTTTTCAGCATCAGTAATCGTCCAAAAGTCATCAGGATCAATGTAAACTTCAACCTTTTTCGGGTCGGCCGTAATCATACCCTTTTCAATCTTAATTGAATCAGGAGTCAAGGCATAACGAATAGTTTCACTATCCATAGCGTAGCCATCATACCATCTCTGATGATTAGAGTTGGGATTATTAATCAAATTAACTGAAGTGTTATAAGAGTTAAACACTTTACCATTTGCCGTAGTAATAGTAATATTAAAACGAACGTTAGAGGTCTGAGAGATATTAAGGTCTTCAAGAGTTTCCGCGACGCTATAACCCTGATTAAGCTCAAACGCGATAGCACGAAGATAATCATAAGTCATATTAGTAGTGCGAGAGAAATTTACAATATCTTGAATGCCCTCCGCATACTTTTCATCAACCTTATCGGTGAGGTATTCAATAATCTCTTCCTCTGTTGGATAGGTAATCTTAAAATGATAATGAAAACGGCCTGGTCGATTCAACAGATAAACATTAAGCCGATCAACTTCATTACAAGTGATAACGAAGAGCTTCTTACCGTTATCAAGACCATCAAAAAGAGAAAGCATTTCTTCCTGCGGAGACGGGCCCGCATGGTCTTCAACGTTAGAAGCGAAATTCTTTTCAAATTCATCGAAAATAACTACAACTTCCTGCTCGATGCTGGAAATGAAATCCGCAATACCAGGCATATAAGTGTTAGCCAAGAGCACAGGATATCCTTCATCAATAGCCTTTTGCGAAAGGATACGAGCAAACAAAGACTTGCCGATACCCTTTTGCCCGCTCAGGATAACACCAAGATTGCGGTCCGAGTGCTTAAAAGAATTAAGCACCTTATTGACTTTAACTTCATGATTACCATAAATCTTTTCCTCATTGACCGCGAGGTCTGAACGAGAAGAAAGATAAAAACCTGCCATCTTATTAAAGCAGATCTCAAAAGACATAAGCGGAAGTCGCTTATAAGTCTTAACATCCTCGCCGTAAATCTGATAGCGAGAACCAGCGTTTACAATATTCATACTTAATCCTCTTAATTTAAAATTTAATGGCGGAATCGCCGCGAGTCGAACGCGGACTACTCAATGAGTAGGATGGATTAGCAATCCATTGGAATACCATTATCCCACGACTCCATTATTTACACCTATATATGATTAGTTTAGGCTTAATACTATATCCACAATAACTATCCCAAGTGCGATAATTACTAAAAATATAATATTTTCTATCAGGTTTAATATTACCAAATAAATTTAAAACTCTTAAACCTTGTTTATAATGAGAAGTTTTATTATTCACTTGGTAATTGGCCCAATCAAGAATTTCTTGACCGCTAAAACAAGGATTTTTATAGCTTAAAATATTTTTCATATTCTACCTCCTCTGCTTTTCTGGACTTGGAACCAGCCTATGGTAGCATTAGGTAGGCGACCGCACTTATCGTTCGCTAGGACAAAATTCGCACTCGTCGCCAAAGATTAAATCATCAACATCTTTAAACATATTAGACAATCCTCCTTTTTTTATTTAATTTTATGAAACAAAATAGAGAGTAGAAAAACAATTCATTCTCATAGAAGTGAGAGAAAACAACAATCTATAAAATATAACGAAAGGGGAAATCAAACAGAAAGATAAGTAAGAAAATGAACTAGAGTAAAAGACTCTCTCTATTAAATAGTCTTTTGTTCTATATATGATTAAATATATAGAAAGAGTAGCCCTCCGTCCGGGCATCCCAACAGCCACGAGCAGCAAAGTGGTTCCTCATTTGTTGGTCTTTTGGTGGGCGGAGACAGAATTGAACTGCCGACGCTAGGATCTTCAATCCTACGCTCTACCAGCTGAGCTATCCGCCCATATTATTTATATTGCTACGATTCCCGATTCTCCACGTAGTCATTCTTCTTTTTAAATTGACTAAAAGAATGTGATATTTTATTTATCGTACTACATCAACAATATAAATAAAACAAGACGCCGTAAACAATTTCAAGCATATGTATTTGGTACATCAATGTTTTAAAATTTGCTGTTAGCGTCTTTGTTATTCAAAAAGAAAGGAAAGATAAATTAAGCGTTCGCGGTTTCCGCATTCTTCATTCTGCGGAACTTCACATAACGCTCGCCATCATATCGGGACATCCAAATGATTGTGCCATCTTTAAAATGGAAATCATAAGTAAAATCCTTATCCTGTTCGTCAACCTGATGGCAAAAGCCCTTACCGTATTTCTTAGAATAAACCTTATCGCCGGGCTTAAACTTAAACTTCATTTAGATATCTCCTTTTGGATTATTTTAATTTACAAGACACAAATGAAATATTTGTTGGAATTGAACCAACTACAATTTGTTTAACAGACAAATACTCTACCAATGAGTTAAAATACTTTCAATAGAAAATGATTGCTGTATGTGTCTTTATTACTGTGATACCTCTTAAAAGAGGGTTTACGGCGTTACGCCTAATATTTACTTCTTCATAGTTCCACCGTTAGTTTAAACAGAGCATACCATCGTGAAGGTGTGTGGTAACATTTTATGCTCCTTGCGGTCGGGCGATTCGAACGCCGTTTTTGGCTTATGAGGCCAACGAGCTACCTTTGCTCCACCACCGCAATGGTCGGTCAAATTAGAATCGAACTAATATCCCTTGTCTTATGAGAACAATGCTCTGCCAATTAAGCTATTGACCGAAAATGGGATAGATATAATATTCGCGACCATTATATCTATTGGACTTTCTAACCCATCGTCCCAAAATTCTTAATAGACCTCATCAAATGGCCAACTTTTGTAGAGGCTTTTGTGCGACCACCTGCGCACTTACATAGACATAAGAATGATGCCAACGTATGGCGACCCCGACGGGTGCCGACCCCGCTATCTCCAGCGTGACAGGCTGGCGGCTCTGCTGACTGCCCCCAGGGCCATATTAATAGACAATTTTAATTATTTTCAATAAATTTCCATTTATATCCATAAGCACTTTGTCTTTTTCCTAAACATACGTCACTTATATGAGCGTAAGATTTATTAATAGCTCGACCAGCACTTTTAATAGATGGAAATATATTTAAAATTTCTCCAGTTTTTTTATCACATTGCGCGACTTTTTTACCTAATTTAATTAGATTAACTTCTTGTTGAGAATAAATTTTCTCTTTTCTTTCTTTAAGAATATTTTCTATACTATCAGAAGAAATTCCTAATTTACGAGCAGTTTCTTCAATATTTTTAATTTCTCGATAAGAAGCAATAATTAAATCATAATCAAGATACTTTTTGCCATCTCCGCCCATTGTAGCGTTATATCCCCATTTAAAAGAACCTAACTTTTCAATCCAATAAACTTCTCGCTCATTAGCATTATCAGTTTCTTCAATTAGTTCAATATGGAAATGTTCTATTCCATATTTTCGCATTGCTGAATACAATGGACGTTTTTCATTACGCTCTTTAAAAGCATCCTAACAATGTTCTTTAAAGCGTTTTTCAATAGAAAATTCAGTTTTTCCAACATAAATTTTCTAATTTATATCATTAATAATCTAATAAATGTATACCATAATTAAACAGCTCCTTTTTATTTACTTTATTCTACATTAGTTAAAACAAGATACACCACGTGAAGGTTGTAGAATTTGTATCTCTACTCCCAACCGGATTCGAACCGGTGACTCCAACGTGAAAGGCTGGTGACTTAAGTCCGCTTGTCGATGGGAGCATATATATTACTTTTTGTTAAAGAAGAAGTATAACTCCTCCAATTATTGTTTAACTAACTAAATTAAGTGGTGGCCTCGGCCAGAATCGAACTGACATTATTAGATTGAGAGTCTAATTTCCTAATCCTTTTAGAAGACGAGGTCATATTAAGCACATCTATCATAATCTTGATTTTTGTGCTTTTGTTTTCGCTTAAACGAGCCTTTTCCTTTCTTCGCAGGAACTTTAAATCCTCTGCGTCGAAACAACTGAAGATACTCATTGAGTTCTTCCTTATTCTTTTTCATATAACTTTTATTCACGGTATTCATCCTCATCTTCATAAAGGGAAAGATCCTGATAGGCAGCATATTCATCACTCTGAATTTCACAAGCATAGCTTTCATAGTAATCATTATACATAATTTAAATCTTCCTTTCTTAACTTTCTATAAATATTATAACTTATTTTTTATAAAATGTCAAAAGATTAAAAGACTAACCAAAAGGCGATATTTGTTAACGATGGTCGCCACTCCACCGCCGCAACAACCATAAACATTACACTGTTTTACACTATCCACATTAAAAGGAGGTGACTGGTGCTTCGAGAGAGACTTGAACTCTCACCATCCGTTCGGATAATCGGGTTTGAGCCGATCGCGTCTGCCAATTCCGCCATCAAAGCATATCTGGGATTTTTAAGAGGAATCCCTCAAACCTCTTTCTAATCTAATGGAAGTTTTAAGAAGATCTTCCAACTTCTTTCTAATCTAAATCGCACTTTAGGGCGGCCGTCCCTCCGCGGCGTCACGGTAAATATAATATAATTTTTTATCCGAAAAAGGTTATGAACCAAAACGGGATAATTATTTAAGATATAATTATCAAGACTACGCTAACTACTCAAATTTTCTCTTCTTAGTGGGAAAAACTTTCTTAGCGCTAAAACCAAAATCACTATTAGCATTTTGTATATATTATCTTATTGTATATAAGTTTTATCAATATACCTTATCTATTATATCATTTAGTATATTATATTAATGTTTAATTAATAAGATAATATTTCTGGCTGCTTTTATCACCGATCATATAATCGGTTATATCGGGCAATGCTCCCGAACTTGCGGTTTACCTAACCGCCGTGCTTACACTTTACACCATATAACCATATTTACTTTATCCACTATTAGCATTACCCATCATCTACCTCGTGGCGGTTGTGGATTTTAGATGACTGGACCTCGTGAGAATCGAACTCACCTGATTTTCTGTGTGCAAGACAGACGACCACGCCATGCAGTCCCGAAGCCCAAATATGCGACTTATTTATGTATAGATGGAGTCGCTAACCACCTGCGTTCAAAGTTCGCAAGCCTTCAACGCATTCCCAGGGAGGGATGGTGCTGGAGAAAGGACTCGAACCTTCAGATTAATGATCCTAAATCATTCGTCTATGCCAATTCGACTACACCAGCAAATAAAGAGTTTTATAACCCACATTGCGAAGATTCGAACTTCGTCAGTCGTTGGACTCGAACCAACTTTCACTCTTTTGGATCCCCAGAACCCAATACTCGGTTGCCTTTGCCTCAGTTTATTTTTGATTGGTCTATTGCCACAAGGATAGTAATTAACTATCTAGTTTAACCGAAAATGCCATGTATAAGACCAATTTGGCGGGCTACCGTGGAATCGAACCACGTTATCAAGATTAACAGTCTTGCGTTCTACCGATGGACTAGTAGCCCATAAAAGAAGGATTTTTTAAAATCCTTACTTTATATATTTATTATATTATATTTTTTTTAAAAAATCAACTTTTCTCTTTTACCCAAGT
>ERZ1035037.188-NODE-188-length-23572-cov-5.438959_pt1 | contig 23572 bp, 43 predicted proteins | sample MGYA00520618_ERZ1035037 | MGnify/ENA primary metagenome ERZ1035037 (study PRJEB33766, sample SAMN09781741) | gut metagenome | biome: gut microbiome | host: Homo sapiens | place: Madagascar | study: EMG produced TPA metagenomics assembly of the PRJNA485056 data set...
CTTGCCGATTCAGTGCCATTTCAATGCCGCTGTATTCTTTGGTTTGATTCATCGGAACAAATCTATTGTCTTTTCCACCGCAATAGTCGCATTTAATCATCCTTCTTGCCCTCCTCCGTCTGTTTCAGCCATTCGCGAATACGCATCCCGCATGAGCAGCAAAGCTCGATTTCTCCCGTTGGATCGCGATATGCGCCCCTTACGTTTACATACGTTGCCGAACTCGTGGGGTTTATCTCTGCCCCGCATCGGTCACATACTCGTTTCGTTGCCATCCTTCTTGCCCTCCTACGGCTTGACATCCACGTTTACCGGGAACTCGGTGTGGAACTCGATCAAATAATGGTACGGGTCGGCGTGTGTGCCGGTGATGTCTTCGACCACGTAGAGCGTGTAGTCGTTGAGGTAAATGTAATTCTTCTTGTACTCGTTTGCACCGACCTTGCACGTTACAACCAACTCCGAAGAGGAGTTGTTGCTGATAGACATATAGCCCTCGGCGTAGAGGATGATCTTGTCGGTTCTGGCGTTGTATACCGTGATTCGGCGCTCGCAGCTGAAATTGTCCGCGGCAACGTTCATGTTGTGGTTTACCTTGTCCGCTTCCCTCGTCATGCATCCTGCGAGGCTGCAAATAAGCACAACCGCCGCCAGAAGCAAAACCATTCGTTTTTTCATTTTTCAGTGTCTCCTTTCATTGCCTTCTCGGCTTCTTCGCGGGTCAGGAATACAGTCCTCCCGATTGCCTCTTTGTAAAACCTCCGCCTCCCTGTGATAAACATCACGCCCTCCCGGTCGATCCGTATGGCGTCCACCGTGACCGGCAGCGGCTTTTTCGGGCGCGTGTAAAACATCTGAGACAGCCACACTGTATCGCCCACCTTGCACGGCAATATAATGACGCGCCCGTCCTCGTCGGCCTCAGCAAGCTCTACGAGCCTGCTGATTGGCGTATTGTTGAGCGTTTCGAGGTCTACCAAATGCTTTGCGGCCAGCGCAAGCTTAACCGTTTCCACTGCTTCCGGTTCAAGCCCCGTGTCCTCGTAGGCCGCGAGGCGTTCTGCCATCTGGACGAGCTCACTCCGCGTCGCGTCGTTCAGCGCGTGCCCGTTTATCTGCACGCAATCTTTATTCCAGCTTGTCAGCCTTCCCATTCTTCGTACTCCTTTTCGATGTATTCGCAGTATGCCATTTCCAGCCGCGCGCCTTGCGCCCTCGCTGGTTTACCGCGTAAATCCAGCCCCGGATGCTCTCATACAGCGCCCAACTGCAGCACCTGGCGTGGCAGTCTGCGCTTCTCCCCGCGCAGTCCCTTGCGCACGGCGGCGGCACCGGCAGCATGCGCTGCGGCACATAGCCGCTCATACCTCCGCCTCCTGCGCGGCGCGCATCGCCTCGCGGATGATGCTGCCGCCGTAGGCGTCCTTTGTCAGCGCAAAAAACTCCTCTCGCGTCATTTTTCCGTCCAGGTCCACATTGTGGTCCTCGGCAAAGGCCTTGCGCCCCATCTCGCAGCTGCCGGTCAGCCTGTGGTGCCAGTCGTAAAACGTCATCGTCGGATACGCTTTGCCTGGTTTGATCTCCTGCAAAAACGCCTCGATCCGCGCCTCCTGCGGCATATCCTCAAACGCTTTCGCGCGCGCCGTCTCGACCGCCTCTCTTGCGGTCTGCCCGTGTGCAAAGTGCCCGTCGACCTTTGCGATAAAGCACGGGGTGAGCTGTAAATCGCCCCGCAGGACCGCTCCTTTCGCCACCCCTCCATGTACAGACGTAACCACCGTCTGCACATCGTCGATGATCCGGACGTCCGCCCCGTTTATTTTTGATATTCCGTCGCCGGAGCCGGAGCCGTCGCCGGAGCCGTCGCCGTAGCCGGAGCCGTAGCCGTCGCCGTCGCCGGAGCCGTAGCCGGAGCCGCGCTCCAGGAACCGCGCAATCTTGTCCGTCAGGCTCTCCATTCCGGCACCCCCGCGATGCAGCTCACCGCCTTGTCCGTGCACGGGATAACCTCGATGACGCCCAGCACCGTCATGCTCGGCACCGTAACCGTAAATTTGCAGTTGCGCGGCTTGCTCACGCCCTCGGTCGCCAGCTGCGACAGGCTTGCGGCCCCTTCCCAATACCACAGCCTCCTGCATTCTGTCAGATCCGCCTCGTCTCCGCGCCGCTCGGCGATCTTTGCGAAAAAGGCGCCTGCCCGGTCGCACCTTACGATGTAAAACTGATCCTTGTTGGGGTTCATAAGTGTTCCTCCTTGATTTTTTTTACGGCCTTCTGGCCGATTTTTTTACAGTAAAATTCCTGCGCCTGCCATCATCAGCGAGATCCCCGCCGTCACGGCGGCGGCGTCCGCCACCTGCGCGTAGGTGGCAATCGCAGCCACTACAAGTGCAGCCCCGCTGAGCCATGTGCAGCACCACTTGGCCGTCTTCCGCATGACTCTCCGGCACTGCAGCTCCTCGCGCAGCCGCTCCGCCCGCTCCCGGGTGCTCTCTTCGGGCTCGTCCCAGGCCCGCTCCGCAAGCTTTCCTCTCATACCTCTTCCTCCTCGTCCGGCGCAATCAGCGCCGCGTTGACCTTTCTTAAAATTCCCTCGAGCGTTCCCGCCTTTGCTCTGCAGCTTGCCGCAGCCCTTGCCGCAGCCTCTACCGCGTTTTCCTGCGCGCAGAGCTCTGCGGTTTCCTCTAGCCCCTTTGCCCGCCTCCTCGCGGCCTGCCCCGCAAACTCCAGCGCTGGCCCAAGCTCCAGCACCTCATTCATAGTTAAAAGCAGCTTCTTCATGCCTTTTCCTCCTCAGTATGGGTATGTGATCGTCTCTCGGACGGCCTCAATCGGGATTTGCAGTCCGCGCATCAGCCGAAGCGTCTGCCGGAAATACTTGGTCGGGCTCTTGAGCAGGTCGTATAGCGTTGACCGCGCGATACCTGCGTATTCTGCCGCCTTCTCCGTGCTTACGCCCTGTGCGGCCATTTCACCTCGGATCATCGCTATCAAGCGGTAGTCCGTGTTCCGCTTGACTGCCATCTTCGGCATTTTTTCATTCCTCCTCTGTTTCTTCCGGCCCTTCAATGTCGATGAGGTTTTCGGCCTGGATGATGATTTCAGAAACGATCTGCCGGATAGGCAGGGCGGTCTTTGCCCTCAGACGGCGGACCACCTTTTCTGCCTCCTGGGTCAGCCGGACGGTTCCGATGCATTCATCGGATACTCGATTGCTTTTCAGCACAATGGGGTTGCTGTTTTTCATGATGTTTGTCCTCCTTGATTACGTTGTAGAATCTTCTTCTGGCTCCTGTAGCAGAGAATCGACGGATACGCTAAAGTAATCGGCGATTGCCTTTACCGTGTTGATGCGCGGGGCGGCGTTCTTTCCCGCCCACTTTCTAATCGTGCCGTTGGCAATGCCGCACGCCTTTTCCAGTGCGTGAAAGCGGATTTTCCGTTTTTCACACATGCGCTTGATGTTTTCATATACCAATTTTCAACCAGTCTCCTTTCTTTTTCGTCCAAAACGTGATAGAATTTCGTCTAAATGATGTTCTAAAGGAGCTAACGCATGAAATCAGAAATTATTTGTTCTTTGATTAGTTTTGCTGGTATTGTCATTTCTGCTGTGCTGTCCCGCGTGTCTGCATCCAGAGAAATTAAGAAGCTGAAACTGGAATGGGCGCGAACAGATAGCGTTTCGTTGCAAGACAAGATTGCTGATGCGGTCGGATGTTCCGTCAAGTTTGCTCAAACAGGCCGTTTGCGTAAGCAGGACGAAGCAGTTCAGCGGCTGGCGGAAGTAATGATAATGACAGACGGAGAACTGAATGAACTTATCAGCGAACTGTATGACTGCGTTTCTAACGACCAACGTAGTCAAATCTCACAACTTGCCAAGAAAATATCCAAGCAGCACATAAGCCGTTGTTAAACCCCAATAAAAAAGGAGTTTCTTTCTGACAACTGGATAGTGCAATGCAAAAACCAGAAAACCACAGGTGGAAATCAAGACCCAAATAATTTTCATACGTTTGCTTATTCACCTCCTCCATAGATGAGAAAATTTTTTGTTTTTCGCCGGGGAACCCGCCCACACTCTTGACATTCTTTAGATTTCGGGCTAATATTGAATTGGGTAACAAAATAGCGTTTTTCAAAGCCTGTCAAGGACGGGGTGGTGTTTTGTTGTCCCCGTAAGTCTAAGTATATTAGAGTTTGCTCTAATTGTCAAGTCTAATTTTAGGTTTTGCTCTAATTATTTTTTGAGGTGCCCTATGGTTGATAAAATTAGAGAGCTTTGCAAAAAGAATGGGACATCAATCTTCAAACTAGAGAAGCAGCTTGGTTTTGGCAATGGTGTTATCGGCAGATGGGATAAAGCCGTCCCAAACTATGAGCGGCTAAGTGCCGTCGCGTCCGCGCTCGGCGTGACCGTCGCCGAGCTGACCGGAGAGGCGGACGAAAAGGGTATAAAAAAACAGCCCGCCGCAAATAGCGACGAGCCTGATAAAAAAGCATTATTGGATATTGTCAAAAGCAGCGATGATGAGGCGTTTCTTTTATCTGTGCTGCAAGAGGTCAGCAAAAAATTACAGGAGAAGCATCATGGAGATTGATGAATATTATCTGCAAAAAATTGTCGATGCACTTGTGACTTGCGACATGGCGGCACATGAAGACGAAATTACAGAAACACTTGCGCACAAAGTTGACTGGAATGAGGGCTGGGAAAAATCCTTATCCAGAATCAGTTATAATGCAGTTAAAGCGGCTTCTATGGTTTCTGTTCGTTCGATTTTAGCAACGCTTGTAGAGCAGGATGTAATTTCAGTAAATGTCGAATGTTTTCATAGTCCACGCCTGACTGTTTTACACGGTGGACATTCTTCACAGTCTCCTCATGAACGATGCTCCGAACAAGATTCATCGGAGCCGTAGCGCTGTTATTCATTTTTATCCCCCTTTATAATCTGCAAGATTTCTGCACAATCTTCATTCAATAATTGCATTATAGCATTTACAATTTCTTCTTTCAAGATTTCCAGATTTTCCATTTCAGTTTCTTTCCTCTCTCCGCTTCTGCTGTGTATACTCTCATTCTAAAACATTCGTTCCGATATATCAATCATCAGCCTATACAAAATCACGGCTGTTTTTTCTACTGACGGATCGCGTAAATGTACGCACTATGGTACACCGTTTGTGCTATATTCATCGTGTGTATAAAAATGGGCATGAACTAAAGTCAAAGGAATTCAAGTCCTGACAAGTTGTCAGGACTTGCCCGGCCAGACCGGGCAGCTTTTTGAAACATGGAAAGGTATCCTTTCGATATGTTGAGATGATCACCCCGCCGTCGACTTTCCCCGGCGGCGGGGTTTCGGCTTAACGCAGGCAACTGGGAGCCGCCTGTACGTTTAACATACTCTTCAGGAGGCGATTTGTCGAGAAAGTATCCTTGGCTTTTATAGGTGGAATCATGTGCTTTTTGGAAAGGAATCTAGTTTATGCCGCAGGAATTATACGAAAAATGTCGAAAAATAAAAGAAACGTCGAACCCAAGAATTACGAATCAGGACCTTGCCGAAGCAACCGGAAAGTCGGAGCGAACCGTCGCGCAATTCCTTCGCGGGGAGATCCCGAACGCCTCCTGTGAAACCGTTGCGTCTATCTGCAGAGAGTTCGGTGTGTCGGTGGATGAGCATTATGGGATTGCACCGCCGAAGCCAAGCCCGGACGAAAAACTCACTGAAGAAATCCACGCGCTGGAATCCGAGTGCCACGCATTGACGCTCCGGAATGTCGAGCTAACCCAGGAAGTTGCCCACCAAAAGGAAAAGGCAGACTTTCTCCGTACGCAGCTCAAAGCGCGCCGCCCCGTAATTTACAGCTTGATGTGCGTCAGCGTCACGACGGCCTTCGCGCTGCTCATATACATCATCCTGGACGTCAATGTCCCAGGTGTCGGCTTTATCCGGCATGGACAATTCTCCGCCGCCGCGTGGATTGTGATCGTCCTGATTATCATTTCAACTGGTGTCATTGCATGGTCGATCATTCACGCCGTGCGCAGGCCGAAGAAGGTGGAAAAATGAAAGTCCCAGAACCGCGAAAGCTCCCAAGCGGTACATATTTTATTCAGCTGCGGCTGAATGGTGTCAGTGTACCCGTGTCCGCCTCAACAAAAAAAGAGTGCATCCGGCAGGCCCAGCTTATAAAAGCAGAGCACATGGCAGGAAAGCGCCGCTTCGTGCTGACGGACATAACCGTAGGGGACGCACTTGACGATTATATTAGAAAGAAACGAGCAGGCTGCTCCCCGTCGACCATCCAAGGCTACGAGAAGATAAGGAATCAATATTTCCAGGGCCTTATGCCCGTGCCTGTGAAATCCATTGACGCCACAAAGATCAATAACGCCATCTATGCAGAGCAGAAGCGAGTCAGCAGACGAGGCAAGCCGTTATCTGCCAAAACAATCTGCGAAGCGTGGCACCTCATCTCTACAGCGCTTTCAAAGTCCGGTGTGCACATCGACGGTGATATCGATCTGCCCGAGGTTCGGAAGCCGCCTGTGCAGATTTTATCCTTCGATCAGGTATACCCAGCAATTAAGGGTTCTTCAATTGAGCTTGAGTGCTTGCTTGCCGCGCGCCTGAGCCTTTCGATGTCCGAGATTCGCGGCCTCACAAAGTCCAAATCAATCCATGACGGAAAGCTGACTGTCGTGGAGACCGTCGTGGATATCGACGGAAAGCCGATCCGGAAGGAGGGCGCAAAGGAGGTTGACCGTGTTCGCACTCTGGCAATCCCGGACTTCATCCAGGCCTTGATCAATAAAGTGGATGGCGACGTCATATGTGATAAATCCTCGCAAACGATCAATAAGCGATATCAACGCCTGCTTGACCAAGCTGGCCTGCCGAAGAGCAGCTTTCATAAGCTTCGCCACACTTTCGCATCGACTGGCGCTATGCTCCAGATTCAGCCGGAAATATTGCAGGAAGAGGGCGGCTGGCATACAGGCCACACGATGAAAACTGTGTACACTCACACGTTCCCATCCGCGCGCCTCGCCGCCGACAAAATCTTGGATGACCATTTTGCAAAGATAATCGCAGAAAACGCTAATGAAAATGCTAACGAAATCGAAAAGTGACTGATTTTTCAAGTGTTTTACGCTATAGCAAAGGGGTTCGATTCCCCTCAGCTCCACCAATAAAAGAAAACCAGCAATCCGCTGAGATTGCTGGTTTTTCCTTTGTTCTCAATGGTTTCAGCGTTTTTTGGTGTGTGATTTTAGCTGTTTCTGTAGCCTCTTCCGGACAGCGAATTAGCATTTTCGGAACGAAAAATGCTAACAAAAATGCTAATGGTTTTAAAGCACGACATGCTCGTAATACTCCATAAGCTTGCGCTCCGGTCCCGGCCCGTCCTTATCGCACAAAAACGCCTTTGCCAGGGCTGCGTAAAACTCCGGGCGGTTGACGCCGTACTGCATCGCTACGTCGTAGTAGTCCGAGTACATCATATTCATGGCCGCGCCCCAGGCCCAGCGCGGGATTTTGTCCGGCTGAATGCCCATGCTCTCTGCTACGGCCGTTGTCTGCTCCATCGTCCAGTGCGGCCCCGTCGTGCCGTCGGCGTTTTGCATCCTGGCCGCCCAGGCCTTGGCGTCGGCCTCTGTAAAGTCCGGCTCTTTTGCGGCCCCGCGAAGATGATCCTCTCCCAGCTTGCCCAGGGCGCAGATTGCATCCACGTACACCGTAACCTCTTCTGCGCGCCCCAGCGTCACTGGGCGCTCCATGATCTCCTGCAGCTGCTTGTGCAGCTCCTCAATGTAATGCTCCTTGCCCATATCACGCCTCCTGTATGTATCTGTAGAGCTTATCGAGATCGCCCACATCAAAGCGCAGCTCCCCGATGATCGGCACCATGACCGGGATCTTCTGACCGTCCACCCTCGGGCGGGCGGCGTTGTACAGCCGGTCAAGGTCGATGTTGCCGTCCGCGTCCATTACGCCCATCATCTGCACTGCCGGATGCTCCCGCAGCGCAAGAATGCGGCTCCTGCCGCCATCCATGATGAGCGCCAGCGCGATCCCTGCCCCAATGCCCTTGCCGGTCGGCAGGTGCGGGATGATCTCATTATCGGCGTACCTGGCTACGCCTCGCATAGCCTGATCTATCGTTACCATAAAGGTTTACCTCCGTTTTTAAGTCCGGGGCGGCTTATCGCCGCCCCTTGCGCTTAGTTTTTGCAGCAGCCGCACCCGCACTTGGGGAGCGGATCGTAAAGCGTCTGTGCCGTGTTTGCAGTGCCCGTGGTAACGTCGGCGACCTGCTTGGGATAAAACGTCGCGTTGGCGTAAGTCACGATGCTGTTGTCCCCGCAGCAGCGCCGCTCCGCCTCCATCTTGACCGCGCCGAGCGCCTCCTTTCGGACACAGTCGACATCCTGCTTTACAAGCGTAAAGCTGTCCTCGGTGCGCTGGTTGTGCACCGCCTGCTTGCAGAGCTCCTCGCGGATGCTCTTGAGCTGGCCGTCGACGTAGGCATACAGCTCCAGCGACTTTTGATCGTTGTACGTGTTGGCCTTGAGCAGCGCAATCTCGCTGTCCTTCGCGGCCAGCTGCTGCTCCCGATCCAGCTCGTAGCGCGTCACCGGCGTGTTGTCGCTGCATGCGCCCGCTGCCATTGCAGCTGCCGCAGCCGGGTTCGCGCCCCAACCGCCCCAGCCTCCGCCGAGCAGATTGCCCAGCAGCTGTGCGCCAAATCCCGCCGTGCCGATGATGCCCGTAGTGAGGGCCGCGTTGGCCTTGCCATTGCTTGCATATTCCATACAAAGTACCTCCGATTATGTAGTAAGCTGGCCAGCTCCTACCCTCAGTCTATCTTTTCTCGATTTCTGTCGGGGGACATTTATGTACCATTTTTGTACCATTTTTGTACCATGCCCGCCGTATGTGGCTGCAATGGCGGAGGAGATTCTGGCCCGGAGCGCATAACAGGCATAAAAAATAAGCCCGTGGACTTGCTCCACGGGCTTTTGCCTTGTCTACCCCTCTGTCAGGCGGCTGGCGATATTGTAGATGTGCGGCAGGCGGCGGGAGATGGTTTTGCGATCCACGCCGATTTCGGCTGCGGCGTCCATCTGCGGGAGCCTGCGCACAATATAAAGCCTTACGATCTGCTGATCGATCTGATCTAAAATCCCCTCGTCTGTGACGCGCTCCCAGTCGCTGCGCGTGAGCCTTTGCAGCTCTGCTGGCAGAGCCATCCGCGCAGTTATTTCCGTCACTCCCTTCTGCCCGCCGCCGGGCAGTTGGGCTTACTTATCCTTATGCGTCAGCACGGCGATGTTGCCCTTGTTGCTCACCTCAAGATCCAGGGCCTTCGCGATATCGCGCACCTTGACATAGTTCGTGCCGTCCTTCAAAATGCGCTCCACGGGCACCTCCTTGCCGTCGACAATCATCTTGCTCTTCTCAACCACTTCGTCATCAAACCTTTCCAGAAATTTTTCCCACTGCCAGTTGCCGGTCGTGTGGTAGTAGCTGTTTGTGTCGTCCCCGACAAACGGCCTCGGGCACAGCTTGCCGGACACGTCGTAGTGCCGGAGGATGTTGCTCGCTGGGATTTTGTACTGCTTCATGAGCCGCCGGATGAGCCATTCGGCGTTGTCCAGCGCCCGCTTTTCGAAGAACCAGTCCGCGTCGCAGGCAGCAATCCGCTTTGGGTTCAGCTTCCTCGGGCGGATTTCAATGCCGATGGAATTCCAGTTCCGGCAGACCGGATGCTTCTGCCCGTCGCCGCAGTGCCAGGCGATATCCGTCTCCTTCACGCAGCGGTAAATCGTCTCGCCCTCGTCCACGGCGTAGTGGGCGCTGGCCTGCGCCTGCGGGTTCTTGAACCACTCTGCGACGCTTGCCGCAGTGCCGAGGGCTCCAAAGTAGTGCACGACGATATACTTCGGCACGCAGCCGCCTGCGCGGTGGTTGACCGGCGTCAGCGCGTCCTTAATGACCGGCATCGCTTCCCGCCTCCTTGTTGTCAATGGCCTCCTGCACCTTCTGACTCTGGGTGCCGAAGTAGAAGGCAATCACGACGGCGTAGACCGTCATAAAATCCTGGCTGATCTTTCCCGCAACCGCCATGTAGGCAAATACCCCCGTCAGCGTCAGCGTGACCAGGCTCTTGACGCTCAGCAGGTTCCCCAGCCTCTTTTTGATGTTTTCCATGTTTACCCCTCCACTTTGATTGCACGGTTCTCAAACTTTTTGTATGCGTCGAGATAGATTTCGTGTTTGTCTCCATTGAGCGTTAGCTCGTAATACATCCCGTCAAGCAGCGTCGTAGATGCAAGTGCCTTCCAGTTCTGTAGCGCTTTGCAGTACCAGACGACATATACATCATCAGTAGTGATCTGTTTGCCGTCGCTCTTGTCCAGATGCTCATTGGTGTAATCTGCGACCAGTTTCTTCGCCGTCTCAAAAAATATCTTTTCGGTCATATGCATGCTCCTTTCAGTCCTTCAGCACGATTTCTGCAATTCGTGCCGCCGCTTCCGGGCCGTATTTTTCGGCCCACTTGTCCATGTACTTCTGCGCGTACTTCGCGCGGTTCTCATTCTTGGCCTTCCAGAGGTAGAATCCTCCGCAGGCCGTCGTTCCGCCCAGCACGGCAAGTGTGATCTCCGTCAGCTGCGCCCCTGCCGCGCATGCGATGATCAGCACAAGGCTGACCAGCGCATTCCCGATCATCCACTTTTTGCTAAACTCCATCCCGACCACACTTTTCTTCCAGCTGATGCACAAACTTCTTGACTTCGCCGTTGCCGTCCAGCTTAATGTACTTTTGCCCGGCGACCAGCCGCTCTCCCATCGGCATTTCCTCTGACATGATTGTCAGCCGGAGGATTGCCAGATACTGCTCGTCCTGGTGCTCCTTCATTTTTGTCAACTTCTTGTCGATCTCCTTGAGGTGATCATCCTGCGTTGTGGCCTTGCCCCTCTTGCGCTGCACCGCCGCAACAATGGCGCGCACCGCCTCCGTCAGCGCCGACGAGCCGATCACCGCGCAGATGATCGTGATAATTCCAGCGTCCATTCCTTCTCTCCTTTATTTTTGTGCTTTTGTTATTCTTGCCAACTCACTAGGGCTGAACTATTGATCTGCGATACTTCGTATACCATACCAACATCCTTAAATTGGTTTCCTTGCATGCCAGGAACAGTTATTACTTTATCTGCGCTTAGATCACCTACTCCAATAAACGAAGGACTATTCTGATAAAAATAATCCATAAAATTTTCTTCTGGTATATTAGATATGTACCACAAAGACATAAAAAAGTCCCCTTCTTCTTCAGTCTTTTGAAGACCTGTTTCTGGCTCAATTATTTTTCCTGTGCCAGTTACAAACAATACAAAACGATTATCTGTAGATAAATAGTTAGACAGGTTTAAAGCAACATATGGATCTCCTACATCGAATCCGCCGCTTGCAAGAAAGTTCGGCTGAATCACGTTTTGTTGAACATTTGCGCTTTTCCCGCCCGATTCCAGCGTACCTACCAATTTAATACCGTTTACGTACGCAGTCTTATTCTTTGCAATATCGCTTGCCGCTGCATTTGCATCGGACGAGTCAACAAATCTTGCAAACCCGCCGCCGGTCTTTGCGATATCCACGGATGGAACATTTTCAAACGAGACTCCCGCGATTGTAACATTCTGTGCCATTTTTCCGCTCCTCCTCAAGATATTGTCAAAATTTTTGTTGTAGCATCCTGCACGAGCTCCGGCGTAGCCATTGTCCCAGTGATGCGGCTGCCGTCCGCTGCGTGGGCCGTGACGCCCTTTTTGAGGGCTTCCGGCGTAACGGTGTCCGCAGTCAGATCAATCAGCGTCTCGCCGCCGTAGACGATCTTATTAGGCTTGCCGCTGCTCGGCAGCACTTCTCCTGCCATCTGCATCACGCTCCTGCCGTCTTGCCGATCGTGACGGTCTTTCCGCCAGCGGCATTATCTGCCTCGTTATAATAGATCGCGTTGACGGTCACCTGGGACAGATAGTCATAGTCCGCGTCCGGCAGGACCGTCTGCGCCGTGGTCAGCGGGTCGACCGTCTTGCTCTGCGCCGTTACGGCCTCGCCGCTGTAGGTGCCCGTCACACCGAGGATGTTAATGCCTGCCTTGATGTTCCCGGCGATGAGCTTTGCGGCCTCAGTCGGATCAATCACGCACTTGCCGCTGCCGTCGTGGTATCCGAGCGGCACGATGTATTCGCCCTTTACCGTGGAGATTTTTGCGGCCACTGCGCCGTTGTTTGGCATTTCGCCTGTGAGCATGGAGCCGCGTGCGCCTGCCGTCTTTCCGATCAGGATTTCCGAGGCCTTTACCGTCGCGCCGGACGTATCCAGGTCAAAGGTACAGCTGCCCTCGTGGACTTCGCCGTCTGCACCGTGGTACTTGTAGCCCAGGAGCACCTTACCCGGCTCAACCGTATCCGCAGTCAGGTCGATCAGCACCTGCCCGCCGTAGATGATTTTATTCTTGCCCATTTGTTACACCTCCGCTGCAATATAAACTGTATCCCCGAGTGGGTTTGCCGTCTCGTAATACGGGATTTTTGTGACTGTGACGTCGTCCGTCATGCGCTTGCCCTTTGTCTCCAGCACCGTAGGCTCATTCGCCTTCGGGATGACGGTGTATTCGCCCGTGTAGGGCGGGGAGCCGCCTGTAGCGATAATCCGGACGTTTGCAAGATCAAAACCAATCGACGGCTTGCCGCCGATATCAAAATGGATTGCCATCACAGCACCACCTTACTGATCGAGTCGCTGACGCGCACGCCGTCCAGACCCACACCGATCACAACCGGCTCCGCCCCCGCAAACTTGACGCGAATCTGAATGCTCTGGACGGCGGACTTAAAGGCAAAAGTCTCCTTTTGTGTCAATGGGAACAAAAAGTTGCCGTCCTCGTCCGTCGCAACCTCGTCCGGGTACACCTTGCGCAGGCCGCCCACAATAAACTCAATCAGCTCCACAGCAGACAGGTCGAGCGGCTTGCCGTCCTGCGTGCCAGTAAAAACGATCGCATACTGGTCGCCCTGCATGATTTTTAAGCTCATATGTGTGCCCTCCTATGCTTCAGATTTTAAACGGATTCTGAGATAAAGATTGAATACGTATAATTTGGATCAAAAATAAAATTGCTGCTTGTTATTTCAATTAAAATCGTACCGCCATCCATACTAACATTAATACCTTCTGATTCTAAAAATATCTGCGAATTGCTATTCATATAAATACATCTGGTGGCAAAACCAGTCAGGTCACACCAAATAGCAGTTTGTAAATAGTTGGCTATTGGTGGTGTAACTGTACTATACTGTATTACAACAAAATGCGGAGTTGTGATTCCTTTCGTGTTAGAAAGCCGAATTCTCGATGTGGTTGTGGGTGTTTCATTTAGCCATACTCCAATTTTCGCCCCAGAAGCCGCCTCAACAGTAACTTGGCTTAAGCCAATATTAGGACTATCCGCAGTAATTATCTGTTGTGAATCTGATGGGGTTACAGTTTTTGATTGAAGTTTGACCGCTCCAACTAAAACATTTTTAAGCCCACAATATCCTTCGTCCGGTACAATTACTTGCGCTTCAGTTGATGGTGTAGCGCCTTTTTCTTGCAATCTTGCATTTACTGTTATTTTTGAAAAACCCAGATAACCAGCATATGAATCTGGGAAAAAATTCTCGTTAGGCTCAGTTAAACTAACGGTTTTTTCTTGTAGTGGGACTGGTCTAACAGTCACCAAAGATAATCCATCATATCCTGAGTCCGGTCGCACCTCTACATTGTCACGCAGTTGATCGCTTGATTTTGTATATTTCTCTTGTAGCTTAATCGCTTCAACGGTAATGGGGTTATATCCATCAACTCCACTCGGCGCTGTTACCGTCTGTTGCGTTGTTGTGGACTTCACGCGCTTGCTTTGGATAACAGGGTCTTTCCCACCACCAGACATGTTCAGAACATTCGCCATGCTACACCCTCACTCTCAGAATCTGGACCGCAATTGCTGCGGTCGGCACCGTCTCGCAGGTAAAGACAATGCTGCCATCTACGGTTACGTCCTTCGCCCGGATTTTTGCGTTGTTGTATGCGTCAATGCTGGCATAAGCAGGCGCTACGACATACCGGAATCCAGAAGCGAGGATTGCCGTATTACTGACGGTCTGCTGTTTGCTTGACCACCCTGCCACTGTCAAAGACGCGTCAATCGCTTTGGAATTTGAATAAGCTGGGATACCACCAGCGCCTGCCACCGCCCCGTCCGGGTCATAGGTCAGTTCAAGCATGTCGCCCGTGCCAGAGCCAGAAGCGCCGCGACAGTAACCTGCGTCAATTGTGTTGCCGTTCGAGAGCGTCAGAATCAAATGATACTGCGCATTAATTGCTGCTCCGACAATTGAGACACCGTCTGCCCCGTCGTCGCCGTCCGCACCTTTGGCAACACCGCAGTCAATTGTCGTGCCGTCTGTTGTCGTGATTTTCAGATGCCCGGACGTGTCAATTGTTGCGGCATTGATTTTGGCGGCTTCGATTCCCGCATTCTTTGCGTAGCTCTTCAGCACCGAACCGGTAATGATGTAGGTCACGCCGTTCTTCGAAATCAAAAGATAATCCGAATCTGCAAAGGCGGAGGCCTTTGAAAAATCAGATATTTTTTTGTACTCTGCCATTATCTGCCCTCCAATTCCTCTACGCGCTTCTTCAGCTTCTGTACCTGGTCGATCAAAAGCCCGATAAACTCATCATACCGAAGCGCATAGTCTTCACCGGTCACTTCGCCGGTCTTCTCGTCAAGGCGAGGCGTCTTGACAAATCCTGCAAAATCCTCTGATGAAAGGCCAGACTCTGCAAGTGCGTCCTCGACATCCTGCGAGATCATACCGACGTGCGTTCGTTTTCCGGTCCCTCGGAACTTGTATGTCGCTGCCCTCAGTCTATCGAAAAGTGAATCATACTTGTCGAGGTTATAGTTGATGTATTTTTTCTTATTCCGGTCTGACGTCTGAATCGTGCCGGACGCCGCGTAAACTGTGCTCCACGGGTGCGTGCTGTAGCCGAGCGGGAACTGGCTCAGCGGGATAAAGGCCGTGTGCGTAAGCTCTACACCGAGGTCACCGCTCTGCAGCAGCACGTTCGATTGAGATACTGCAATCTGAGAGTCCTGCCCGGCATACATTGCCGCGCCGTCTGCCGTCGCAAGAACCTCTCCGTAGTCCGCCATCATGTGAATACCATTACCGCCGTAACTGCCCGACGTGTAGCCGATCGAGCCGCCCGCGACGTTGGAGCCCGTGCTGCGGTACACTGTCATATCTCCGCCAAGTCTGATGTAGTCCGCGGACAGCTCGCCAGTCGTAATATTGTCGGCGTTCAGGTTCTCCACGTTAATCAAGCTCGCGTCAATAGAACCGAGCTGGACGTTGCCTGCGATGGAAACGCCGTCTTTCGAAAGAGTAATAGACGCGCCATTCGTTCCGGCAGTATAAGATAAAGACAGCGCATTCAGATTCAGGTCAATCGCCGTCTGGACGTCGCCTCCGTCGACTTTCCCATTGACTGTCTGCCGGATTCCGTCCATGTCCTGTTCAATGGACGAACTGAGGCTGTTGAGTGCTGTATTGAAGTCACTGCGGATTCCCTGCTCCGAGATTGTGATTGCCGCATTCGTATCGTCAATCTCGCTCTGCAGCTCCAGCTTGATTTGCTGGGTGGTTTTTGTGATCTGCGTAAAAGAGTAGGCCGTACGCCGCTCTTCACGAGATCGGCTCTGATACGGGTATTCGTGGTTGATCTCCGTATCGATCGGGGCCTCGATGTTCGCTGTCATCGCCGGTCCGACTGTATAATTCACGGATGCCAATACGGACAGATTACCGTTGACCTTCACGCTGTCCCCGAGCTCCAAAGTCGGGTCGATGTACGCGGAAGATGCTGTGAACGGGAGATAGGCCACACCGTTCAAGAGATTCTTCACATAATCGCAAATTTCCTGCGTTGCATAAATGCAGTCCGCCTGAATCTCATATCCAGAAGTGCCGGAGGAGTATTGCGTGTCAGAGTCCGGATAGAGCGTCACCTTGCCGACCGTAACTGTGTTCTCAGACAGAAGGTCGCAGTTGACAACTGGCGTCTCGCTTACACTGGACGGACTTGCAAGGCGCTTGATCAGCAGCTTCCCGTCCTTTGTAATTACGGCGTTGCCCCCGGATGCAGCCGCGATACCGGCCAGCACCTCCCGAATTTTATAGATGCCTGTCGGGCTGTCGATAGTATATGGCGCAATCTGGCTCCGAGAATCGAGCTGCAGGCCGAGAGTGGAACAGATGAAATTCACGGCTGAGGGCATCTGCATCGGGTAGGAACCACTGTTGTCAATATAATCCTGCTCCGTCATCATCATGGCGTCGTACGCTGTGATGGAAAGTCGACCATTCGGGGACTTTGAGCGCGTATCAATGTAAAACGTGCCAAACGGGAGCCAGCCACTGTATGATGGATATGAGGATGCCAGGTAGTAGCCATCATCCGTCATGACTGGCGTTCCGTCATCCGCCGTGACCAGCACGAGCGGAGATGTATTTGCCACACGAAGATAGCACTGCACCTTCGCGCCTGTCGGAATGTCTCCCTTCGGCATAAAGGTCATATCGAGGGACGCTGCGCACGCCATACCGATTGTAAGCTTGTCCATCATCGGGAATGAGATATTTGCGGACCAGATATCCGCAAACAGATAATCATTTCCGTTAATTACGGCTTTGAACTCAAAGGAATTGTTGTTGTCGCTTAAAAGTGCATCCCAGTTTGCCGGTTTCGTCTGCATGTGCTCACCTACTGTTCAATGAGATTAAATGTCGTGCCTGTCCAGAAGGTTTCACCGTTCATGACAATCTGCGTTGTGCTCTCCACAGACGAGCCGTAAAACGTCTTTGTTGTAATTCCATCAATTGGATCAAGGTACGTGACGGAAATAAAAGTCGGCTTCAACGCCGCGTTCAGCTCCATGAGCTTTTGCGTTGTCAGACGTTTTGTCGTGATTGAGAGCTTTGCCTTGGTTGCAATTCTCGTCCGGTGCATAACACCGTCGAGCGTCCGCCCCGTCTGGTCACTGTCAAGGTCATTTCTCGACCATTTCAAAGCCCCTTCTGGGAGAATGTCGGTAAAGTCTTTTTCGTCAATTTTGAATACTGCTACCATGTGTCACCTCACTGTCAGCGGCGTCCCGGACGCTCTGGACGCATTGGAAAGGCTTCTCTGCGTGACCTTTGCGAACTGGACGCTGTCAACCATCATGACCTTGCCCTCGCGAATCGCCGAGAGGATTTCACGGAGAAGATCGTTGCTGGCACTCGTCTGCGTTTCCTCCCGGACGATCTGCCGGATCAGACTTTCCGGGGCTTCGATGTTGTTTCCGCTTGTCTGGTCGCCCAGAACGGCCATAAATTCACGGTTCGGCGGAATGACTGCGCCCTGTGCCAGCCGCGGGATTGAAATGTGCTGCACCTGTCCGATGCCGCTCCAGTCCTTCCCAAGCACCTTTCCAGCCCACGTTGCAGCGGAGTTAAAGCCAGACAGGAACCAGTTCAGACCATCGATCAGACCGTTCACGATCGATTCAAAGAATCCGAGGATTCCGTTGAAAATGCCCTTTGCAAAATTCTTCATTCCATCAAGAGCCGTATTCCATGCCTTAGAAATCGGATTGATCACTTTTTCACTGAACCATCCGGATACCTTGCTCCAGATTTCTTTTATGTCCTCCCACAGCTGACTGAAAAAGCTGCCCACCGTTTTTACAATCGGGCTGAAAAAATTTATGGTCGGTTTGATCACGTTTTTATTGAACCAGTCGGAAACGACTGCCCAAACTGCCTGAACTATCAGCCATGCGCCTTCAAATACCTTTCCAATGAAATCTGCAATTGGGGAAAAGAACTCTTCAATCGGTACGATCACATTTTCTTGAAACCATCCCGCAGCGGTGTTCCAGATGCCAGAGATCCATTCCCATGCCGCCGAAAAGATTTCCTTGATTTGTTCCCACAGTTTTGCAAAAAATGCCTTAATGTTATCCCATTGCAGGACAACGAATGCGACGAGTCCGGCGACTGCCGCAATCAGCGCGGGAATCCAGCTCCCGGTCAGCAATGAGATACCAAGCCCCGTGGCAAGAATCCCGGCGACCACGGTCAGCGTGTTTTCCAGAGTGACACCGTTTTCGATGATGTCCTTGATCCCGACAACGAGCAGACCGACACCACCCGCGATAAGCGAGATCCCCGCCGCGACTTTCCCAAACGCCAGCGCAAGACCACCGGCGACCGTCGCAAGGCCGCCAAGCATCCCGAAGAAATTTCCCCAGTCAATGCCGTTGTTCCATGCATCGAGCCAACTATAAACGTATTCAAACGCTCCAGCAACGGCCAGCGCGATCCCTGCAATTTTGGAAAGGTCGTTCGTAAAGGCACTCGCGATTTTCCAGGCCAAAAGACCGGCGGCAATCGCGCCTACCAAGCCTAGAATGTCCTTGAATTTCTCGGCAAGTTTCCCATCCGGATTCAGTGCATCGAAGTCCAGGGATGTCTTACTCGCATCGGCTCCACCGCCCCCGGCGGAACTATTGCTGGTCAACTGATTGATCTCGTCAAAGGCCGCAAGCTGCTTACTGGCCTTTTCTGCTGCGCCACCAACTCCTTTGATCGCATTCGTCTCCTTGTTGAGCTGCTTCGCAGATTCCTTTGATTTTTCAAAGGTGGTCCCAAACAGGGAGGACACGATCTGTGCAATGGCTGTTACAACGCGCGTCAGTACGTTCACAAACTGGATAAACGCCGGGATGATGACATTGACCAGCGGCTGCACTAATGTCAGGAGCGCAGCCTTGAGCTGCGCCAGAGAGGCCGATGCTTCACTGTTGCTTTTGATAACATTTCCGATCCATGCGCGGAACGAACGGAGCGCCGATGTCAGAACGGTAAACACAAACACACGCCGGAGCATACTGCTGAGTTTCTGTCCGACCTTCTCCACGCTTTTCCCGACCGTCTGAATTGCGTCCTGCATCTTTGCCGCTGTGGTGGCCTCTTTGAGCTGCTCTTTCAGTTCTTCCACATGGGCGGTTTCTTCTTTCAGACTGGCGCTGGCTTTCTGAATTTTGCGGTCATAGGAATCGATCTGGTTGTTGATCTTATCCCATTGCGACTGCAAGCCATTGACAAGCGTTTTCTGGCCTGCGATTGTTTCTTTGTTATAAACACCCTTCGCAGCACTCTGCATCTCATAGAGCTTTTGTTTTGCGGCGTCGAGCTGTGCGCCCATCTGATTTGCCTGTTCGGCCAGTGCATTTCTGCCGCTGCCCATCTCCGCAAGGCTCTTTTCCAGCGCATTGATCTTCTTGAGCGTGCTTTGCAGGTCTTTTTCGAGCTGCTTATTGTCAAGCGCCGTACTGAGAATAATTTTTCCATCTGGCATGATTTCACCTTCTCTCTAACACCGTCAACCAGCGCCCCACTGCTTCAGGAAATCCTTCTCCGTATCTGAGTAAACCTTCCTAAAATCAATAAGATTCTGATTCTTTTTGTACCATTCCGCTTCGGCCTTTTCGAGTTTCTTCCCACGCGCCTTTTTGTCCCGGATGCTGACGATCTGTGCAAACGTGCAATCTCCGATTTCGTAATAAGCGGAAATGAACGTCCACCAATGGAGATAGGGGACAGCGCGGATCTCCTGTCCGAGCACGCGGTTGATCGGCGCGATGATATAGGGGAAGTCCTGCTCCCAGTCAACCAACTTCGGCTGCTGTCGGTTCTCCGGCTGTCCGCCGCAGTTGATGAACCAGAAACAGCGTTCCAGCGCCTCCCGCATCCTCTCGGACAGGATTTTTTCAAGATCCGGATAGAAGATACTCATCGCCACAATGGCCTTTTCCTGCGTGTTCAGCTCAACGTCGCTCATTGCTGTGCAAATATCCAGAATGGCGCGGTAGTCAGATCGGATAGAGTAAGATTCTCCGCCAATCTCTACGCTTGTCGGAAGATCGCAGTTCATTTCTGATACTTCGCCGTATATTTCCGCAGCTTTTCAGACTGCGCTCTATTCTTTTCTTCCATCGCCGCCCGCGTTTCCTCGCAGAGCTGAACCAGAAGCTCAGATAATGCATAAATGTCCGGCTGAATATCGCCGTAGACCTTCTGGCAGACATCTTCATGGAACACGGCGTTCAGCTTTTCAACGAGAATCCCGGAAACCTCCGTGTTCAGTTCGTTCATGGCCGTCAGCTTTGCGATCTGCTCATCGACGGTCGCAGCGGGTAGCGCGTCGATCTCCTTTGCCCGGGTCTCATAGCCAGGCATGGATGCCTGAAGCTCCTTCGTCATCTGTGTCAGAGACGGCAAAAGTGCCTGATCGTCCAGATCGATTGCGATATACTCCGGGCCATCCCCAATCAGAAGTTTTTTGATATGGCGGGAAATGTTCAGTTTAGATTCAGTCATGTCATCCTCCAAGTAAAATAGGGGGCATTGCGCCCCCATTTATTAAGTGTCTGCCGTGAACGTGACCACGCCAGCAGCAACAGTTGCCGTGCCGGTGGCGCGCGTACCACCGTAGGTAACGTCGATCGGCATGCCAATCGTGGAGCTGCCGCCAAGACCGGACGGCTTCACCATGCAGCTCGAATAACGCTCCGCGAATACATTGCCGGACGTACCAGCGTATGTATGCACAATGAGCATATCGAGGTTACACAGCTTCGCCGCGTTCTGCTCCTTGACCGCGAGATTCCAGATCTTGAGCTGCGCCGCATCACCTGCATCCAGTTCGCACGGGTCGAAAGTCTGCGTCATGATCGGCGTTTTCATCGTCGAATAGGTGTTGCCAAGAATGTCATTCTTGGATTCATCCTGCCAGTCGTATTCAACGGAGCTGTCTTCGACGCGCTTGCCAATCGCAGACCATACCGGAGTGCTGGCTTCGCCGGTGTTCAGGTACGCGATCATCATTTTTCTCTCAATGGTCGCGCCGGAATCAGTCAGAAAAGTCATGTCTGCCATTCGTTTTTCACCTCATATTCTTTTATAAATTGCGCGGAGATCTGCACCATGTAGGTTGCAGTCCCTTCCTCATCTGCCGCGTAGAGCATTCCGTTCTGCGCGGTGATTTTTTCCTTGCACGGAACGTCACCGAATACCGGGGCTTTCCGCATCGCAGACTGTTCCTGCACCCACTCTTGGAGAGCGGACACCCAATCTGCATTGATCTTCGCGGACGCTTCTTCGCCCGGTGCTTTTTCAAACACATAGTACAGTCCGAAGTTGTATTGATTCGTGACCGTCACATTCCCCATAATGTCAGACGCCCTGCTGACCTCCACAAGGCCATTTGGGAAGATACCGCCATTGGATGGTACCTTATCCGTATAGTCGATCTGAAAGTCCGTCAGGGCGTCATATCGCGGGAACGCGGCGAGCCAGCTTTTCATTTTATCCAGTGCTGTCAATGTAGTCCTGCACCTCCTGAATCATCTGGCTTTTCTCTTTGGCGAGAAGCGCCCTGTCCCAAAATGGGCCAGCGTCCGGGTTCTTCGTCTTGTCGTACTCCAAATCCCGATCTGTAACACGAAGAACTGTTCCTTTCTTGTACCGATACCCAACATTGGGGATGTAGGCTGGGCCTTTTCCAGTAACGGAATTGACCATCACTTTCCCGTAATACTGATACCGGGCATAAGGGGCATTGACTTCGATCTCGGTCGGAGATTTCACGAACTTTAGCTTCGTAGCGAGCGCGCCGGATTGAAACGGCATATAGCGGGTCATGCGACGACTGATCATGTTGGTCACATAGAGCTGCACCCGGCCATTGCTATCCAGTCCATGATTTTTCAAAATCTGTTGGATCGGCTGCATCTCGACCTTTACCCGTGTGCTCATCCGCCTGCCTCCACATGAACCATTTGGCCGTTCCAGTATTTTGGGTCAACGTACTTCACCACGACAAGGCCGGGAACCTTCGTCGGGATCAGAGATGCCCATTTCGTGGCTTCCTCGCCCACGCCAAGCAGAACCTTGTCTTCCGGAAACACGCACTGCTCCGAACATGGAATGACCAGCAGGAAAGAATTTGTTTCTTTGCTGCCAGTCTTGTCCACATTTTCAGTTTTCTTGAAGTCCAAAAATGCCTGGTCATACACAGTCCGCGTAACCGTGTCCCCGTTCTTGTGATAGACCGTGACGGTCTGGTTGCACAGGCGGTAGTCAACCGGATTACGCTTTGATACTCTCAGCATGGCACACCTCGGTAAATGTCCAGATACCGCGACGCCGCCTTGTATAGCTGCCGATCCTGCCCCTTTTCGGACAGGTCAACGCCAAGAGCCGTAGGCGATCCATAGCTCACAGACACGCTCCCGATACTGGCAGAGGAAACCGCGCTGCCGTCTCCGGACAGCATTGTTTCGATTGCCGACAGTGCATCGACCATCGCGCAGATCGCCATATCCCGCGCTCCTTCTTCTAGCTCCGTAACGGTATAGATTCGTTCATACCGGCACAGCTGCTCGTCAGCACGAGCAGCCAGCCGGGGAAACGATTCTTTGTCAACAACATCGCCCATGTATTCAGACAGGTAAAATGCATAGTTCGGCATGGGCGGCACCTCCATTATCAGCCGCCAGTCTTGGGCTTCATGACGATGCCGTTCAGAACCGCCGCTTTCAGGGTGTTCTTCAGAACAGCGCCAGCCACAAGCTCCACTTCGCCGGTTTTCACAGCGCCGGGAGCATTCATGTCCGGCATATACGAATTGATGATTCCGGTCCCGGTCGGGGAGATACCATGGAATCCATCGAGCGCAAGGGACACAGCATAGATGCTGGTCGTCCCAGCTGCGGACGCGGTAGCTGCGGACGTTCCGACAACGTCAACGGATGCGGTGCCGTTGTAATACTTGCCGAGGTCGACAAGCGGGATGCCGCCGAACATTTCGACCACGCGGCCAAAATCATCCTTCGTGCGCTCGTAGTAGCCTGCACGACGGGCCGCCGCGCGAACCTTGAGCAGCATGTCACCGTTCATCATCAGCATGGAGACATCGCCGTCAATGGCGTGAACAAGCGCGTCAAGCTGGTCAATAAAGGCGTTGCTGTTGCTGTCCAGCTTCGAGGAATCAGACAGGTCAATGTCGGTGGTAAACTCATTGCTGGTGCCATTCAGCAGCTTCCGGAGGCCGTCAAACGTACCGGTCACAAAGCCGGTTCCGCTGGATGCGGACGTGCCATTGATGACGAGGTTGTGGAAATAGTTCGACGTTGCCTTGATTTTCTGCTGTGCCTGGAACGCCATTTCGTCAACAGCGCCGGAGGTATTCTGAAGAACACGGTCGACCTGGAACGAGCCGCCCATGATAACGGCCTTCGCGGTCTTTTCCTCGCGCTTCGCTTCACCGGCTGTGTACTCGGTGTTGATCGCACGGACGGCGGCAGTGGACGGAGTCTTGAGCTGAA
>ERZ1035037.191-NODE-191-length-23307-cov-19.076897_pt1 | contig 23307 bp, 34 predicted proteins | sample MGYA00520618_ERZ1035037 | MGnify/ENA primary metagenome ERZ1035037 (study PRJEB33766, sample SAMN09781741) | gut metagenome | biome: gut microbiome | host: Homo sapiens | place: Madagascar | study: EMG produced TPA metagenomics assembly of the PRJNA485056 data...
CGGACAAGGGAAAGGAAGATAGAACAATGGCACTGACACGCAAACTTTTGAAGGGCATGGGGCTGACCGACGAGCAGGTTGACACCATCATCGAGGCACACACCGACACCGTGGACGGCTTGAAGGCTGACGTCAGCAAATACAAGGCGGACGCGGAGAAACTGCCCAGCGTCCAGAAGGAATTGGACGGTCTCAAGGCGGCGGGAGATGGCGGCTATAAAGAGAAATACGAGAAAGAGCACTCGGATTTTGAAGCTTATAAGTCCGACATTAAGACGAAGGAAGGCAGGGCGGCAAAGGAAAAGGCTGTCCGGGCTTACTTTGAAAGCAAAAATATCACCGGCGCGAACCTAGACCTTGCAATGCGCGGCTGCGGCGAGGAAATGTCCGCGTTGGAGATGGACGGCGAGAAAATCAAGGACACCAAGAGCCTTGATACGCTGATCGAAGGTACGTACAAGGGGCTTGTATCTACTACACGGACAAAGGGTGCTGACCCTGCGACCCCTCCGGCGACCCCTCCGGCAAAAACCTACACATCCGCAGAAATCAAAAACATGAGTGCTGCGGAGATCAATGCAAACTGGGACAGTATCAAAGCGTCCCTGAATCAGAAAGGAGTTTAACACATGGCTGTTACTACGTTTATCCCCGAACTTTGGAGCGCACGGCTTCTGTATGCCCTTGAGAAGTCTCATGTGGCAACGAATCTTGTAAACCGTAATTATGAGGGTGTTATCGCAAACCAGGGCGACACCGTCCACATCAACAGCATCGGTGCAATCACGGTGAAGGACTACACCAAGAACGCCGACATTGACGCGCCTGATGCACTGACCACCACCGATCAGACCCTCGTCATCGACCAGTGCAAGTATTTCAACTTTCAGGTTGACGATGTGGACAAGGTGCAGGCGGCGGGTGATCTTGTCGATACCGCAATGGGGCGCGCGGCTTATGCATTGGCTGACGCATCCGACGCGTTCTTGCTTAAGACTATCGCCGCAGGCGCTGTGGCTGGGAACACCATCGGCTCCGCAGCCGCGCCCGTTGCGCTGACGGCTTCTAATGTTTATGAAAACATTGTGAAGCTGCGCACGAAGCTTGACAAGGCAAATGTTCCGAATGTTGGTCGGACACTCGTTGTCCCTCCGGAGGTATACGCGCTTCTGCTGCTTGACGATCGCTTCGCGAAGAGCGACGCCGCAGCCGGTCAGGACGCGCTGCTCAATGGTCAGGTTGGTCGCGTAGCCGGCTTCACCGTGTTCATGAGCAATAACGTGAAGACCGGAACGGGCACGGATACCGGGAAGACCCCGTACTTCGAGATCACGGCGCAGGTGGAAAGCGCGACCACTTATGCAGAGCAGATCATCAAGACCGAGGGATACCGCATGGAATCCCGCTTCGCAGACGGCGTGAAGGGGCTTCACGTCTATGGCGCGAAGGTTACTGACGGCAACCAGATCGCGAAAATCCTCGCGTCTGTGTCTTAACAAGGAGGCAGCGTAATGCTTGAACAGGTTCTACGGCATTTGAACAACTGGTTTCTCATCGATAAGCATGATGGACCGTTTACCGTGGAAAACGGCAGCATTACGCTGCCATTTTTACAGGAAGGACAGTACTTCCGCGTCGTTGGGTCCGTTTTTAACGACGGTTTGCACAAATATCCCGCGTATGAGCTGAAAAACGAGGCGTTCAATGGGACGATATGGGCGCTTGCAATCCCGGATGTCGTCGTGTCGCTGGCGGATAAAATCAGCGCATGGCAGGAAAAGAACGGAGACGCCGTAGAAAGCCCATATCAAAGTGAAAGCTTTGGCGGATATTCGTACACAAAGCGAAGCGGAAATGCGGATGGCGGAGCCGTGAGCGGGTGGCAGGACGTTTTCCGGACGCAGCTTAACGACTTCCGGAAAATGAAAGGGTGCGAAGTATGAGCTTACTCGACGATTTTTCCAGAAAATGCGTGTTGCTTCAAAAACTGCCTACACCGGATGGAGCGGGCGGCTATGTCGGAACGTGGTCGGACGGGATAGAATTTGAAAACTATCAAGCGCTTGAGACATCGATGGAGGCACGCAGAGCAGAGAAGGACGGTGTCACAAGCATCTATACGGCGCTTGTTGATAAAAACATCCCTATAAGATACGGAGATTATTTCCGTGATGTTGATACGGGGGTGACATTCCGCGTCACATCAAATCCGGAAGAAAAGCAAGCGCCAAAATCAGCGAGCTTTTCGCTCAAATACTTTACCGCCGAAAGAAAGGATGCGCCAGAATGACCAAAGACAAGGCATTACACGCGTGGTTCTCACAGTTTTTGCCTGCGTATCCGACGTCAAACGTTCCGGAAGACGCGGTTTTTCCGTGGTTAACTTATGAACTGATCACGGGCGCTTGGGACAGCGGGGAAATAGGGCTGACGGTAAATCTCTGGTACTACACGGCGCAGGAAGCTGAACCGAACGCAAAGGCACAGGAGATCGCGGCGGCTATCGGTATGGGCGGCGTATTCGTGCCGTGCGATGAGGGCGCAATCTGGATTAAGCGCGGGACGCCTTGGTGCCAAAACGTAAGGAACGAAACGGACGCAAATATTAAGCAGCGATATCTGAATATCACTGTGGAATACATCACAGAAAACTGAAAGGACTGAAGTTATGGCTAAATTTACAAAAATTCCTGCGGATACGTTCAAACAGCTTCAAATCAACGCGGGAGTTATTCTGAGCGATTTTACTCCGGCGACCGGGGCGTTTGACGCAGAAAGCCAGATTGGCGCGACTACCGGCGGTATCAGCTTTGCGGCGACGCCTACCTTCTCGGACTTTGGCGACGATGTTGATAACTGCCCGAAGAACACCAAAGAGCTGAAGCGGTTGGATGATGTTGAAGTAAAGGTTTCCGGAACATATGTCACCGTTACAACGGCATCGGCGAAAGCCCTTATGGCAGCGGCAGACATCGACAAGACGGACACAACAAAGGTCGTGCCAAGACGCGATCTTGCAGATACCGATTTCTCGGACATCTGGCTTGTCGGTGATTATTCCGACAAGAACGGCGCAACGAATGGTGGATACATCGCGATCCATTTGATCAATGCGCTTTCGACAGGCGGCTTCCAGCTCAAAACGGCGGATAAGAGCAAGGGGCAGATGGCATTTGAGTACACCGCTCACTATTCTATCTCGCGGCAGGATGTTGTTCCGTATGAGCTGTACATTAAGGCTGGAACGGCGGAAGCGTAAGGAGGGGCACATGAGAATTTCTGAATTGAGCACCGATAAGGCGGCTGACGTGCTGTGCGAGGTGAGCGCGTACGCCCTGAATATTGTGACCGACGAAGAGCTGCGCGACAGCCTGACGGCACAGATTGATGCTGAAAAACCGCAGACGGCGGGAGAACGGTACGCGATCGGTGCGCAGAGGATCGGTCAGTGGATTCCCATCCTTTTGAAGAAGCACAGAGATGATGTATTCGGCATCTTGGCGGCTATCAACGGCACCACCATTGCTGCGATCAAGAAACAGAATATCATTAAAACAATGCTTCAGGTAAGAGAGGCTGTAAAGGACAAAGACCTGATGGATTTTTTCAAATCGTGCGCGTCGGAGGCGAAGGCGTAACGCTTTCGCTTCTGACCGCTCCGAAAATAAGCGCGAGAGGGCTGATTTGCTTACTGCCGCTTTTGGTAAAACAGCAAGCAAGCGAATCAGCCTATCGCATTTATACGGCGGAGTGTCTGCGCGTGATAACAGAAAATACAGCCGGAATTTCGGGTGGCTCCTATATCCAAGAGAAGTTCATGGACATTGTTGAGCCTAAAAAGCAGGATAGCCGGAGCTGCGAAGAAATTACAGCCGAAGTTGTGAAGCGCTGCGGATTGGTGGTGAAGAAATGAACCTATTTGAACTTTTTGTAAAAATCGGAGCCGATACGAGCGAATTTGAACGCGCGTCTGATGATATTGGCAAAAAGACATCAACGCTTGGCGAAAAAATACAAAAAGGGCTTTCTACGGCGGCAAAGGTCGGCATGGCGGCGGTCACAGCGGCGGCAGCTGGTGTTACCGCTCTTACAAAAGCGTCCCTTGATGGTTATGCAAACTATGAGCAGCTCGTCGGCGGCGTAGAAACGCTGTTTAAGAGCAGCCAAGATATTGTGCTTAAATATGCGGACAATGCCTATAAAACAGCCGGTCTTTCCGCGAACCAGTACATGGAGACCGTTACGAGCTTTTCTGCGTCCCTGCTCCAATCTCTGGATGGCGATACGACGGCTGCCGCTGAAAAGGCAAATGTCGCGATTACTGATATGGCAGATAACGCAAATAAGATGGGTACCAGCATGGAATCCATTCAGAATGCGTATCAGGGCTTCGCGAAACAAAACTACACGATGCTTGATAACCTCAAGCTCGGGTATGGCGGCACGAAAGAGGAAATGCAGCGCCTTTTGGACGATGCAAATGCTCTGAATGCGGCACAGGGAAATTACACCAATTACACCATTGAAAGCTACGCAGATATCGTTGACGCTATCCATACCGTGCAAGCCGAAATGGGAATCACAGGCACGACGGCAAAAGAGGCAGCAACGACAATCCAAGGATCTGTTGCGTCTGCGAAGTCTGCATGGGCAAACCTCGTTACCGGCATCGCAGACGAAAATGCAAATTTGAGTGGGCTGATTGGGACCTTTGTTGAATCCGTAGCGACGGCTGCAAGCAATATTGTGCCAAGGGTTACGCAGATTTTATCTGGCATTGGCGAAGCAATTACGCAGATAGCGCCGGTTATCTCGGAGCAAATTCCAAAGATGCTTTCTGATGCGCTGCCGCCCCTCTTGGACGCTGCAATCAGTCTTGTCGCTGGTACGGCGAATGGCGTCATCGCAGTGCTTCCGGATATCCTGAATACGGCACTTGACGCATTGCCGCAGCTGATTGATGCGGCAGGAACCATCATCACGAATCTGTTCAATGCCCTCGTGGAAGCCGCCCCGATGATCGTTGATGCTGGCGTTGATATTCTGGACCAGCTGACGGACGGACTTATCGACGGAATCCCGAATTTGATTGCAAGAATCCCTGAAATCATCGAAAAATTCCTGAATTATATCACAACGCGGCTCCCGGACATCCTTAAAAAGGGCGGAGAGATTTCGATGAAGCTTCAGGACGGTATTATTCAGGCGATACCACAGCTTGTAGCTGCCTTGCCACAGATCATCACATCCATTGTGAATTTCGTAACACAGAATCTGCCGTTGATCGTGGAGACCGGCGTTAAGATGCTCGTGAATATGATCACTGGCATTATCAAGGCAATTCCACAGCTTGTCGAATCACTTCCGCAGATCATCGATGCAATTTGCAGCGGAATCGAAAACTTGTTGCCTTCCATTGTCGATATAGGCGCTGAAATTGTCAAGGGGCTGTGGGAAGGCATCAAGTCGCTCGGATCGTGGATAAAGGAAAAGGTTAGCGGTTTTTTCAGTGGAATCGTAGACAGCGTAAAGGGGCTTCTTGGAATCCATTCCCCATCTCGCGTGTTTGCAGGAATCGGGGGAAACATGGCGCTCGGGCTTGGCGAAGGCTTTGACGATGAATTTAGCTCTGTGAGGAAGCGAATCGAAAGCGGGCTTGATTTTTCTGGAAAGTCGCCCGGAATCTCTATCACGGCGAAAGCTTATCAAAGCGGGGCTGGTGCTGGGGCGGCATTGCGTGGGGTGAACGTCACGCAAAACATCTACGCGCAAAAAATGACGCCGTCACAGACATTGCAAGAGGCGATCTATTTACAGAAACGGGCGGTGATGCTTGGTGTATAACATCAAATATGTCCGGTCGGACGGCAAAGAGCTTGAAATGAACATCGATACCGGTTACACCATCACGACAATGGATGGTGTAACCGGGCACAGCACAACGGTGTCCACAGCGCAAGGATATGAACAGCTCGGCGAGACAGTGCTCGGCATGGCTACCAGCGGGAAGCAGATTGGGATTTATGGCTACATCCTAGACCAGCAGACCGAAAAAAAGAAAGCCCTCCTGCGGATGTTCCTGCCGAACACTTACGGGAAGCTGGTGTGGGAAAACAAGTATTTCATCGACGTTTATGTCGTAAATGCGCCGACCATCTCGCAAACAAGGCATTCGAGTTTTTCTATGTCTCTGTTTGCACCGAATCCGATGTGGCAGGATGAGGCACAAAGCTTTTATCAGCTCGGAGGCATAACGGGCGGTTTTACGTTCCCGGTAAACTATGCTACGCCGCATTCTTTCGGTACGACCACAGCACAAACGCAGTTCAACGCGAAAAACGATGGAGACATGGCGGCGGCTTTCTCGCTTAAAATCGTTGCGGGCAGCGGTGGGCTGTCTAATTTTGGGCTGCAAAATGTCCACACGCTGAAGAGCATCAATTTTACAGGGACGCTCAATGCCAACGAATGGCTCGATGTATACAGAGACGCCGGACAACTGTACGTCAGAAAAAACGGTGCGGCAGACGCATTTGATATGCTTGATGATGATTCAACGCTTTTCGAGCTTGACGCCGGTGACAATGTTTTATTGTTTACGGCTGATAGCGGCGCAAGCGGCGCGACGGTATTCGTTACGTTTAATGCGGCTTTTTCGGGGGTGCTTGCTGATGGTGTGTAACGTCTATGATAGCAATTTGAGCAAAATCGGCATATTTTCCTCCTTCACATCGCTTGTTTGGACGGAATCATACACGGGTAGTGGGCTGCTGCAAATCGTAATGCCGAAGTCTGCGAGAGCGATTGAGCTTTTGCAGGAAGAACACTTTATCGGGATACCGGAATCTGACACGCTGATGTTTGTCGATTCGGTCGAAGATAAGGACGGACAGATTTGGGCATACGGCGCAGAATCGAAGCACCTGCTTGATTCGAGAATTTATGATGGAACTCTGAATCTGAATGGGAATATTGAAAGCACGCTGCGGACGGCGGTAAATGCAAAGCGACCGTATCCTTTTATGGGGCTCGCTGAATCGTCCGGCTTGACGGCACAGGCGCGTTCTCAGGCGACGTACAAGTCGCTGTTCGAAATAAGCAAGACATGGTGCGAAACAGCCGGATACGGATTCAAGCTCATCCACGACAAGGCGAATAAAAAGCTTCTATATAGCGTTTATAACGGTCAGGAGAGGGCTGGCATCAAGTTTTCGGAAAAGTACGGGAATCTGTCTAATCTCACGCGGACACTATCCGAAAAGGGCTTCCGGAATGTTGCTTATGTCGGCGGGCAAGGAGAAGGAAGCGCACGAACGTTTGTAACCGTAGGTGCTACAGCAGAAAGCGGGCTGGCGCGGCGTGAAATGTTTGTTGATGCGAAGGACCTTCAAAAAGAAGACAAGCAAACAGACAACGATTATATCGCGCTGCTGGCTGCAAGAGGGCTTGAAACGCTCAACGAAACAAACAAAACGATGGAAATATCATTTGATATTTCATCTAAAGATTTTGGGAAATCATTCTTCCTCGGGGATAAGATAACGTGCTTGCTTCCGGAATATGGCGTGTATGTGACTGTAAGAATTGCTGAAGCAACGCGGACATACGAAAACAACATCCTGACGACATCGTTGACGTTGGGAAATCCAGTAATAAGAGGGGCTTGAAATGGCGATTGTGACATATCCACTCAATAACATCACTTATAATGCCGCAGATGCAGAGACATATTTTTCGACCCGTACCAGCGGCGTTTTTGCAAATTCGGACAACCTCGACCTCACTATCACGGCGGCAAGAAAAGTATCTATCGGTACGGGGCTTGCATGGATCAAGAATACGGCGTTTGCTGGGAAATCCGTCGCCGTGAAGGAGGCAGAAGAGCTTGAATTCGACGCCCCAGACAACACGCTGAATAGAATCGATCGCGTTGTGCTCGGCTTTGACGCATCGGCGAATAAAACAACGCTGTACGTGAAAAAAGGATCGCCCGCAAGCAGCCCGGTTGCGCCTACCTTGTCGAAGACGGCGAGCCTGTATGAGCTTGGGCTATATGATGTATCCATTCCAGCCGGGCTTACGGCGCTATCAACGGCAAACATCACGGACCAGCGCGCGAATGCGGCAGTTTGTGGCATTATGAACGACGGAGTGACGCCCGGCGGCACTGGCGGTACATCGATTGACATCACACTGACAACGGCTGGCTGGTCGAATAAACAGCAAACTGTGTCAAGCGCAGCATTTCAGGCATCCGGCTACAAGTACATTGTCGGACCGGCGTATGCCTCGGCTGATGCGTACAATAAGGCGAAAATCAAGGCGAAGGACGTCACGACGGACGGGCAAATGACCTTTGTGTGTGAGACGACGCCGACTGCGGCGCTGTCCGTGCAGATTCTGAAAGTGAGGGTCCAGTGATGGCAAATGTTATCAACATGGGCGGAGGCGGCGCAAACGTCCAGAGCAAAACGGTAAAATCCACGACCGCAAAGCAGACGCTCACGCCGCCTTCCGGCGTAGATGGCTTTAGCCCTGTTATTATAAGCCCGATGGTCCTCCAAGAGAAGGTCGTGACACTGAGCACGTCACAGCAGGTATTGACGCCTCCTTCGGGCGTGGACGGCTTCTCGAAAGTCACTGTACCGGCGGCGACATATGGTGGCGGGCTCTATTATGATACGAGCGTTGCCGCAAACACAAAAGTCATAAGCGCTTCCGCGACGACGCTCTGCTGCGGCTCCGTTGCTACGGCGCAGAGTGACATTCCTTCCTCCGGAACTTATATCGCGTTCGCCATGTGCGAAAATATTGGGGCTTCCAATCAGCAGGTGACCGCGTTGCTTCTGGTCAATGGTGCACTGCAATACGCAAATCTTTCATCTAGCGTTACGGTCTCAATGGTCAACGGAACACGGCAGGTCGTATTCCCTTACGCGTTTTTTAATGCTGCATATCACGCTGAAGCTTATTTCTAAAGAGGTGGCAATATGATTGAAATCCAAGCAACGACCCTTCGCACGATCAAGCTCGGGCACACGGGCGAAAACGACGCCGTGCGGGTCGCCTTTTCGCTACTCCCTTTCCAGCAGACATTCCCGGGCGGTCGCCCGACGCTGCTAGTCAAACGCCCGAAGGATGCAGATGCGTATCCGGTCACGCTGGAAGTGGACGGCGCAACGGCGTACTGGACGGTAACCGATACGGACACCGAGACGGCGGGCTTCGGGCAGGCGGAATTGCAGTGGTACTTGGGTGATACGCTGGCGAAGTCTGACAAATTCGACTTTACCGTAATTCAAGCGCTCACTGCTGGCTCTGAGCCTCCGGACGCGCCGACCAAGCGTTGGTTCGATGCAATCGAGAGCCAAATCGGCAATCTCGCCGACCTGACCACGAACGCAAAACAAAACCTTGTTGCCGCGATCAACGAGGCGGCGACCAAGGGCGGCTCCAGCGGTGGAATGATCAAAATGCGCGTCTCTGGCGGGTACATTCAGTATTCGACCGACAACGGCAAGACGTGGGACAACCTGATCGCCGTAGCGGACCTCAAAGGAGACCCCGGGAAGGACGGACAGGACGGCTACAGCCCCACTGTGACGGTCACACAGACCGCCACAGGTGCGACCATCACGGCGACGGATAAGACCGGGACCACAACGGCGACCATCAGAAACGGCGCTGAAGGCGCACAAGGCGCACCGGGAACGCCCGGCGCAGACGGACATTCTCCGGTCGTCACTGCATCGAAGTCCGGCAAGGTGACGACGATCAAGGTTGACGGAAAGGCAATCGCAACGATCAACGACGGCACTGACGGAGCCAATGGTAAGGACGGTTCGCCGGGCGCTGCGGGACAGGATGGATATAGCCCAGAGGCATCTGTCTCCAAATCTGGGACGACCACCACGATCACGATCAAGGACAAGTCCGGAACGACGACCGCATCGGTCAAGGACGGCGCGAACGGCAAGGACGGAGCTGCGGGCAGCCCGGGTGCAAACGGCATCACGCCGACGATCGGGACGAATGGGAACTGGTATCTTGGCGAGACGGACACCGGCAAGCCCTCGCGCGGGGCGACCGGAGCGAAGGGTGACAAGGGCGAGACCGGAGCGACCGGACCGGCGGGACCAAAGGGCGACCCCGGCGCAAAGGGCGATACCGGTCCGCAGGGACCGCAAGGACCGCAGGGACCGAAGGGCGAAACCGGCGCGGTGGACATCACGGCGATGTCGCAGTCCGAATATACGGCGGCGAGCGCGGCGGGGACGCTGGACGAAGGCAAGTGGTACGGCGTGTATCCGGATGCGTGAGGTGAGAAGATGCTGAAACGCGGAAGCAAAAACGCTGTCTTCGTGCGCGGAGACTACAAGCCTGCAAAGCTCTATAAGGGAGCGCAGCTCGTGGCAGGGTGGAGCCCGGTCACGAAGGCGGCTCCGTGCGCGTGGGACGGGACGTACAACGATGTTCTGGATGTGACGCTGACCGGGAAGGGCGAGCAGAACGGCACGCCGACGCCGGATGCGCCGGTCCCGCTGGTGGCGTCAGAGTGCGGGCTTACGAGCAAGAACGCGGATGGCAGCAAAACCAGTACCATCGTAAAATCAAATGCATTGCGTAAAATCCCCGGCTCGGATATTGAGGATACCTATGTTGTCAGCAACGACGGGACGGTCGCGATCACGCGCAATGTGAAGGTCGTGCAGCTGACCGGGACGGAAAACTGGGGTGCCAGTAGTGCTCCTTATGTGGACGCAGATGGGAACACGGTCGGACAGATGTATTTCGTTTGGTCGTCAGCAATCGGAGAATACAACTGGAATTTGTACCGCTGGTGCGACCGATATAATTGCTACCCAAAGGAAAGCTACACAGAGGGCGTATCGCCGCGACCTATGCCAGATACCGGATACGGCGTGTATACCAACAACCCTGGATATCCGTCACTGGTATGCTTCCTTGTACCGAGTACCGACTACGCAAGCGTGAGCGCATGGACGAATTACCTGAAAGCACAAAATGCAGCAGGTACGTCTGTCACTCTTTGGGTACGCGCGGCGACGCCCGAAACCGAAACAATGAGCATTGCCGATTTTGCACAGGGCACCCCGGCAACCATCTCGCTACGTGGGATTCCCGGAGCGGAAATCCGGGATACGGCGGAACATACAGGAAACGGAGTGTGGACGCTCAAGAGGAATGTCACGGAGATGGTATTTGATGGAACAGAATCGTGGAACACTGGCAACTGGGACGATGCGGAAACCGGGCGATTCTTTCGCCTGTTTTTGGGTACACAGACGGTTTCGCAAAGTAATGGCGTTTGCAGGTGCAGCCATCTTGCCGGGAAAAGCTGGTCGACCTTTTATTGGAGCAAGCCGAACGACGCAATCGCGATCGACAATCAAGGGAGCGACTTTATTGGCGTTAGGTGGAGCGGAGCCACGGAAGACGGCGCGGAATCAAAAACCCTATGGACTGCGTTCCTGAAGCAGCAGCTCGCGGCGGGCACGCCTGTAACGCTATGGTATAGCATCAAGGAGCCGGTCACGGAAACGCTCACACTCGGCGAGCTGAAGACGTATCCGGGCTATACGGCGCTGGAGGTCACGGGCGAGCTTCTGCCGGAGGTCACAGCCGGGGCAAAGGTGGCGGATACGGTATGACAGAGCGCTGCGTATGCTGCGGGGCGGCGCTTCCGGCAGAGGGCGAGCTTCTCTGCTGGGCGTGCCGGGAAAGCATCAACAACCGGGCAAAGCCCGGAGGAAAGGAGATAAAAATGGATGATGGGGTTCAGGCGCAGATCGCCTCTATTGAGGCGCGCTGCAAGAGCAACACGCACCGCATCGACGAGATCGAGGCGGACAACAAGGCGCTGCATCAGCTGGCGACCTCTGTGGAGGTGCTGGCGACGAAGCAGGAGACGATCGAGGCGAACGTGACCGAGATCAAGGACGATGTAAAAAGCCTCAAGGCGCTGCCGGGAAGCCGCTGGGAGGCGGTCTTGAAGGCGGCGCTGACGGCAGTCATTGCAGGGCTGGTCGGCTTCGCGCTGGCGCGGTTCGGGATCGGGGGCTGAGATGCTGAAGCAGGTGAAGAAGTCGCGCATGACGAAGGGCAAGATGGCGCGGGAGCTCGTGTATTTCTGCCTGTGGATGCTGTCGGCGATCGCCACATGGGCGATGATTCTCAAGACGGCGGCGACGCTGCTGGACAGGCAGTGTGATCTCAGTGACGTGCTGATCTTCGCGGGCGGCGCGTTCGGCGGGGAGCTGCTCCTGCTGCTGCTCAAGAGGGTGCTCGCGAAACCAAACGACAAAAATGAAGAAGATGGAGGTACATATGAATAACAACAAGTGGTGGCAGGTCGTCATCGAAAATCTCTTCAAGGTGAAAAGCCTTGTGACGATCATGCTGACGATCGCGTTTGTGGTCATGGCGCTGAGCGGCGGCGTAGAGCCGAAGGACTTCTATTCCATCATTGTGATGGTGCTGACGTTCTACTTTGGCTACCAGAGCGCCAAGAGCGAGGACAAGACAGGGACGACGGGAGGTGACGAAAATGATGACGTCGGCTGAGCTGGTCAAGCGGCACATTGATGTCGCAAAGAATTACAAGACCGTGTATATGTGGGGCTGCTTCGGCTTTCCGGTGACGGAAAGCATCCTCCGGGAGAAGGCGGCACAGTATCCGAGCTGGTACACTGCGGCAAAGCAGGCGGAGCTTCGGAGGTTCATCGGCAAGGGCTATTTTGGCTTTGACTGTGTCAACCTCACAAAGGGCATCCTGTGGGGCTGGAACGGCAACCTGAACGCAGTATACGGCGGCGCAAGGTACGCCGCAAACGGTGTGCCGGACGTCTCAGCGGACGGAATGATTGCAAAGTGCAAAAACGTGTCCGCGACCGGATGGGCGGACATGGTCCCCGGAGAGGGGCTTTGGGGTCCGGGACACTGGGGGCTGTACATCGGCGACGGGCTCGCCGTAGAGTGTACGCCCGCATGGAAGAACGGCGTACAGATCACCGCCGTCGGGAACATCGGAACGAAGGCAGGCTATAACACGCGGACATGGACAAAACACGGGCGGCTGCCGTATGTGGACTACGGCGGAACGGCGGCTGAGAAGAACGCCGAGATCATCATCAACGGCAAGACGTATCCAATCGACCGGCTACTGGTCGGCGGGAAGAACTATTTCGCGATCCGCGAAGTCGTGGACGTGCTGAATCAGTCCGGCGTATGCTCGCTGGAGGTGTCCAACAAGGGCAATATCGCCGTGCTGACCAGTAAGTAAGCCCCACGCCGTCCTGCGCGCCGGAAGGAGGCGCAAATGTCAAGAGGGCGCGTACATCTACCATCAGACCTCAAAAATCTGCTGGCGGGCGATTGGGAGCGCGTCATAGGACAAGCGATGCTGGGGCGGGAGGACCGCGAGATCATCCGGCTGTATGTGCTGGAGCGAATGCCGCAGATCGAGATCGCGGCGGAGCTGCACATGGACCGGTCGACGGTCTCCCGGCGCATGGACAAAATCTTGAATGAGGCGCGCAGGACGGCGAAAAGGCTGAATATGGTGTAAAAAATCCCGGGGCATTATGCCTCGGGATTTTTGCTGTTTGAGATCGCACACAAATGCCGCATAAATGCACACAAGTGCAACCCTTAGATTTTCGAGAGGCTGTACACTGGAGGCAGAAGGAGGGATGCCGGATGGCGTACAATCCGTATACCGGTCGTTGGGAGATGGACGGCGCACAGCAGGTGCAGATGCAGCCCATGCCCCGAGCGCAGGTACCTCAAATACCTCAGCAGCCGCCGAAGCTCGGCGTGCTGACCGTCGCCAGCGAAGCCAGCATCAATAATTTGCAGATGCAGCCGAACGATAACGCGCTCGCACTGCACGAAACCGAGAATCTACTCTACTACATCCGCACAGACAGCATGGCGGCAAAAACCATTGCACGCTTCCGGATATTCCCGGAGCCGACGGAGGAGGAAAAGGCGGCGAACCAGCTGCAGGAGCAGCTGAAGCAGATCACGGACGGCTTGCAGAATATGGCGGCAAAAATTGGAGAATTGGAGGGAAAACTCAATGCAAAATCCGATCATGGCACTGATGGGCGGCGGCAGCGGAAACAAACTGCTGAGCGGACTGATGCAGACGGCGATGACGACTCTTAAAGGGCAAAGCCCGCAGATGGTCTTAAGCTTTCTTGCGTCGCAGCCGGGTTTTAACGATTGGTTCGAAGCGAACAAGGACAAAACGGTCGGCGAGCTTGTCGGACAGATTAAGTGATACCGCGCGAAAGCGCTTATCAAATCTGACGGAAAGGAGGAGAATTCATGGACAACAAGGACTATGGCTTTGGCGGTTGGGGTATTGTGATCCTCATTGCGCTGTTTTTCCTGCTCTTTGCTGGTCGCGGCGTTGGAGGAAGCGGCGAAAGCGCTCCTGCTACGCAGGCTGATGTGCAGCGCGCGACAGACTTTGCGGCGCTGGAACGCCAGAACAACGAGGGCGTCGCCGCGACGCGCCAGGGCGCGTACGACGTCACAAGCGCCGTCAAGGACAACGCCTACAACATCCTCGGCGAGCTGCGCGATTTGCAGTCCGTCACGGAGAGCGGCATCTCTGCGCAGCAGAAGTGCTGCTGCGACATTCTCCGCGCGATCGACGGAGTTAACTACAACGCCAGCATCAACGCTTGCGAGATCAAGACGGCTATCCACGCCGAGGGCGAGGCGACCAGAACGCTCCTGCAGCAGCAGGAGAACCAGCGTCTGCGCGACGAGCTTGCGCAGAGCAGAGCCGCGAACAACGACTATATGCAGTCGCAGTACATCCTCGGGCAGCTGGGGCGGTACTACCAGAACCCGCCCTGCAATCCGTGCGGCTGCGGCAGCTGACAGACGGGAACAACCTGATATAACTATCCGGGGCGATTGCCCCGTTTTGTATAATTTTTGAAAGGAGCCAAGGAAATGGCGTGTAATGGAAACAGCAGATCCTATCAGAAATCCTGCGTAAGATATTTTAACAACAGCCCGCAGGCGCTCGCGGCAAATGCAGCGACGGTGCTCACTCTTGCGGGGGCGAAGGTCGTAAATTCCGGCGAATCCATTCAGGTCGAGCCGCAGAGCTACGATACGGTCAAAATCGGGCTCTATCACCTAGTAGCCGATGCGGTCATCACGTCGTCCGCGGCTGGCGAGCTCACCTTGCAGTGGTACATGGACGGCGTCGCGCTGCCCTGCACGCTGCGCAAGGTAACGCTTCCGGCGACCGGAAACACCGAGATCCACACGGAGATGGAACTGGCGCTGCCCGGGTGCTGCTGCTGCGTGAACCACACCTTTACCCTCATTGCGACGACCGACTCGACGGCAGCGGGCAATGTGGTCGAGCTCTGCACCGGCCTGCTCAAGCTCGCATGAGGTGACACCATGCAGGTATATAAGGATAAGCTCTACGCGACCCTGAAGGAGATTTCAGAGCGCCCGGTATCCATGTACACGGTAGAGCAGGCAGCCGCGGTCACAGATCTCCTGTGCCGCCTGCATGAACTCGACGAGCACGAGCCGGAGCCGCACAGAACGCGCGAAACGCGCGAAGAGCACGGCTTTACGCGGGAGGACGCCGAGGCGTGGGTACGGCACATGAAAAATGAAGACCCGGAGCATCCGCACGGCGCGATGTGGTCTGAGGCGCAGTGCCTGTCCGTGGCGGCGTCAGCGGGCATTGACCTGCACGACATCCCCGGATACGTATTCTGGGCGGCGATGAACATGGAGTGGTCCGACGGATGGCGCGTCGCGCGGGACTTCGGCGTAGACCAGCCTCAGTATTACGCACGGCAGGCGGAGGCGTTTCTGAGAGACAAGGATGCGGGCGGTCCGGAGGAGAAGATCTGCGCGTATTACAGGTATGTCGCGGGCGCAAGTAAATAAAAAAAGAACCTCCCAAAAAGGAGGTTCTTTTTTTGACTTAACGCCGGACGACGATACCAATGACGCCATTGATAAAGTAAAAGAGTTCGGATAAGTCTATACTTGGTACGCCGGATGCTTCTAAATCCGAACTTTCCGGCATATCGAACGCCAGCACTTGCGGATATGTGATTTGCGCCGATTCGCACGAGTTGAAAAACATTTTTATCTTATCATCGTATACATAGATTGCATTTACAAACGATTCAATAACTTTTTTGCAATAATCGATATCGTCAACATTGCCGTTCTGGAACTGATGCAGCCATGCGGCGATATCCTCTTTTTTAATTTCAACACGGCTCGCAATGCGCAGCGACGCAAGATCAGCCTCAAGCGTACTTTTTTTGAGTTCGGCAGCGTCGATACGCTCGTTGATACGTTTAATTGCTGCGGAGGAAGCCGTATTGATCAGTGTGTCAACGAGCTTATCCAGCTCCTTGTCGAGGTCGCGAATCTGCTTTTCGAGCGGCTTGATACCGGATGCATCATAGCTCTTTCTATATTCTGCAACAACGCGTTCGGCGGCGGTGTTTATCCACTCGTCAGTGAGAACGTACATACAAATATAATTCACGATGAAGCGTTCAAGCGCGTCCTTCTGCTCGTTGCGTTTTTTGCAGGAGTGTGATTTCTTACGCGTTGCGCAGGTGTAATAGTGATGCGTAGTGCCGTTCTTTCCGCGACCGCACTCTCCTATCATGGGCGCACCACATTCTCCGCAAAACAGCTTGCCATGCAGCAGATATTCCACCTTCGCTTTTGCGTGTCCGGGGGCTTTGGCGTTTGCAGCAAGCCGATTTCTCACTTTTTTCTTCAGCTCCTTCGGCACGATCGCGGGCACAGCATCTTCTAAAATCAAATCGCCGCAAATGTATGTTCCGGCGTATTTCTCATTTTTCAAGATGCGGTTCACAGCGTTGACCGTAAACTCATTCCCGCGCTTGCAGCAGTAGCCACGCTCGCGGCATTCGGCGACAATTTGAGCCTGCCCGGTTCCCGCTGCGTAGCGCTCGTGGATGTATCGGACGATTTGCGCCTCACCCTCGTTGATCTCGTAGCGCTTGTTGATAACGTCGTAGCCCAGCGGGGCAATCCCGCCGAGGCTCAAGCCCTTCTCGGCGCTCTGTCGCATTCCTCGCCGGACGTTTTGGGCGAGCTGCCTGGAATACTCTTCTGCCATAGCTTCAAGGATGGCTTCCAGCAGTAGGCTTTCACTGTTTTCGCTGATTCCTTCCGTTACAGACAGCACGCGCACACCGTTTGCGCGGAGCTTCTTTTTATATATCGCGCTGTCGTAGCGGTCTCGGGAAAAGCGGTCCAGTTTCCATACAAGGACATATTCAAAGGCGTGCTTCGCGCTATCTGCAATCATGCGCTGAAACTCCGGTCTTGTCTCGGCGTAGCGCCCGGAAAGAGCCCGATCACAGTATTCCGAAACGACGCGGAATCCGTGCTGCTGGGCGTACTCGCGGCATTTTGTGAGCTGACCGTCGATGGATTGATCGTTCTGTCCGACGGATGAGTACCGGGCGTAAATTACAACATTTGCAAGATTTAATCCATCCATAAAAGCCTCCAAATTATTCTTATGCACGGAACCAGCCGACGGTGGGGCTCAGGATATCCAGCACCAGAGCAAAAGCGCAAAGCGCGACGATGCCGAGCAGGACAAGGGTGGTGATGCGGTGCATTTTCAGGGATTTTCGAAGCTGATCGCGCTGGATGCGGAGGCTTTTGTTTTCCAGCCGAAGCAGCTCGGAGCCGGATTCCGGAGCGGGCGGCGAGATGCCGAAGTACGCATTCATGTCGATGCCGAGGACATAGCAGATCAGACCGACGGTATAGACAGAGGCGCTTTTTGATTCGCCGCGCAGGTACTGAGAAACCGTATTCAGGGCGAGACCGGAACGGTCGGCGATGATCTGATTTGTGAGATGCGAAGCCTCCTTTGCTTCGCGGCAGAGCTGCCATAACATTTTTTTCAAGAAAATCACTCCAAAAAACCATGATTGGGGCGGAGAAAACCATGGAAAGGGCTGGACATAACCATTGGTGAAAGCGTATGTTTGAGCTACAGGCGGCTCCCAATCGCTTGCGGAAAACCAAAGCCCCGTGTCAGCGGCGGCACGCTGTCACGGGGCGCAGCCATCAACCATGCAACCATCTTCTTTCTCGCAAAATTCCCAATCCAGCATATCACATATTATGGGTTAAAAGCCGGACTTTTACAGTCTCGCGGCGCAAAAAAATAAACGACGGATTTTGTGCACATTGCAACGTTGACTTATTAGAACATAAGTTCTATTATGTTATTACGGTTTCACTTAGGGTGGCACGTTTCGCACGCAGAATATCCTCGGTTTTTCGCGTCCTCGGCAGATGAAAACCAAATTTCGTTCTCTGGAAGTATTTTCTTTGCGAATCGGCATTTGGGTCGATGGTATTTATCTGAATCTATGCTTCCGACATATACCGGGGCGGTTTCGGTACCTGAATTTTCGGAGGATACGCTTGTAGTGGTTTGCGTTTCTGGCTCTGCCGAAATATGTTCCTGATTTTCTAGTTCGTCATTTGTTCCCGGAACGCTGGAATTTGAAGTATCCAAAGGCGCATCACCGGGCGCTTCAGAAGCTTCGCTGTTATCTTCATCCGCATTAACATATTCGGTGTCAAGCTTTCGCGCCGCCTGCGGCTGCGGGACTGCTGGCTCTTCCACGGCATCCGTTTCTTGGACTACAGTTGGTGCGTCCGTAGTTTCCTTCTGCACATCGTTGCTATCTTTCGGAAGAAAAATACAGCATATCAAAAAGACAGCAGCTGACATTGCCGACCGTTTAAGAAAAAACTTGCTTTTCCGGCAAATGCCTAGGATTAAAAATATGGGAATCCCGACTATTGCCGCGCATCCAATAACCAAAAGCGCCGTGCGCATTGTGCCATCTCCTCCTATTTAATATTCACGTAATAAAATAATATCACTGCGTAATTTTTGCATCAACACTTAAACTGCACGAAAAAACAATGAAATTTTGACGGAAATGGAGAAAATTATGGACGAGATACAAATGGTGCAAGGATGCTCGAAGGAATTATACATATTATCGGACGAAGATAGAAAATTCCTATCAATAATCCATAATAAAAACACTAGAAAAGCTCTTTTGGAGCGCCTCCAAGACTTAGGAGAGCTTCACGCTTTTCTTGAGGTAGAGAATGGAACCAAGTAAGCAGAGCCTTGTCTCCCGGGCTGAGCGTCTCGCCATCGGCGGGGCGCTCTTTTTTTATGCCCGCAGACGGGTCATCAGTTTCGCCGGTCAAGTAGGCAACTGACACATCGAGTGCGCTAGCAACTGCGGCGAGCCGCTCATAGCTCGGAACAGACTTATCCCATCTGCCAATGACACCGTTGCCGAAACCGAGTTGCTTTTCCAACTTTGCCACAGATGTTTTCTTTTCCTTGCATAATGCTTTGATTTTATCGAGCATAGATGGCACCTTAAAAAATTAGACTAAACGCGAAAATAGTTCTTGACATTTAGGGGAAACTCTAATATACTTAGACGTGTGAAGGGTACAAAAAACCTAGCCCCTCACCAAGACGGACTTTCAGAAGATATTTAATTGCCTTGACACGCTTATATTAGACTATCTTCTAACCTCTGTCAAGTAGTATTCGACCAGAATGGAGGGATTTTTTTGATTTATGAGAATGTCAAGCGCCTCTGCGAGAAGCACAAGACGAACATCGCGACCGTAGAAAAGGCGTGCGGCATTGCCAACGGCACAATCGGAAAGTGGGCAGGCAAGGACGCTGCCCCGCGCATCGACACTGTAAAAGCGATTGCAGACTATTTCGGCGTCTCGGTCGATTCGCTGCTACAGAATCCAAAGAAGAAGAGGAAGGGGACCTAATTATGTATGCAGTAGTCGCCAAACGCACGCCGGACGGAGGCTTTGAGTTCGTGCCTCCGGTCGAGATCGAAGTCCCGGGCGAGACGCAGGGCACATCGGTACTTGACGACTTCGCCCGTTGGGCTGCGGCAAGATACCGCAAGGAAATGGAAGGAAAGGAAGAAGCACATGGATGACAACAGAAAAGGCTTCAAGGCGTTCGAGCCTGGCTTGATTTGCCGAGGCAAGCAGTATGCCGAGAACGCGGATTTTGAAGAAGCGGGCGGCAATATTTGTGGCAAAGGAATGATGCACTATTGCGTGAATCCTTTTGATTGCCTCGACCACTATCCGCTCGTAAATAGCAAAGGCGAGCCTTCCGATTTCGCCGCTGTCGAGGCACTCGAAGACCCCATTACAGATGACGGCAAGAAATTTGCGGCGAAGAAACTCCGCATTGGGTTGAAGCTCGGGCTTCCGGGATTTGTGAAGGCGTGTGTCGACTATATCAAGGTGCAGACAATCGACAATATGCCGTCGAGCAAGGGCGACGCTGGCGATGCCGCCCGCATCGGCTCAAGTGGCGATGCCGCCCGCATCGGCTCAAGTGGCTATGCCGCCCGCATCGGCTCAAGTGGCGGCGAAATCATAAAAGCTGATACGTGGTACAAACTGGTCAACGGAGAATTTACGGAGGTGCACGATGCTTGATGTTGAATACATTACGGCGGAAAACCACCGCCGGGCGCGGGAGCGCGAACTTGGCGAGCGCTGGGACGCAATCGTGCGAAATCGTAAGAGGCAGTCCAAGGCGCTGAAAGCCGCTGAAACGGTTTGCTTTACAGTCGCTTGTATGGCGGCGGGCGCAGCAGCTGTGTTTTTCGGATTTGCTTGTATCAAACCGGCGCTTATCACAGCTGGTGTCATGGCGATCTTCGGGCTTGGCGCGCTGGCTTTTTGCGAGCCATGACGCAAGCTGAAAAGGTGCTCCGCCACCTGAAAACGGTCGGGACGATTACGCCAATGGACGCGATTCGCGAATATGGTTGCCTCCGGCTTGGCGCTAGGATATGCGACCTGCGCCGCGCTGGGTATCCGATCAGGAGCAAAATCGTTACCGGTAAGAATCGCTTCGGCGAGCCGACACACTATGCAGAATATTCACTACAGGAGGAAGAGACAAACAATGGCAATCAAGAAAGCAGCTGAACTCGATTTCAGCGACAAGAAGTTTATGATCATAATCTCCGGACAACCGGGGCTCGGGAAAACGACGCTTGCGCTGTCCGCCCCGAAGCCGTTCCTGTTTGACACGGACAACGGTATCGCCCGCGTCAAGGCAGAGCACCGCCGGGACGTCGTGACGTCCGTCACATCGAGCTACGACGAGCTGCTTGGTGATATGGATTCCGATGAATACAAAGCCGCTGAGAGCGTCGTGATCGACACTGGCGGAACGCTTGTGCAGCTCATGAAGGATTGGGCAAAAAAGACCGACGCGAAGGCGGCACGAGACGGGCGCGCGATGTACGGCGTTATCAAAACGGAATTTGACCGGCTATGCTGGCAGATTCGGAATCAGGACAAAAAACATCTGGTCGTCGTGTTCCACACAACGGAGCAGCAGAAGGGCGACACCATCCAGACCCGTCTTTCCTGCGAGGGCAGCACAAAAGATATCGTCTGGACACCGGCTGATTTCGGCGGGCATATGTACATGATGGGTGGGAAGCGCGTAATTGGCTTTACGCCGACGGAAGAATATTTCGCAAAAGGGTGCTTCGGCGTAAGCGGCATTATACCGGTTCCAGACCTCAAGCCTGGGCAGGAAAACAATTTTCTTGCGCTGTTGTTCAAGCGTGCGCAGGAAAGCATTAACAAGGAAGCTGCCGTATTCAGTGGTGAGCGCGAAGCCTACGATAAGGCGATGGCATACGGCAAAGCCGTCGTCGAGACGATCACGGACGCGGAGACCGCGACAACCGCCACGGACGAGCTGGGCAAAATCGAGCACGCGCTCACAAGCAAAGCGGAGCTTCGGAAACTCCTGTCCGCCAAGGTAAAGGCTTGCGGGCTGAAATGGAGCGCGAAGGAGGGCGCATATGTACTATCTGACGCAAAGCCTGCTGTCTAGCTGGCGGCACTTGATGGATGCAGACGAAGCCTATGCGGACGCTGCGTATGCGGAGTTTTTGGATACCCTGCGTCTTGTCAAGAAGGAAAAAACAAAAGCAATGCAGGCTGGTATCGACTTTGAGACGGCGGTTAATACCATCGTGGACGGCGGCATTCCAGAGCCGGTAAACGAAAAATGGGATAAGGCGTCACGCAGAATTGCAAGAATCTGCATGGGCGGACAAGCACAGGTCCCAGTCAGCGGCACGCTCAGCGTCTGCGGCATGGATTTCGGCGTGTACGGTCTTTGCGATTATGTCAAGGCTGGCACGATCTACGACATCAAAAAGGTCGCTCGCTATGAGTACGGGAAGTATCTCAACAGCCCGCAGCACCCGATGTACATGAAGCTTTGCCCGGACGCGAGAAAATTTACGTATCTGATTTTTGATGGCTCTAACGTCTACACAGAGACCTACAGGCGGGGCGACTTCAGACCGATTGAGGACACAGTTACAAGCTTCCTGCGCTGGCTTTATGAAACGGAAAATCTGGAAGATTACAAAAAATACTGGTCAATGACCGAAGAAAGGAAGAACAAAGTATATGGCATTTAAGGCAGTCGAGAATGACGGCGGGCTGATGAAGCAGGGCGATTATGAGGTATATGTGAAGAGTTGCGGCTACACCACCACCAAAAACGGAAATGAGTGCATTGCCTTTGATTTCGTTGTCCGCGCCGACGTCGAACAGGAATACCAGAACAAGCATATTTTCAAGAACTTCTACAAGAGCCGCGAGACCGGCGAATATGACGTTGCGAAGCTCGGCAAATACGCGAATGCCCTTGGCATTGAGAAGGGGCAGGACTTCGAGCTAGATGACCTCATCGGGCGGAATTGTATCGTGCACATCAGCCACTTTACCGGCGATGACGGCGTGACGCGCGAGTGCATCTACTACGTCGCGACGAGCAAGGTCACCCCGTATATCGGTGAGGCTCCGGACGGCAGCGACATCGTACCGGACGAAGAGCTTAACGACGATCCGTTGCCGTTCTGATTGCAAAACCATGAGGGCGGTGATCCATCCGCCGCTCTCTCTTTTCGTAAGGAGAATTAACCGATGGCAAAAAGCGGAATTGATTTCTTTCCGCTTGATGTCACATTGGACACGAAGTTTGAACTGATAGAAGCAGAGTATGGCTTGACAGGATTTGGTGTAGTCGTTCACTTGCTGCAAGAGATATACGGCAAGGCGGGTTACTACATTGAATGGACAGAGGAGGTTGCGCTTTTGTTC
>ERZ1035037.192-NODE-192-length-23216-cov-10.026121_pt1 | contig 23216 bp, 30 predicted proteins | sample MGYA00520618_ERZ1035037 | MGnify/ENA primary metagenome ERZ1035037 (study PRJEB33766, sample SAMN09781741) | gut metagenome | biome: gut microbiome | host: Homo sapiens | place: Madagascar | study: EMG produced TPA metagenomics assembly of the PRJNA485056 data...
CCTTTTAAGAAAATTCCTGAAATGGAAGAGGAAACTAGAGGCACTATTCCTTATGCTGGCGCTGAAGCTATAAAAGATGCTAAAAAGCATAGCGAAGAAGTTGATAAAATGTCTAAAGATCAAGTTAAAGCTGCTGAAAAAGATGGTGCTTTAAAAAACACTGAGAAAGATCGTACTGAGCCTGTTAAAGTTAAAACTCCTGAACTTAAGAAAATGCATCTTAGTGAAAAATTAAAAGAAGATGTAGAGACGTCTGAATTTGATATAGAAGATCTTTCTGAAAAATATAATCCAGTAGCTATAGAATTTGCTGATAATGGTGATGGATATTTTTCAGTAAAACTTGAAGATAAAGATGTTGAGTTTACTACTTGGGTTGATGTTATTGTGAAAGATGACGATGTTACAGCTGAGTGGAACAATGATATATTCTATATGACTGACCCTGTAGAAAGATTTAAGAAAGAAATGCAAGATAATGCAGATGTTTTTGGCAAAGCAGATGATGCAGCTATAAACTATCTTATTGATCAGAATGTTATTGCACAAAATGATGATGCTTCATGGTATGTAGTTGGAAAACAAGAAGAGTCTGTAAAAAAATTGCATGAAGCTCGTGAAGTATTTAACGATCCTATTGATGATGAAGTTGAAGAAGCTGTTCATAAAACCATTGGTGAAGATGTTATAGGAAACGCTAAAGATGGTTATTATCTAATGGATGAAGGCGAGTGTGAGTACGCTAGAAAAGCTTTAGATAAGCAGTTTGGCGCAGATATTAGACTTGATTTTGAGAAAGTTGATGAAAATGATCCTAATTTCGAAGATTTTAAGTGGCTCATGAAAGTTACAAAATCAAGCAATCGTGAAGGCGTAGCAGATGATTTATACGCTGATATTATGGACGCTTTAACTAGAGGAGCTACTTGGACAAGAAAGCGTCCTAAAGGTCTTAAAGCTGATAATGGTAAAAATGATGTAAGCTATGATTATAATGAAATTTCAAGCGCTGAAAAAGGTAATAATGTTATAATGACTGCAATTGCACCAGATGAAAAAGGACTTGATTACGCTAAGAAGATAGCAGAATATTATAATCTTGAATATAAAATAGCTCATTTAGATAAACCTATAAAAGGTGACGCAGAAACCAGATTCCCATATTATAACTATAGATGTGATATAGTAATCCCAAAATTTGCTGTAAGCACTGCAAGTGTAGACGATAGCGAGGATAAAGACTAATGGTAGTTAATAAACGTTTAGTTGAAGATGATGAAAATGTATTAGCAAGAAAAGTTTTTGTAACTTTAGTTAAGCTTTATCCAAGAGGTTATTCAATTCTCAATGATGGCAATTTTGTTAAGAAAATTTATGCAGCATCTGATGATGAGGCTATTAGATAGTTTAATGAATTAGCTACTAAAGGACAACTACTTACTGAAAGTGTTAAGAAAATTGTAAAAGAACAAGTTACAGAAGCTAAGCATCAGACTTTAGTTGAAAGTGTGATGTCAGATTTAGATTTAGAAGTTAAAGAAGCTGGTGGTAAAGAAGCTTGGATAGCTAATGTTGATGAGTAGATAGATGATTTATCACATTATCTTAATTATTTAAAGAAAAGTGCTTACAATGAAGTCAATAGAGGTGGCAACTTCGAATCTACTGATGAAGTTGATGAGGCTGTCAGAAATTGTGAAAAATAGTTAGGATTATTGAAATCTAAAAAGCAGATTGTTGAAGAAAGAAAAGATGAAAGCGTGAATATAGCAGAAGGCTGGAAAGATTTTGCCTTTATAGTAAAATGCAATGATGGTCCTAAGGAATTAGTTAGAGTTGTGGCTGAGAATAAATCCAAAGCAGAAGGGTATGCAAAGGATATGTATGCTGCAAACCACACCACTTATGCAGATGATAGGCATAATGAATGGTCAGTTGAGGAAGTAAATTATTTAAATGAAGCTCTTTATGGAATGAATCAAATAGAACAGTTTGTTAAGATGGCTGATGCTATAGGTCTTAAAACTATGGGTGATTTTAAAGACTTTATGGATAGAGAAGGTCAAGGAAAAGACGTAATAACTGCTCTTTACGATTATTTACATGATGAAATTGGTGATCTTGAATTTCATGCTAAAGATGAATCATTAAAAGAAGATTTAACTGTAGCGGTAAATGATAAAGAAGTTCCTGTAGATGTAGTTGATGCGCCAGTAGCTGAACCCGTTGTAGTTGAAGTTGATGCTGAAAAACAACCTATTGAGGAATTACAGGAAAAAATAAGCATTGAATAGGTTTTAAGTGATTTGATAAAGGATGAATTTGAAGCTATTGATGGCTATAGTTCATCTCTTGCTACATTAAGAATATTAGAAAATGATGGCTCAGATTATTCTGGAATAATAGCTAATCTAGAAGATATAAAGAATGAAGAACTTGTTCATGTTGGACAACTTCAAAAGTGTCTTGCTGAAGTAAATCCTAAAGCTGAAGCTATAGATGATGGTAAAGAAGAAGCTTCAGAAACTATAGCTGTAGCAGAAGAAGAGTCTGCTAAAGGTGAAGAGCCTGTAGTTGAAGCATAAGTATATATGTAATTGCAAAATCGGCCAATAGTTTATTTGACCGATTTTGTGAATTATAATGAGGTATATAGATGTTTAAATGTAAATTAGTAGAAAATTTAGATGATATAAATTTTGAAAACGATGATAGACCTTATGGTTTGGATCCTGATTATAAATTTATAAAAGAAAAAGATATAGTAGATTCAGATGGCTTTAGTTCAACATACTCTTGGTATATGAACGATAACGATCACTCTAAATTCTTTTATGATGATGTTGAAGATTGGGGAGCTGATAGTAAAGAAGAAGCTGAAGAATGGTTTAATAGCTTTACAGGATCATATGATGATGTTTCTGAAAGTGCTTGTCAAATTAAACCAAAACTTGAAGAATGCGATAAATTAGAAGAAACTGTTGATACAAGACCTAATGAAACTAGAATGATAAAAATAATTGAAGATAATTAGGTTGACGTTGCTAAATTATGTAGATAGTTACTTGCTTGGTTATCAGATGATGATATTGGTAGTTTTATGACTGCTAACAATTATGATTTATTTGATATGCCTATTGAAGCACCCGAGACATCAGATGATTCAGATATTCAACCTATAGAAGATATAGACGATATAGATTTAGGTGATCTAGGTGACTTTAATGAACCTATAAGTGATTCTAAGAATGAATCATTAGAATTAGATGATGATATGTTATTGTCTGATGCAGAAATTGAGTCACTTAAAAAATTAAGTTCTGATGATACTAAAAAAGACGTTGATGAGTGCAAGAATACTGAGCCTACTGTTAAATCTAGTATGTTAGAAGAGTTAAAGAATGTGTAGGTTGTTGAGCCTAAACATGTTGAAGTAGCTAATAAAGAAAATAATCCTGATTTATCTGAAGTATGTGCTATGGGTGCTGCTTCATATGATGATGAATTTTAATGAATTTGGAGATTGCATATGAGCATGTTTGATAATTATTAGAACATAAATAAAAGTGTTGACATATGTAATCCATATGCAAAAGATTATCAATTACAACAAAAACCAAGAATGCCACTTGAACTTTTAAATGCTAAAAATGAATTTATAGGGTATGGTTGGCATCGAGGTGAACCAATTATTTTAGAGTTTACAACTACAGGATCAGTTTAGTTTGATGATTAGTCTTGGGAAGAGGCTAAAGATTACATGTATGGAAAAGTTTGTAAATTTGAATTATTTAATTTTAGATATGAGAAAGTTTATGAAACAGATGTTCCTGCAGATGAAGTAGTCAATATAATTATAGATTGTGAATTATCTAATGCGATGTGTAAAGGTATGTACTATGGTCGATTAACTTTAGTTGATTTAGAACATGAATTAACGTACGTTTTAATTGATAATGATATTTGTAAATTTTTTGTTAAATAATAGGAGACAAATTAATGGATTTAAGTAATTTACATACAACACTTAGAGCACATCAGAAATTATCTCCATCAATATTAGAAAAATATGCAAAATTAACTGATTTAGATGAAGTAAAAAACACCTTAGATAAAAATTTATCAGACTATAAGCAAGAAGTAGCTGATAATTATGTGCCTGAAGTTAAGGATAGAGAATCTGATAAAATTTATGCACGTAATGGTAAAGAAAGATCTTGGAAAGAATTACAGAGAGATATAATGGCTGATCCAATAAAAATAGCTTTTGGTTACAATTTAGACGAGCAAATGGATATATTTAGAATTGATTATGATTCTGCCAATAGTCCATTAGAAAATAATGTTGCAGATTTACAATTTAAAGCTGAAATTGAGCCAAACGCAAAATTATATGATTTAATATGTGAAATTCCAGAAGGTGAAGAAGGTTATTTATGGATTTGTGTTACTCAACCTTTAAAAGCTATTCAGTGGATGGGCTATCTATATGGCGATTACTACAAACAAAAGGATGTTGTAATTGAGCCTAAATCTGGTGAAGCATATTATTGTTATCGTAGCAATGAAATTTTGATAGACAATCTCTGGCAGTTTAGACTGCTATTCTAATTATTGCTAAATTAAATTATTGGAGATAAAGAATGGCAAATGGAATAAAAGCGCCAGGTATATGGATTCCAGGTACAAAAACAGGCGTTGTTGTTGAATCTAAGCACGTTAAAGGTGGTTATATTACAGTTGACTCCATAGAAGAAAGAGATAGACTTCTTAGAGAAACAGACGTAGTAACTCCTGGTACTAAGATTTTTGTTAAAAACACTGATGCTGAATATATTTATGTTGAACATGTAGCAGGCGAAATAGGTGAATTTTAGAGTACTGCTGAAAATACAATATAGAATGTAAAAGACGCTGGATTTGTAACTGATAATTAGGTTACAACAATTTTTGAAGAAAAAGCACCAAGTATTGTTGAAAAGACAGTAAATGAAATTCTTCCAAATGAAGTAGACAAGAAAGTTGATGCTAAGCTTGATGTTTTAGCTGATGAAATTGCTAAAGAAGCTACTGAGATTGCAAAAGAAGAAGCAGTTAAACAAGTTGAACAAAAGATTGAAACTGATTACGTAAAAGATACAAAATTACAAGAAACAGTAAATCCAATTAAAGAAGATGTCTCTAGTCTACAAGAAAAATCAGTTGAAGTTGATGCTAAAGTTGCATAGAATGTTGAAAGCATAAATAATGTAACTAATACGGTTACTGAATTATCAAATAATCTCAATGATAATTACTATAATAAAGCTGATGTTGATGCTAAAATAACTGGTGTATATCATTATAAAGGATCAGTTGATACTTTTGATGATCTTCCAACTAATGCAACAATCGGTGATGTTTATAATGTAAAATCTTCAGGTATGAATTATGCTTGGACTAGTGAAGGTTGGGATAATTTAGGTACTATTTTTGAAGTTGATGATTATTATAAAAAGAATGAGCTTTATACTAGATCAGAGACGGATGATGAAATAAACGCTAAATTAGTTGATTATACCACAACAGAAGATTTAAACAAAGAATTAGATTCAAAAGCATCTGTTGAATAGCTTAATTAGTAGATAAAAGAAGTAAAAGACGCTGGATTTGTAACTGATAATTAGGTTACAACAATTTTTGAAGAAAAAGCACCAAGTATTGTTGAAAAGACAGTAAATGAAATTCTTCCAAATGAAGTAGACAAGAAAGTTGATGCTAAGCTTGATGTTTTAGCTGATGAAATTGCTAAAGAAGCTACTGAGATTGCAAAAGAAGAAGCAGTTAAACAAGTTGAACAAAAGATTGAAACTGATTACGTAAAAGATACAAAATTACAAGAAACAGTAAATCCAATTAAAGAAGATGTCTCTAGTCTACAAGAAAAATCAGTTGAAGTTGATGCTAAAGTTGCATAGAATGTTGAAAGCATAAATAATGTAACTAATACGGTTACTGAATTATCAAATAATCTCAATGATAATTACTATAATAAAGCTGATGTTGATGCTAAAATAACTGGTGTATATCATTATAAAGGATCAGTTGATACTTTTGATGATCTTCCAACTAATGCAACAATCGGTGATGTTTATAATGTAAAATCTTCAGGTATGAATTATGCTTGGACTAGTGAAGGTTGGGATAATTTAGGTACTATTTTTGAAGTTGATGATTATTATAAAAAGAATGAGCTTTATACTAGATCAGAGACGGATGATGAAATAAACGCTAAATTAGTTGATTATACCACAACAGAAGATTTAAACAAAGAATTAGATTCAAAAGCATCTGTTGAATAGCTTAATTAGTAGATAAAAGAAGTAAAAGACGCTGTTGCTTCTGATTTAGCTTATGGTGAGTTTTAAGGAGATTATGAATGGCACTTTAGTTTAAAATTAAAAAAGGTTTAGAAGTTAATCTCCCTGAAACAGGCGAATTAGGTTGTTGGTATTTAACTACTGATACTAATGAACTTTATACTTGTTTTGATGAAGAAAATTTAACACTTAAAAAAGTAGACGCTACAGGAACATTTGATCCAGTAGAAATTACTAATAAAGTAAACACATTAGAGGCTGATGTAGCAACTTTAAAAGCACTTGGAACTAAAACATACGATTCATATGCATCACTTCCAAATGTTGGATCAGAAGAAGTTGTTTATATTATAAAAGATGAAAATGCAGTTTATAGATGGGTGAATGATGGAAAATCTCAACATTACGTATGTGTAGGAAGAGATTATTCTAAAATAACAATTATTGACGGTGGAACAGCCAGTCAATTTACTAAGTGATCATATAGATGTATAACATCTAAATAGTGATATTTTAAAAATTTGTTTAGGAGACAAAAATGGCAGAAACTAAGACATTAAGGACACAGATTCTGTTAAGAAATGACTCAGCTGCTGTGTGGACAGAGAAGAATCCTGTACTAGGCAAAGGCGAGTGTGGTATTGAATTAGACACTAATAAGTTTAAGTTTGGTGATGGAGCTACAGCTTGGAACAGTTTAGCATATGTTGGAACTTCAATCAAAATTAAAGGTGAAGGCGAAGTAATAATTGGTGCAGAAGTTAATGCAGCTGGTGAGCTTGTTTTAACAAAAGGCAAACTATTAGATTCAAACATAATGTTAAGTGATGGTTTTACTTTCACTGAAAACGTTGGTACTGTTAAAGTTCCTGCATCAGGAAGTATTAAAGTTGGTGATAGTGATACTACATTACGTAGTTTTTTTGTTGAATTGTTCGCTAAAGCTAAAAATCCTACAGTTACACAACCAGCTGCTAGTATAGTTTTAAATCAAGCAGGCGCTAAGGAAGTTGGTACTAAAGTAACTCCTACATACACTGCTTCTTTAACTGCAGGTTCTTATACATATGGTCCTGCAACGGGAATTAGCGCTACAAGCTACAGTGTATCTGATGGCGTTACTGGACATGATGCATAGACTGGTGCAACTGGTACATTCCCTGAATTACAGGTCGTTGATAATACTAATTATAAATTAACAGCTACAATCGCACATGGTGCTGGTGCAAATCCAAAGAATAACTTAGAAAAAGAAGTTCCTGATTTAGCTATTAAAGCAGGCAGTAAAACTGCTACATCAGCAGCTATTACAGGTTATCGTTCTGTATTTGCTGGTGCATCTGTTACACCTATTACTATTGACAGCGCCAGTATTCGTGGATTGAAAGGTAAAACTGGTGCTTATGCAGCATCATTTAATCTTGCTATTCCTGAAGGTTGTACACAAGTTGTTATAGCACTTCCTAATGGACATACAGTTAAAAAGGTAGAAGATGTTGGTGCATTTGGTACTGATATATTCTCTGTATTTGTAAAATAGACTGCTCAGGTAGAAGGTGCAAATAATTATACTGCAGCAGCATATAATGTGTATGTTTACACTCCAGCATCTGCGCTTGGTGCTAATACATATAAAGTTACTTGTGCATGAGGAGATAATAGATAATGGCATACATTGATAATTTTGGTAAATTAGACTGGGCGTTAGAGTTTAATAGAACAGGTAAATTCCCTCTTGATCGTTCTTCTATGTTTGGTTCTTATGCAGATGCATTAGCTTATGCTAAACAGGATGGAACAGATACAAGAAAAATCGGTGGTACATCTTATGTAGGTCAAATAATTTCAGTATTTGGACCTGGAGCAGATGGCGCAACTGATGAAATTGCTGCATATATCATTACAGCTGTTGGTTCTGGCGCAAGTTTAATGAAATTCGCTCAGAGTTCAGCAAGTGGTGACGTTGAAGAAGAGATTCAAAAGTTAGCAGCTCGTATAACAGAGGTAGAAGATAAGTTAAAAGTTGCTTCTGCAGAAGCTGACGGTCTTTTAAGTAAAGAAAATTTTGCGAAGTTACTTGGAATAGCTGAAGGCGCGCAAGTAAACGTAATTGAATCTGTAAAGGTAAATGGTGAAGCACTTGAAATTGCTGATAAAGCTGTAAATATTGACTTAAGTGCTTATGCTAAAACTGCTGATGTAAATACCGAACTTGGTAAAAAGGTTGATGCAGTTGAAGGTAAAGGCCTTTCTACTAACGATTACGACGCAACCGCTGTTGCAGAAGTTGCAAAGATTAAAGATAAAGCAGACGCTTCTACAGTAACTGAACTTGCAGGTAAAGTTACTAAGAATACAGAAGACATTGCAAAGATTAACACTGATCTTGAAGGTCTTACTGGTGCAATGCACTTTATAGGTACATCTACTACTGATCCTGTTGGTGAAAGTGGCGCGACTGTTGAAGGTCATGAAACTTTTAAAGCTGGTGATGTTTGCTTATTTGGCGATAAAGAATATGTTTATAATGACGTAACTAGTAAGTGGGTTGAACTCGGTGATGAAGGTTCACATGCTACTAAAGGTTATGTTGATACAGCTAAACAAGCAGCTATTGATGAAGCAAATGCAGCAACAGATACAAAACTTGAAGCGTACAGTAACACAACCGAAGTTAAAGGTTTAATTGCTACTGCTAAAGGTGAAGCTGTTACAGAAGCAGGTACTGCTGCTGATGGAAAAATTGCTGAAGCATTAAAAGCATATACTACTACTGAAGCTCTCAATACTGAATTAGGTAAGAAAGTTGATGCTGTTACTGGAAAGAGTCTTGTTGCAGATGAACTTATTACTAAGATGGAAGGTATTCAAGATAACGCTGCTATTAAAGGTGTTGAAGGTGGCATTAAACTTGATGCTGAAACCGGTAAAATTAGTATTGATGCTGCAACTGTTCCTGTAATTGCTCAAGATAAAGTTGATGGTTTAGCAGATGCTTTAGCTGCGAAGAAAGATGAAGCTGGTGTTAATGCTTTAATTGCTGCAGCAACTATTAAGGCTGAAAAGATTGATGGTGTTGTTGCTGAAGCTGCTAAAGTTTCTAATGCTTTAACTGCTGGTGAAAAAGTATTTGATGGCTCAAAAGCTATTGAAATAACTGCTGCTGATTTAGGTGCTCTTACAGCTATTGAAAAAGCCACAGATTCTGCTCTTGGTGGAATCATGACTGGTTATGAATCAACTGAAGAGAATAGAGCAGTTCAACTTGATGAAACTGGTAAAGCATACGTCAATGTACCTAAAGCTGCTGAAGCACTTGTAAAGAGTGTTTCTGCTGAATTTGAGGTTTCTGCTGAAGGACAGCTTGGTGTTAAGTCTGTTAATGTTAATAAGCTAGCACAAACTGATGGTGAAAAGCTTGTTCTCGATGGCGGTAATGCTGCAGATTAAGTTAAATAATAGGAGACTCTAATAGAGTCTCCTATACATATGAAATATAATTTTTAAGAGGTCTAAAATATATGGCTGATAAAACTTTAAAGACAAGAATTGTTAGTAAACATGCGTCATATACTGCATGGGCTGATAGTACATTAGTACTTTTAGCTGGTGAAATTGCGCTTGCTTCTATTGAAACTACACAACCAGACGGTCAAGGTGGCAAAATAACTGTTCCTACCTATTTAATGAAAGTAGGTGATGGTAAAAAGACATTTAAAGAACTTAACTGGTTAGCTGCACCTGCGTCTGATGTTTATGCATGGGCTAAGAAAGCTAGTCTTGAACTTGCTGATATTCCTACTATGGATGTTGGTCATATTCCAACTCTTGGAATTGATAAGATTGATGGTCTTGGATCTCGTTTAGACGCCCTTGAATCTGCTGTTGGTACTGGTGGATCTGTTGCTGACGCGATTAAAAATGCGATTGAAGCTCTTGATGTTGATGCTTCTACAGATACTGATGGCGTCGTTATTGCATCTATTAGCGAAACTGATGGTAAAATAGCTGTAACTCGTAGAGCTCTTGTAGCCGCAGATATTCCAGAATTAGCTATTGAAAAGATTACAGATTTAAAGACAGAATTAGATGGTCTTAAAGCTAAAGATACAGCCTTAGATGGTGCAATTACTAAGGAAGTTTCAGATCGTAAAGAAGCTGATGCAACAATTAATTCAGCTATTGAGAAATTAAAAACAGATATTGGCAATATGTCCAATATTATGAACTTCCGTGGCGCAGTTGCGTCTAAAGATGCTGTTACAGATCCTGTTGAAGGTGATGTTATTGCAGTTACTGCTGGTGACGATGCCGGTAAAGAGTTTGTTTATAGTGCTGGTGAATGGGTTGAATTTGGTAGTGTAACTGCTCAAGATACTGCAATTAAAGCGTTACAAGATCGTGCTACAGCTCTTGAATCAAAAATGACTGCTGCTGAAGGCAAGTTAGAAACAATTCAAGGTACTGGTGAAGGTTCAATTTCTAAAGCTGCTGCTGATGCGCTTGCTTCAGCTAAATCCTATGCTGATGATAAGAAAGCTGAAGTAGTTGGTACAGCTGATGATGCTTCATCTAAAGTGACAGTTGCTGGTGCTAAGAAGTATGCTGATGAAAAAGTTGCTGCTTTAGCTGATGGTGCAGTTAAAACAAATACTGATGGTGTAGCTAGTTTAAAATCAAGATTAGATACAGTTACAAGTAGATATGTAGCAGTTGATAACGATAAGCTCGTTACTGCAGCAGGTGATACTATAATCTTTGATTGTGGCGGAATTGAATAATTAAGCATTGATGTGTTATAAATGCACATAACATGAATGGGCTGGTGCAGCATATAGATGTCAACCAGCCCATTTTTAATAAATTTTGTATATTTTAATATATTATGATTATAAGGTAATTGTTATATGAAGAAATTGGTCGTTCAAAATCGTAGAGGAACTAAAGAAACTCTTGAAAAGTTAAAAGTAGTGCCTTATGATGGTGAAATAATTATAGAACAATAGAGTAAATATAGTAAACTCAAGGCTGGTGACGGAGTTACCCCATATGATGAATTACCATATGTTACAGATGAAGTAGACACTAAATTAGCAGGCGTTACAGGACGTGTATCAGCATTAGAAGCAGGCGTAGGTGATCCAGTATATGGTTCATGGGAAGCCGAAGTTAAAGACATTCGTCAAGGTTGGGACGGAATGTCTTATCCAAGTGCTGGCGATGCTGTTAGAGCTGTAGCTGAATCTAGTGATAATTTGAGAAAGAGCCTTGAGCAATTTATAGATGCAGATGCTGTTGATGGTTTAATGTATGAAAATAATATGTTATAGCTTACTGCATCTGGATAGCCTGTTGGTGAGCCTGTTGAAATTAAAGGCGGAGGTGGAGGAGGAACATCTTCTGTAAAATTACGTCTTACAAATTTAACACCAGAAGGCACTAATTTTTCTACAGTTTCATAGAATACAGTAATTCTTTCATTCTTATTTACATCTACTGAAGATGAACTTCCTACAGGTGATTACACATGCGATGTGGAAGTTGGTGGCGTAGTAAGAAAAACTATGTCATTGAGCTAGACTGAAACAGGCGCTAGTGTAGATGTAACAAGTTATTTAAAATCAGATCAAAATAAAATAAGAATCATTTGTACAGATATTTATGGTAATTCTCGTACAATTGTTTATAATATAAATGTAATTGAACTGTCATTAAAATCATCTTTTGATGCTAATAAGGTTTATAAGAATACTGAATATCCAAATGGTATAGATTTTAGATATACTGCTATAGGTTTAGTAGACAAAACTGTTTATTTTAGTCTAGATGGAAAATAGATTGATAGTAAATATTTAGGCGCATCTACATCAGGAAAAGAAATAGCTCAAGTATTTCCAATTTCATCATTTAGTCATGGCTCACATGTATTGACAGTTGTAGCGCAATCTACAATAGATGAAAAAGTTGTAACAAGCAATACACTTGCATTTGACATTTTAGTTCACGTTGAAGGTGAAACAATGCCAATGATTGGTTCATCTATAGATTTTAGTGAAACAACTGAAGGTGAATTATTAACTATACCTTATATTGTGTATGATCCAAGTAGTGCTACATGTAGTGTTATGCTTGAAATAAAGAATAGTTTAGGGCATATTTATAGCCAAACGCAAGTAGTTGTTGATCAAACATTACAAACGTGGAATATCAGAAAATATCCAGTTGGTAAAAATATTCAATTTACTATTTACTATAAACCTGAAAGATTATCAACAGCTATAACTAAAACACATTATATAACAGTTAATAAAGCTACAATAGACGTTTAGCCTGAAGCTGATGCTGTACTTGATTTATCTGCATTAGGTAGATCCAATAATGAGTCAGAGCCTAATAAATGGGAGTCAAATGGCTTTACAACTGATTTTGAAAATTTTAACTGGAAATCAAATGGTTGGGTAACAGACAGTAATGGTGATACTTGTTTAAGATTGAGTGGTGGCGCTAAAGCTACAATCAATATGACGCCATTAAGTAAGTCTAATTTCGATATAAATAACAATGGTTTAACTATAGAGCTTGAATTCGCTATTAGAGATATAAATAATCGTGACACTATAGTTATGAGTTGTTATGATGGCGTAAGAGGATTTGAATTAACTGCAGATTCAGCATTCATTAGTTCAGTAGATAAAAAAGTTTCTTGTAACTATAAAGATGAAGAGAAAGTTAAACTAGCATTTACAATAGATAAACAAGGTGCACTATCATCTGGTTTTGATTCACCACAATTCTTATGTGTATACCTCGATGGTATAATGTCTAGTGTTGAAAGATACACAAATAACTCTGATTTTAATAATGATAATAAAATTGTTATAGGTGATATTGGTTGTACACTTGATTTATATAGAATTCGTGTATATAATAAAGCTTTAACACCAAAAGAATTGACTAATAACTATATTGCAGATACATTAGATATAAATAAGAAATTACAATTATATGATGATAATGATATTTATTCTGCAAGTGGTTTATTATCTTATGAAGAAGTTAAGAAAAGAATTCCTGTTATAACATTCACAGGAACTATGCCTAAATTTAAAGGCGATAAACGTGTCGTTCAAATGGATTTTGAAAATCCTTTTGATGCATCTAGAAACTTTAAAAATTGGTATGGTGGTCCTATAAAAGTTAATATTGACGTTCAAGGTACATCATCTCAATGGTATGTACGTAAGAACTGGAAAATTAAACTTAAAGATAAGAAAAACGGAATTGATAATAAAGCTTATTAGCATATGGAAAATCAACTTCCTGCAAAAACTTTCTGTATAAAAGTTGACTATGCTGAAGCAACTGGTACACATAATACACAAAGTGCAAATTTAATTGAAACATTATATACTGAAAAGGTTCCTGCGCAGTTAGATGATCCACGTGTAAGGTCAACAGTTGTTGGATTTCCTTGTGTAATTTTTGAAAAAGCTACAGAAGATAGTGATCCAGTATTTTCGTCTAAAGCTAACTTTAATATTGATAAAGGCGCTGAAGATACATTTGGTTTCAACGATAATTATAGTGTAGAATCGTGGGAATTTAGAAATAACACAGAAGATCAGTGTAACTTTTTAGCAACTTGGGATAATACAAAGTATTTCTTAGATACATTTGAACCAAGATATATTACATCTTCTGAATCTAATGATTATACTATAGATGATCTTGAAGATTATGAAGATTTATATAAAGCATCAATTGCCGAAGGTGGAACTCCTTTAACTCCAGCTGAACAAGCTACTTTAATAAACATTAGAAAATCAACTTCTCATCAATTTAAAGAATTACATGATTGGGTTGTTTCAACTAATAGAGCTGGTGCAACTGGTGAAGAATTAGCCGAACCTTATACAGCAGGTAAAGATGTTTATACACATGATACGGCTGACTATCGTCTGGCAAAATTTAAGAATGAGTTTGAAGATCATTTTGACATGCATTTTTCATTGGTGTATTACATATACACGTTTTTCGCATTGATGACTGACCAAAGATCTAAAAATATGTTCTTAACTCGTTGGACAACAACAGATGTAAATGGCAATAGAACAACTAAATGGTACCCTTATTTCTATGATAATGATACTTGTTGGGGTATTAATAATGAAGGTTATTTAACTTTTGATTATTATCATGAAGATACAGATCAGGTAAATGGCGTAAATGTATTCAATGGTCAAACAAATGCATTGTGGATCAATTTCCGTTTAGCTTTTCAACAGTAGATTTCTGAAATGTATGGGCAACTTCGTCAAAGTAGATTAACTTACAATAAAGTTATAAATCAATTTATAACTCAAGGATCTGATGCTTGGAGTGCTTCTATATATAATGAAGACATTGAGTATAAGTATACCTCAATGGCGCGTCCTGAAAATTCAACAGATGGCAAAATTGATACGTCAAACTTATATCAAGTACGTGGTAATGGCGCAGATCATTTAAAATATTTAGTTCAAAATAGATTTAAATATTGCGACAGTAAGTGGAATACTGGTGATTACCCATAGAATTACATATCAATGCGTGTCAATACGCCTTCATTTGATCAAGCTACATATGATGAAGCTTCTGATGAAGATAAGATTAAATTATTAGCTTTGAAAAAATCTATTGAAGTTGTACCTCCTAGTCCTGTAATAACTGTTACACCTTATTCAAATATGTATTGTGGTGTTAAATATAAGGCAAATGGCACTATTGAGCAAAAACGTTCTGTAAAAAATCAATAGGTTACTTTTGGTACAGATGTTAAAGAAGTGTTCAATGATACTGAAACAGCTATATTCGGTGCTAGTGAATTATCTTCAGTAGGTGACTTATCAGCATTATATCTAAGAACATTATCTACAGCAAATGCAACTAAATTAACTGAATTAATTGTTGGTAATCATACAGAAGGTTATAATAATACTATGCTGAATGAGATTTAGTTAGGCAGCAATGATCTATTGAGAAAATTAGATGTTACAAATTGTTCTATATTAACTAACCCATTGCAGCTTGGTAATTGTTCAAATATTGAAGAAATTTATGCAGCAGGAACAGCTATAACTAGTGTTGAATTACCTTCATCTGGTTATGTAAAAGTAATGCAAGTTCCTAATACGATAAAAACACTAATTATAACTAATCATCCAAATCTCACTGATGATAATTTAGTTATAGGCACTGGACGTGAATTATAGAATTTAGTAAGATTAAACATATCTAATTGCAGTGGACTTAATACAACTAAATTATTAGATGACTGTTTAAAAGTTAGTAAATCATTAGAGCGTGTTCGTATAACCGATATAAATTGGACTGATAAAACAGCTGAAGAAATTTAGAAGATTTATAAACCAAAATCAGAAGGTGGGTATGGATTAAAAGGTATAGATGCTAATGGCGTAGATACTGCGACTATAAATATTTCAGGAACTTGTGTATTAAATGAAAATGTTTCTGGTGAGTTGATGGCTGAATTAGTTAAAAATCTTCCATATATTAATTTTAAAATGGGCGATGGCTATAAAGTTACTTCTATCATTACTTTTATGAATAATGAAGGAACAGCTATACTTTGGTAGGAGACTTTAAGTACAACTAGCACAAGCAATATAACTTGTCCAGATCCTGTAGAAGAAAAACACATAATAACACCTACAAGAGGAAGTACAGCTTAGTATAACTATGTATGGTCTGGTTGGAGTATTCAATCTGCTATTGATCGTGTTCCACAAGAAGATGCATTAAAAAATATAGTCGGTAATAGAACAGTTTATCCTGCATTTACGCCTGTATTAAGAAGCTATGTAGTTGGTTTCTACACTGGATCAACTTTGTTATATTCAGTAGAGGCTAATTATGGATCTATAGTAACATTTAATTCTAGTAAAGTTGAGGACATGTCACTATTAGACGATGGTGTTCCTAAAAATGTGTCTAGTGATAAACCAGAAGCATATGAATTCACTGGTTGGTACCCTTCAACTGATAATCAGATTGTTGGACCTACTAAATATACTGCACAATTCTATTTAGATGAGTCTCAATACTTCATTCCTACTATAAACGATATAAACTATACTACTGATGGAAGTAAGTTAACTATAACTAAATATAATAACACTCTAGAGCCTCTGGTTGACATTCCAGGAACTTATACGATTACAGATAAAGGAATATTTACTACTGATGCAATTGTTGGCTACAGTGAATCTGATGACTCCATAACTGGTTTCTCAAATACTAATGTTGAGTATGTAAAAATTCCAGATTCAGTTACAACTGTAGGTGAAAAAGCATTCTATAGTATGCCTAAATTATCTGGTTTAGTTATTGGTAAAGGCGTTACATCTGTAGGAAATTATGCATTTAACAGCAATACAGCATTAAAACAAGTTACATACAACGCTGTGAATGCTAAGAGATCTAGTAATTCATACGCTATAGATGTATATCCTTTTGATAAGGACGCATCTGAACTTGGATTCGATTTAACAATAGGTCCTGATGTTGAAGTTATAAATGAGTATATGTTCCATCAATCAACAACAAATAGTGCTATGCACACTATAAATAAGTTAGATTTTAGCAATGCAGTAAAGTGTTAGCGTGTTGGACTTGAATCATTTTCTGGAACAAACTTTAATGAATTAATTTTATCATCAAATATAAAGATGATAAATTCAGGTGCATTTACGTATAATACGACTATTGAAGAATTGGATATTCCTGAAGGTGTTGGAACTATTGATATTTCATCATTTATGCAATGGTAGAAATTAAAGAAAGTCCATATACCTGGCTCATTAACAATTCAACCAGGTGCATTTAGATATGATGCAGCTATAGAATAGTTTATATGTGATGAAAATTCAAAATATAGATTTGAAAATGGTTGTTTAATAGACAAAACTAGTAATACACTATTATTTGGTACTTACAAAGCTGTTATACCTGAATCTATTTAGAGTTTATCTAGTTACTGTTTCGCTGGTTGTACAAACTTACAATCTATAGACATTCCAAAAACTATTACAACTATACCTACAGATGCATTTACTGGTTGCTTCAATTTGACATAGATTAATTTTAATAATTCGATTATTTAGATAATGCAATCAGCATTTTATCAGTGCACTGCATTAAAAAATATAGAATTGCCTGAAAGTGTATAGAGAATAGATTTATTAGCATTTGCATTGACGCCTATTGAATCTATAAGAATTCCAGCATCTGTAAATTATCTTGGACTTAATCCATTTGAAGGTTGTGAAAAATTAAAATCAGTATATATAATGAATCCAGATGGTGTAAATATTCAGACATCTTCAGTATCTAATGAAAGATCATTGTTCAGCCGTTGTACAGCTTTAAAAGATATTTACGTTGGTTGGTCTGAAGGTGCAGTAGAAGGTGCTGATTATTTCTGGAAAGCGCCTGGTAAAGACATTACAATACATTACGATTACAAGGAGACTAAATAATGTATAAAATTATTTATAATGATAATGTAATCGATGTTGTTAAGGATTTGAAATATTTAAGATACCTTGAAAAATCGAATCACTATGTAACAACAGATTCAAGCAGCGCTAATTGCATTCAAGGTTCAAATGACGTTGTTTATTGGTTACAGGGAACTAAATTCCCTGTAACTATTGAACACAAGATTGTTGTAGTTAAAAAGATAAATAAACAAGAATATGATAAATTGTATATGCTATTGAATGAAAATGAAATAGTATATGGCGATAATGTTGAGCTTATTTAGGCTAGAAATAGTAAAATACAAGAGTTAAAAGAACAATGCGCATATACAATTAAAAAAGGTATATCTATAAAGTTATTAGATGGTCAATTTCATCAATTTGAGTTAACAATTGAAGATTAGTTGAACTTAAATATATTAAAAACTAGATTAGAATAGGCTGCTAAATTTATTATATATCATGAAAAAGGTTGTACTTGCAAATTATATGATAGCGAAGATATTAAAACTATTATATATGAAGCTAATAAACATATAGAGTACAATACTACTTATTTTAATTTTATGCGTTAGTGTATAAATAATATAAACGATATTGATATTATAAAAAGTATTCATTATGGCAATAAATTACCTAATGAAGATTATGATCGTTTATTGCAAAGTTTATAATGGAGATATGTAAATGTCAGAAACATTGCCTGTGCGCATTATACATATGCATGACATTGAAGCTAATTGGGATAAGATTCCTGATCTTATCCCTAAACAAGCTGAAATGATAGTATACGATCCTGATTATAATTCAGAAACATAGACAGGTCATGCATATCCAAGATTTAAAATTGGTGATGGTGTAACAGCAATTTCTGCATTACCATTTTCCAATGAAAGCTTATTAGATGCTAGTATTAAATGGGATAGTGATATTGGCTTAATAGACGGTGGAAAAATTACACCTTAAATTATAGCTTATTATAAGGAGAGTTTGAATACATGGCAGAGCCAAAAAAAGTAAAGACGCGCATTATTAACAAGCACGCAACGGCTGCCGTATGGGATTCAAAACCAAATTTTATACCTTTATAGGCTGAGTTGATTATTTATGATAAAGATGATCAATATGCATATGAAAGATATAAAATTGGTGATGGAAGTACCCCTGTTGCGCAGTTGCCGTTTCTTGTTAATCCTCATACGCATGAGTTTAAAGGAACTGAAGGAACTGTTACTGCAAATTATACGCCAGCAGGTTCTGTCTCAGTTACATCTACTCCAAAAGGTACAATTTCAGAAACAGTGGTTGAAGCAACTCCAACAAATAAGGAGGTGCTTGTTGCTACGTCAGAAGGAACTGATGCAACATATACTCAAGGTAGCTGCACATTTCCAACATTAAAAGCTTAGGCTAGTGAAGAGGTTTTGACTTTAGATGTAAATGGTGGACAATATACGCCAGGTACATACACACCAGGTAGTAAACCTGCATTTACAAAAATCTCTTATGTAGAATCTATAGTAATAACTAAAGATGCACCTGTATTTACTGGAGAACAGTCTACAGATGAAGGATCGTTTGTTGGCACACCTGCTACTATTAGTTCTAAATATACTCCTGAAGGCACAATTGAAGAAAATAAAAATTAATTATAATACAAATAAAGGACAACATTTAAATGGCTGATACTTTAATTAAAAAATTACAAATTGGTGATGGTGTTTATACATTTAATGCCACACAACTCAATGGTCATGAATCTAGCTACTATGCAACAGCTGAAGAACTTAGAGCACATTTACAAGCAGTAACAGGCGCTTTAGTTTATAAAGGTTCACTTTTATCTAGTACATCTACTACTGGATATACACCTGCTGCTGAAAAAGGTCATGTATATGTTACATCTGTAGCAGGTACTGTAAATGGTATTAAATGCGAATCTGGTGACATGTGGATTTGTCATACAGCTTGCGCAGCGGCAACTTCCGCTAATGCTGCAACTATTTAGAAAAATTGGGATGTTATTCAGGCTAATATTGATGTGGCAGCATTTGCTAAATCAAAGCATAAACACTCTGTAACTGCAACTGGTACTGTTGGTAGTAAATCTATAACACCTACTGGTACAATTTCTACACCAACATTTTCAGGTACAGCAGAATCTCATAAACATACAGTAACCTCACATAGTGAACACACATTTGCTGGTACAGGTGTAGAACTTGTTGGTACATTTACAGGTAAAAGTGCTAATGTAAACGGTAGTTATATACCAGAAGGTGCTAATGGCAATGCAAGTATAACTCCTGCAGGAACAGTAACTGTAACTACATCTGCTCCTGGAACTGGTGATACGCCTGATTTCTATTCTGCAACAGGTACAACTAATGGTGCTGGAAAACATAGTCATACAGGTAAGGTATCTATATCATATACACCTGCTGGTAACATTGAAATTTCTAAAGCTACATCTGGTACAGCTAACTACACTCCTGCTGGTACATTGGATGAAGCTGGTGCACATACACATGATGTAGATGTATCTATTGATTATACTCCTGCTGGTAGTGTAACTGGTGGTGCGCATACTCATACAGTTTCTGCTAGTGGTAAATTTACTCCTGCTGGATCTGTAAAAGTTGTTACTACAGGTGGTACAGGTCATACACATACTATTACTAGTGGTTCAGCAAAAGCTGTTACAGGTGTAAGTGGTGAATTAACAGGAACGTTGAGTGGTGATACATTAGTTCTTTCACATGCTATAACTGCTAATACTGCTAATTTTATTAATAGTGTTACAGCCACATCAGGTTCAACTGCTCTCTCATTTAGTGGAACTGAAGGTGCTGTCAGTGTTAGTGGTTCTGCAGCTAGTGCAACCCCTACAAATCTTACATTTACTGGTACTGCTGCTACTCTTACTCAAGCAGCTACTGCTAAGAGTGCAGGCGCTCATAAACATACATTTACTGGTACAGGCGCAAGATTAACTGCTGCATTTACTGGTACTGCTGCTACATTGAGTGATGATTTCACAACTAGTACAGTTGATAATCATACTCATGGATTTACCGGTACAGGAAAGATGTTCTCTGCTACATTTGCTGGAACTGCTGCTGAGCATACTCATACATTTACAGGCAAATCAAAGGCAATTGGTGGTACTGTAACAGCTGCAGGTTCTGTAAAAATTGGTGTTGGAACTGGAACAGCTAATTATACACCAAGCGGTACAATTACAACTACAGCTGTTGAACTTTCTACATCTGAAACCTCAGTTACACCTAAAGGTACAGTCTCTAAACCTACATTTACTGGTGATGCATTTACTCATGATCATACATTCACTGGAACTGCTGTAGATTCAAGCATAGAGAAATAATGATTATATACATATGTTCGGTATCAGAGCAGCTTAAATGTTTGCTCTGATACAGCGAACATTTATAGAATATAAGATCTGAAGAGGATATAGTATATAATGGCAAATAATGTGATAAAACATATACAAGTTGGCCCTAGTGGGACAACTTATGATCTAGTTAATCAAAAAGTAAAAGTTGGAACTACAACATTTGATGACAATGCTGTAGTGTCTATAACTGGATCAAATGGTGTAAGCGTTACAGGTGCTACAGGCACAAATCCAATAATAACTGTAAAAGGTCCATCAAATTATGTAATAGGTGGTAGTCAAACAACTACATCTAGTGCTGATGGTGGTTCAAACGTATTTACATTTAATAAGAGTGATGGAACATCCGCTACATTTACAGTAAAGAATGGTTCTAAAGGTAGTGTTGGCGCAGTAGGACCTACAGGTGCTGCTGGAAAAGGTGCTGCAAATGGTACACTTCTTACTAATTAGAATTTAAATAATTATCATGCTGAGTCTCAGTGTGGTTGGTATTATGCAGGTGGTAGCAACTCTGTAACAAATAAACCAAGTGGTGTAGATGCCTTTGGTATGTGGGTGTTAAGAACAGCTAGTGGTTATTACACTCAAGAATTATATGGTTCAAATAGTAATTTAAATAAATGTTATATGAGAACATATACATCTAGTTCTTGGACTGCATGGGTTGAAAAAGGTGCTACAGGACCTAAAGGTGATAAAGGCGTTACTGGCGATAAAGGTAGTACAGGTGCTGTAGGTCCTACTGGTCCACAAGGACCTCAGGGTGAAAAAGGTACTACTGGTCCAATTGGACCTACCGGGCTGACAGGCGAAACGGGAGCAACGGGCGCAGCTGCAGGATTTGGCACTGTAAGTGCAACAGTTGATGCTAATGTAGGTACGCCAAGTGTAACAGTTACGGCTGGTGGAACAAATGCAGCTAAAACGTTTGCATTTGCATTTAAAAACCTTAAAGGATAGAAAGGCGATACAGGCGGAACAGGTCCTCAAGGTCCTATAGGCACAAGAGGTAGTAGATGGTCTACAGGTAATGCAATTACAGGAACGTCTACAACTGCTACTATATTCAGTGGAACAGGAATTACTGATGCTCTTATAAATGATATGTATTTAAATACAACTACAGGGTATACTTATAGATGTACTGTTGCTGGTGCAGCAAATGTTGCTAAATGGGTTTATGCAGGAAGCATAAAAGGAGCACCTGGTGTAAGAGGTAATACAGGTCCTACTGGTCCAGCGCCTGATTTAACAAAATATCCTACTCTTGCTGGTGAAAACACTTTTACTGGTTCTAATACATTTAATCAAGGAATTGATATTAAGAATACGATTAATGCTAGTATAAATTATGCTAGTTTTGAATTAGTTCCTAGTTCTTTTATATCAATCTACAATAAAGATGAATCTAATAAAAATGTAGATATTAAATCAGGTAGTGTAACAATTTATAATAAAGTTAATAGCCCTATTGAAAGAACTACTTACTCTCATAAAAGTATTACTATAGATGATGTTGATAAAGTATATACTCTTACACTTCCTGATAAATCAGGCACTATAGCAACTATAGCTGATTTGTAGAATATATCAATTGATGATGGCGAAATTTAATATTTAATACACACTATAAAGACTGATTATATAGATCAGTCTTTTATTTTGTATAAATTAATATGATGAAAAAATCTTATAAAGACATAAAAATATGTTGTTATGCAATGTGTGCATCTGAACCAGAAGAATTTATAGATAGATGGTTAGAGAGTATGAAAGGCGCAGATTATATAACTGTGTTAATTACTAAAAAAGATGATTCAAATTTTGCATATTTTAAGAAAAAACAAGAACTTACAGAGTTTAAAGATAAACTAATTATAGATGAAAAAGAAATAA
>ERZ1035037.193-NODE-193-length-23170-cov-6.763487_pt1 | contig 23170 bp, 35 predicted proteins | sample MGYA00520618_ERZ1035037 | MGnify/ENA primary metagenome ERZ1035037 (study PRJEB33766, sample SAMN09781741) | gut metagenome | biome: gut microbiome | host: Homo sapiens | place: Madagascar | study: EMG produced TPA metagenomics assembly of the PRJNA485056 data set...
CCTATAAAGAAATATAGAAAGGTTGTTTGTTGCGTTACACTGTTACACTTTGAGGGGCTTTCGGGGCATTTCCGCCGCCTTAATTATACCACATCGGGCTTGATTTGTCAAACGTCCGGTGACTAAAATACCGCACGGTGCATATAATAATAGTGACCCGACGATCTCACGGAGAGGCGTACCGGAGACTTTTAAAATAATCAAAAAAGCCTCTTGACAAGTGTGGTAAAGTGGGGTATAATATAGACAAAGATGGCGCTAAGCTATCTCGGTATCTTCGCGATGAAGACGAGTGACGGTTCTGACTCGTCGGTAAAATAAAAAGTGACCGGGTGATGAAGATGTGTGACGGTTCTGACACATCGGTAAAATAAAAAGTGACCGAGCGAAGAAACGACGAGATCCGCTCAGAAATGGGCGGATCTTTTTTTGCTTTAGGAGGACGAAAAAAATGGAATATTCGGCTGATATATGTCGTCTTTCATCTGAATTTTATTCAAATTACCCGAGGGACATATACCCTGAAATTTTGCACAAGGAAACGCGCCCTTATACATGCTTAATGATAGAAACGGACGATGACTACCTGATCTGCATTCCTTTCAGGTCGTCCATCAACCCCGAAAACAAAAATGCATTTTTGTTTTCAAATTCAAACCGATCGCAAAGAACGCGCTCGGGGCTTGATTACCAAAAAACGGTCATAATCAACAACACATCTTATATTACATCCTCCGATTCGGCGGTGGTCGATGATGATGAATACATCACAGTTGCGACCAATATAAGCAAAATAGCAAATGACATACATGAATACATATCCAAATATGTAGCACACGCGACAGGTGCAAAGGTTTTGCATGAAAGAGAGTATAAACGGCTATTCCAATACTCAACCCTACCGTATTTTCATGATGTTTTGGGGATCAAACAACCAAATAACGGGTGAACGAAAATGTTCACCCGTTATTTTTTTATATTCCCTCGAGTGCCGCGAGCATTTTTTCGTTGTCGCGCGGCATCATGTGGGAGTACGTGTTGAGGGTCTGTTCGATGTTTTTGTGTCCGAGGCGTTTTGACACGGCTACGATCGAGATGCCCTCGGAGATCAGGAGAGACGCGCAACTGTGACGCAGATCGTGGATGCGTATGCGCGGGACGCCTGCAGCGGCGATAGCTTTGTCAAAAGCGCGGGTCACGGTTTTCTCGGCGAGCGGACGGTCACAGCCGAAAATGAACCGTGCGTCGTCCGGGCTTCCGCTGCGGTGCGAAAGTAGCGCGGACACGAGCGAGGACGGAAGGTCTACCGTGCGCACCGACGAGGTGTTCTTGGGCGTGGTGACGGCATACGCTCCGCCGTCAGTCTTGCGGGTGATTGACTTTGAGATTGAGAGAGTGCACGCGACCGGGTCGAAATCATCCCATGTGAGGGCGAAAGCCTCTCCCTTGCGGCAACCGGTGACGTAAAGTGTGCGGAAAAGCAGGGCGTATGTCGGGTCGTCTACCTTTTCGATAAAGGTCCGGAACTGCTCGCGCGTCCAGAAATGCATCTCGCGCGGAGGGTCGGTGTTGCGTGGCGGCTCTACGCGGTCAATGATGTTCACAGCCTCGCAGTACCGCGCGGCGTATTTGTAGATGGACGCAAGGAAGCCGCGCAGCCCGACGCGGTAGGAGTACGAAAGTCCCGAGGCGCCCAGTGCCTCCTGCCATGCGAAGATGTCCCGCACGGTCACCTCGTCAAAATATCTGCCGGAAAAAGCCGGAACTATGTGTTTTTCGACCTTTCCGCGCGCGGTGTAAAAGGATGATTCCTTCGTTCTGCCGCGCTTGTAGTCGTACCATGCACCCACCATGTCCTCAAAGAGGATGTGCGCCGGAGAGTTTATTTGCTCGTTGTGCTTTTTTATCTGGCTCTTTATCGACTCGAAGTAATCCTGCGCGTCGCGCTTGCGGGCGAAACCGGACTTGCGCACGTTCTTTGTGCTCCCGTCAGACTGATACTCACGGTACCTGACCGTCCATGTGTCTCCGACCTTTTCATAGGATGCCATGTTTTTTCTCCTCTCGCAAAGGGTGTCCAGTCGATGGGCACCCTTTGCATTTCGGACTGCCGCATTAAAATGCAACAGTCCGGTTTTTATGTTCGGTTATGACGCTGAAAAAGCTATTGCGTCGGTGGTAAATATCTCGTTGAAGGAATCCGCGTAGCGCACACGGAATTTGAGTTCAACATTTTTTATGTCGGTTATGCCGTTCTTCTCAAGATCTGAGCTGAATATTGTGACGCCGTCAACAGCCATCTTTCCGGCGCATACAGTTTGAGAAAACATCGTAGTCACCATAAAATCATTTACGGAAATATCATCACAGAATACTGTTATATCTTTGTCGCCGGTATTTTCTATGAACAGCATGACTTCTTTGCCCATCATAGTGTCATTCTTTATATATTTTCCGACAATGCGAATACCGTCGCGATTCAGAAGCTCCTTGCCTTCATCAGCTTTTGCGAATGCCTTTCCGCTGAATGCGGATGTTTTTATCTCCGCGAGCTTCTCCGTGAACATCGTATTGTACCCGGAATCTGAAACCGTGAAGGCGAGGTCGATTTTTTCTATGACGGTTATTCCCGCATCGTCAAGGGAACTTTGGTTTATATAAAATATTTCATTGGACTTTTTACCGTTGGCAACTGTCGCAGCCATGTCTGTGCCTATCATATAATCGTTTATAACAAGGTTCTGGCAGGTTGCAACTATATCCTTGCCGGAATTGTTTTCGATAAGCATCTTAAGCCCCAAACCCCATACAGGGACATCCTCAAGAGACTTCAGAGTGATTTTTACGCCGTCACGATCAACAAGCACCTGTTCCGAGATTGTGACCTGCGATGCGGTTTTTCCTGCATCGGCTGTTGTCTCACCGCTTGGTGTGCCGCCGGTACCGTTATTGGTTCCTTCGGCACTCGCTGTGCCGTTGTCGATCTTCTTTGTGTCGTTCGGGTCCGTTGCAGGCACAAAGCACCCGCTCAAGGACGCCGCGATCAAAAACATGGTAATTGCTGCGCAGAGGATTCGCTTAACAGTGTTTTTCATAGTAGATACTCTCCTTGTGATTTTTTTCAGCCTTTTATTATATGTTGATACGCCACGGCTCTGCCGATAATGCGTATATTGTTCAGTTCCTCACCGACATAAACCATAGGCGGGTATTTGGGATTTTCCGCAGCAAGCATCAGCTTGTTTTGCTCCGGATAGTAGTAAACGCGCTTTAATGTGACTTCGTTATCAACGAAAATGGCGGCTATCTGTCCGTTATCCACCTGCTCCGTCTCGGCGAAGAACACTACATCACCCTCGCAGATATTTGCGCCGCTCATGCTGTCTCCCTTGGCTTCAAGGGCGAAATCGGCAATGACATCTGAATTTATAAGCGCAAAGCCATCATCATAATTCGGGCTGTATATAGGCTTGCCGCACGCGACCTTGCCAAGCAGCGGGACGCGGCGCATGACAGGGCGATAAACACCGGGGTAATGGGCTTCTTCGCCTTGAGACTCTTGGTCGCTGCCATACAAAAGATATGTCGGTGTTACACCGAGTGCATCGGCATATTTTTGTATCATTGACTGGCTGATATCGCGTCCGCCGTTTTCGACCTTTGATATTGCCGATCTGCCTTCGTAGCCCACCTTCTTAGCCAATTCATACTGGCTCATGCCGAGAGATAACCGCAATTCGCGTATTCTTTCATAAATCGTCATTGTAGATCAGATCCTTTGGTACATTGTTATGTATATATCATATCACAGGGTGGGGAAAATGTCAATCCGTTTTGGAAACAAAATATTTTTTTCTGAAAAAGGTGTTGACAAATCGGAAATCTTGTGCTATTATATGTGTGTACCCAAAATGGAAACAAGAAAGGAGGCACACATAATGACAAACACAAGCAAACTCCGGGGAAGAATGGCGGAAAAAGGTTTTTATTCGCTTTCAGCTTTCTCAAAAGCGGTGAACATATCTCGACCGTGCTTGAGAAAACGCCTAAACGGGGCGTCGGACTTTAGAGCGAGTGAGATCGAGCGCGTTTGCACTGTGCTCGGCATAGAACGCGACGAAATCGGTAATTATTTTTTTAACGTTAATGTCCCCAAAACGGAAACAAAAGAAGATATCAACTCATAACCCGCCGAATCAGGCACCCAAAACATCAATCATAATAATCCACAATAATGGATGGAGGTAAAACAATGATACCACTCAAAAATCAATACACATTCCGCGAGATTATTGAATATCAAAAAGCGCCGCTTGACGAAAAGATTGCGCTGTCAGTCAAAGTACTGCGCAAAATCAGCACGATGAGCAGTCACAACGTCGCGCTTGCCTTCTCCGGAGGCAAAGATTCGCTCGTTTGCGCGGATCTCTGCGAACGCTTCCTGCCTGATCTCCACTCCCGAATGCTTTGTATATTTGGGAACACGGGCGTCGAATTTCCGGAGTCGCTGAAATTTGCGCGAAAATATGGCAAAGAACACTTCGGAGACAGGTTTATCGAAACCGAATTATCGCGCCTCGCAGAGGATGAGCTACGTTACGATTTTGCTTCGCGGCTCATACAACGACTCGAGCGCGAGAATGATCTTGGCGAGGTTCTTAAAGCCGATGGAAAACTGAAGGGACAAAAAGCACTTATCGAAGCGGCAAAGAAGCGTGGTTATGTGTTGAATCGCACGAATTGCTTTTTCCGCGGGCATCCTATGAACTTTGCATACTGCCTCGAACAGTACGGCGCACCGCTTCTCGGAAAATCTGCTTCGAAGCTCGATGCGCACCGAATCAACATCGACTGTTTTCTCAAGTATTCCAACACAGATAGCGAAAAATCGGAACTGAAAGAATATTACGATACGCTGCGCGAGTGCAAATTTTCACAGCACTGCTGCAAACTGCTGAAGAAAGAACCATCTGAACGTGAGCAGGCGCGGCATGATGTGGGTGTAATAGTCAAGGGCTTGATGGCGGCGGAGAGTCACACACGGATGCTGTCCATATCAACGCGCGGTCACATCTTTGCGAGCAGCCGTCCACACATTCCCGATGAACCTTTTTATCACTGCTCGCCGATCGCCATGTGGCGTGATGAGGATGTATGGGAGTACATACACCGCTACGACGTCGAATATTCGCCGCTGTATGATATCACCTACGAAGCGCAGGACGGAACAGTACGGCATATCGAACGCAACGGCTGTATGTTCTGCGGCACGGATATTCAATTCAAGGATAATCACCTGTCGGTGTTGCGTCAGACACACCCAAAGGCTTATAAGACGTGCATGGAGACCTTCGGCTACCGGGACAAGCTCAATCAACTTTTTAAACTCAAAAAGGATAAAAACATATTGTCAGCCATGACCGATTTGGGACGCACGGCACGGATGATAGATCAGGTCGGTGACAACCCCGCAATGCTCCGTGTGAGACCGTGCGCCTATGATGACATAGGTGAGATGCTTGACCTCAAGGGCAGCGGTATCGACGGCGAATACGATCCAGAAGAATCGTAAAGGAGAGGCAAGGGAAGATGAAAGGTTACAAAGCATTTGAAAAAGGCATGATGTGTCGAGGAAAGCAGTATGCCGAGAACACGGTTTTTGAAGAAGAATCTGCTGAGATTTGCAAGAGTGGGATGCACTTTTGCAAGAATCCGCTTGATGTGCTGGGTTATTATCCATTGGTGGACGAAAACGGAAACATGAGCGAATTTGCGGAAGTGGAAGCGCTTGATGATGCAACGACAGATGATGAAAAAAAATACTGCACGAAGAAGCTGAAAATCGGTGCAAAAATTAGTTTCTCGGCGTTGGTGCAAGCAAGTCTTGATTGTGAATTTGAAAAGACAACACAGAGCAAAACAAAAAAGCACGATAAAGACAATGAAAAAATAAGCAGTCGCGGAGGCTGGGCGCAGATAGGCTCAAGCGGAGACTCGGCGCGGATAGGCTCAAGCGGAGGCTGGGCGCGGATAGGCTCAAGCGGAGACTGGGCGCAGATAGGCTCAAGCGGAGACTCGGCGCAGATAGGCTCAAGCGGAGACTCGGCGCAGATAGGCTCAAGCGGAGGCTGGGCGCAGATAGGCTCAAGCGGAGACTCGGCGCGGATAGGCTCAAGCGGAGACTGGGCGCAGATAAAGTCAACAGGAAAAAACTCCGTGATATGTTGCGCGGGACATGGTTGTTGCGCAAGTGCAAAAATCGGGAGCTGGATAACGCTCGCCGAATGGGGAAAAGATGGATCGGGAGAATATAAGCCCCTCTGCGTCAAGACCGAATACGTTGACGGCGAGAGAATCAAAGAAGATACAATGTACAAATTGGAAAACGGTGAATTTGTGGAGGTTGAACCATAATGGAATCCACAATTATAAATCGAACAAAAGAAAGGGACGAAAAAATGAAATTCAAAGTAGGCGATAAAGTCAGAGTAAGAGGGGACCTAAAAAACGGGGAGCGCTACTACATGGCAAGCAAAAAAATAAGCGTGGTTGCGATGGGTCCGATGGTTGACCTTAAAGGTCAAATAGTTACCATATCAGGAATAACCTCAAGCGGTATGTACACTGTCAAGGAATGCCTTCTTCTTGGTGCATCTATTCGATATCGTTGGACTGACGAAATGTTCGAGCCCGTTACGGAAACTTGCGACAAGAAAATCGTCATCACCGCGGACGGCATGAAAACGATTGCAAGGCTGTATGAAGGAGAGGAGCTCATAAAGACCGCAACCGCAAAATGCTCGCCGGATGACACCTTTGATTTCGCCTTGGGCTCGAATATCGCGTTCATCCGGCTTTTCGTAGAAGGAGAAACGAAAGCGGCGAAGCCTCGTATAGAGGTAGGAAAATATTACAGATACGTGGATGAGATACGACCATTCGCCGGGATCATTAAGATCATAGGCAAGGAAGGACGAGAATATTTCTATGACGTAGTTGATGGCATGAAGGACGATATTGTGCGGCACTGCTTTTATGAAGGTTCGCTTTTCGAATCGTTTCTGACGCCCATCGACTATAAGCCCGAACCGAGGTATTACAGTGGAAAAGTCGTGTGCACCTATAGAGCCACAGACGACAGTTATACGGTCGGAAAGATATACGAGTTTGTCAACGGAACAGTTGTTGATGATGACGGAGAGGTGCGGTACAAATCCAATCCCGTCTTCAACATCTCTGAGCTTCAGCTCGTAAGATTCATCCCTCTCGTGGAGTGATGGAGGTAAAACGATGGAAATGCTTGAAGTTCTCAAGGCTCTCAAGGAGTTGGGAGTCATACAGACCACACAGAGCGCGTCCGAGGCGGAGAAAAAGCCCGCGGAGCCTGCGTGCTACACCGCCGAAGATATCCGTCAGCGCTACGGCATCGGCATAAACGGCGCGAGGGCGGTCATACGCTCGATACGCCACGTAAACGGCGGACTGGCGCTCGGGGAAAAGGTTCTCCCCTCCGAGCTGCACTACTGGGAAGAAAACCGCGGACGTGCTCCGCAGGAGGTACCGAGATGAATGAAATCACTACCCGCGAGGTCGATTTTGCCCTTGCCATACTGCCCTACATAGGCGTCGCGCTTGTAGTCGTTTGTGCTGCCGTTGCGGTGGTACACGTTGCGCTGGCTGTCGCCGAGTTTTTCGGTGACTGCCGTAAATATACCGCGTGGAGACTTAATGATGCGCACACCGCGCACCGCATAGACGACGGGAGGCGGAAAAGATGACTATGCACCCGGCAGAGCTCAACGAGATAAACCCATGCCGGAGCTGCTCGGAGCGCTGCGTCGGTTGCCATTCGGTGTGTGACCGTCGCCGCGAATGGCTTGCAAAATGGGCGGAGTGCCAAGACAGCGAATACAAGCAGCGCGCTGCGGACCGTGCGGACCCGCACCTTGAAGACCAGCGGCTACACAAAATAAAACTAAGCAAGGAGAAAAGGCAATGAGCAACCGAAAGACCGGCACAGCGTTTGAACGCGAGCTGTGCGGGATACTTGCCACTCACGGCTTCTGGGCGCACAACTTTACGCAGTCGGCAGCCGGACAACCCGCAGATATAATAGCCGTCCGTGCGGGCGCGGCTTATCTCATAGATGCCAAGGACTGCGAGCGCGACCGCTTTGAACTGCGCCGCGTCGAAGAGAATCAGCGCCGCTCGATGGACCGTTTCGCCGCCTGCGGCAACGGCTGCGGATGGTTTGCAATACGCTTTTCGACCGGCATATACATGCTGTCACGTGATGTGCTGCGGCTCGCGGGAGACCGTGCGGTGAGCATAGGCGCGGACGACATAAAAGATTACGCGATCCCACTTGAGAAGTGGATGACCAGAGCATGAGAGGAGGGGCGCATGGAAACACTCATTTCAAATAAGATATACATACTCGACCCGACACCGGAGATCATCGAATATTGCAAATCCAAGCTTGTCATTAGCAACCCCGACTACGAAAAGAAGCGGCGCATGGGCAAGTGGCTCGGAGGAACGCCGCAGCGCCTTGTGCTCTATGAACGCGACGGAGACACGCTCGCTCTTCCCTTCGGCTGTCTGCGAGAGCTCCTGCCGCTCCTGCGCACCTCGGATATCAAGTGTGACTTCTCGGAATACCGCCGCGTAGATTATCACTGCAGCGTACCGCTTTTTGACTACCAGAAGCCCGCCGTGGACGAGCTTGTGCGCTGCAAGTTCGGCATACTCGAAAGCCCCGCAGGCAGCGGAAAAACACAGATGGGCGTCGCGCTCATTGCCCGCCTCGGATGCAAAACACTATGGCTGACACATACCGCCGACCTGCTGAAGCAAAGCATGGAACGTGCGGCTATGTATATGGATCCCGCGCTCTTCGGCACGATAACCGAAGGCAAGGTGAATATAGGCACGGGCGTGACATTTGCGACCGTTCAGACACTCGCGGCGCAGGACCTCAACCGATACAAATACGCCTTTGACGCCGTGATCGTGGACGAGTGTCACCACCTTTCCGGCACTCCGACAATGCTGCGTCAGTTCTCGGCGGTGGTGGGCGCGCTTGCCTGCCGTCACAAATACGGACTGACCGCAACGCTCCACCGCGCGGACAAGCTCGAGCGCACCGTGTGCGATTACCTCGGCGCCGTTGCGTACAGCGTACCCGCTTCGGCTGTCGCCGACCGGATCATGAACGTGACGGTGAAAGAGATCCCGACGGGCATTGACATCGGCGACGAATGCCTCGATACCGACGGCACGATAATTTACAGCCGGCTTGTGAATTTCCTTGCAGGCAACGCAGCCCGCAACCAACTTATCGCGGACGGTCTGGCGGAGAATGCGGAGCATTACAACCTCGTGCTTTCTGACCGGGTAGAACACCTCAAGACACTGCGCGACATGCTGCCTGCGGATGTGCGCCCTCTTGCAGCGGTCATTGACGGCACGATGCAATCCAAAAAAGCCAAGGCGGAGCGCGGCGAGATAATCGAGGACATGCGGCAGGGGCGCAAGCGTTACCTTTTTGCGACATATAAGCTTGCCAAAGAAGGACTTGATATCCCGCGTCTCGACCGACTTTATCTCACGACACCGCAAAAGGACTACGCAACGATCGTTCAGTCGGTCGGACGTGTGGCGCGCACGTTTGCGGACAAGCTGCTGCCGGTCTGCTATGACTATGTAGACGACGCGGATTACTTCCGCGGCGCGTTCAAGCTCAGATGCCGACACTACAAAAAATGCGGCTGCAAGATCGAAAGGAGCGAACAATGACAACGTGCGGTTTTATCTGTCACGAGTGCGGGAGAACGTTTGACGAACCGGAATACAGGTTCGAGGACGAATCTCTCGCAGCTACCGAACACTGCCCAAGCTGCGGCAGCACAAACTTTACCGATGCGACATTCTGCGAGGACTGCGACACACTTACGGCATACGAGCCGGGGCGCAGCTGGCAGTTCTGCCCCGAATGCCGTGAGGCGCTTGCCGAACAATTTGAAGCACTTATTTCCCGCACATTCAGACCGTGCGAGATCAGATTTCTGAATGACCGTTACGACGGCGAATATTTCGGAAAAGAAAAAATGAAAGAAGAGGAGAAAGAAACATGGCGACTGCAAAAACACACTGGAAAAAGATCGTAAGCGACCCGAACTACATAGGAGAGGCTGACTTTGAGCCGGGCGAGGAAAAGATACTGACAATTGCCTCGGTTAATCAGGCAGAAACGATAACGACCGCCGAGGGCAAATCTCAGAAGGCTGTCGTGCACTGGGCTGAGAAACAGTATAAGCCCATGATCCTCAATGTGGCGCGCTCGAAAGCCATTGAAAAGGTGGCGAAAAGCGGTTACTTCGAGGACTGGATAGGCGTAAAGGTGCAGCTTTATATCGAGCACGGTATCAAGGCATTCGGTGACGTTGTGAGCGCCGTGCGCGTTCGTCCGTACCCGCCGAAGATAGCCAAGATCCTTTGTGACGACTGCAAGAAGGAGATCACACCTGCGAGCGGCATGTCCGCTGCCGAGATCGCGGCGTACACCAAGCAGAAATACTCGCGCACGCTTTGTGCCGCTTGTGCCGCCAAGGAAAAAGCAGCGCGTCAGGACGCCGCCGCTGCCGAAGAATCCGCGCCGAAGGACGCCGCCGACAATGGCGAGGCTTAAGTACTTCCCCGAGCGGCTGCGTGAGGCACGCGAGAAAAAAGGATGGTCGATATCGGAGCTGGCAAGGCGCTCGGGAGTATCGGCATCGAACATCGCGCGCATCGAAAGCGGCGAGGGCACGGTCGGTCCGGGGCTGTATATCGCAATGGAGCTTTGCCGCACGCTTGAGATATCGATGAAGGAGCTGACAGGCTTATGATACTGACCGAAAAAAACTATTATTCACCCGAGGCAAACCGTGAATACTGGTCCGCGTCGTTCGTCAAGGCGATGCTCGACTGTCCGGCTCGTGCACTTGCCGAGCTGCGCGGAGATTACGAACGCCCCGTGACCGACGCACTCCTCATAGGCGGATACATCGACGCATACTTCACGGGCGCGACCGTATTCGCGGAATACATCGCGTCACATCCCGAGATAATAAATTCCCGTACAGGCAAACTGAAGGCACAGTACCTCGCAGCCGACGCCATGATAGCCCGCGCTCAGTCGGACGCGACATTCTCGGATTTCCTGCGCGGAGAGAAACAGACGATAATCACCGGCGAGATCGACGGGATACCGTTCAAATGCAAGCCCGACTTTCTGCTGCGCGGCAAACGTATCGTAGACCTCAAGACCGTCCGCAATTTTGACCCTGTGTGGCGTGACGGTGAGGGCTGGCAGGCATTCCCCGACTTCTGGCACTGGGATCTTCAGCTTGCGATATATCAAAAGCTTGTGGGCGGTCGCCTTCCCTGCTACCTTGCGTGCATTTCGAAAGAAACCCCTCCGGGGCTCAAAATAGTCGAGGTCACGCAAGACGACCTTGACGACGCCATGCGCAGACTCACCGAATCTCTCCCGCGTCTCGATGCCATGAGGAGCGGGATCATCGAACCCGACCGCTGCGGCAGGTGCGAATACTGCCGCGCAACGGATCGCATCACACGCCCGGTCACGCTCGGCGAGCTGAGGGCTGAAATATAAGGAGCAACCATGACAAACGTAATAATGATATCCGGACGCCTTTGTGCCGATCCGGAGCCCAAAGCAACACAAAACTCCACGGCAATGGCAGTGTTCCGCGTAGCCGTTGATCGCCGCTTCGGAGGCAAAGGAGCCGAAAAAAAGACCGATTTTTTCAACGGTGTCGCGTTCGGTAAGACCGCCGAATTCATAACTACCTATTTTCACAAGGGCGACGGCATCGAGCTTGTCGGCTCAATGGAAAGCGACGAGTGGACGGACAAGGACGGTCAGAAACGCATCGGATGGAAGATACATACCGACATGGCGTCATTCCCGCCTACTCGCAAATCGGAAGCGGGAAGCGCACCTGCTGCCGATCCGGCACCGGCGCCCATGGAGAAAATAGACGAATCCGATCTGCCGTTCTGACATGAGAGAATTCGCTTATGAGCGCGAGGCGGCGCAGGGCAAACCGACGCCCGACGGGCTTGCGGCATCCGACACGGCGGCGTATATGGCGCTGCGCGCCCTCTATGCGCAGTATGCCGCGGGGCTCATAGACCGCGAGGCAGCGCAAGCGGAAAAAGCGGAGATATTGAAATCCTTTGTAGCGCTGCGGTCGCGCGAGGAATTCATTTCGAGGGAAGCGGAGACACTGCGGCGGCGCATAGGAGAGGCGAGCGAGGCATACCGCCGAGAACCCACACTCCCCAATGCAGACCGCCTTTACGCGGCGTTCTGGGGGCTTCCGGAGGGGTGGCGCAATGGGACTGAGTAATATCGAACTGCGTGCCGTGGCGGGAGAGATAAAGAAGCTTGTGCCGTTCCGCGAGGCTGCGGAGCGGTACGGGCTCGAATTCGACCGCTCGGGCTTCTGCCGCTGCCCGTTCCACAACGAACGCACGGCTTCCTTCCGCGCCTATCCCGACTCCGGGCATTGCTTCGGCTGCGGTTGGGACGGTGACATCTTCGACCTTGTGGGCGGTCTCTTGGGGATCTCTTTCCGCGATACGGTGTCACGCGTAAACGACGATCTCGGGCTCGGATATCCGACAGACCGCCGCGCAACATTGCGCGAGCGTGCCGAACTTTCAGCCCGCGCCCGAGCCCTTGTCAAGGCGCGCGAAGCAGAGAAAGCAAAAGAGGAAGCCGACTTCCGCGATATGCTCGAATACCATCGCGTGACTGCAATTCTCGCACAAGCCCCACCCGGAAGCCCGGAATACATAGAAGCCCTTGTGCGCAGTGACAGTGCCGCATACCTTGCCGCGTGCGCCGAGGAGCGAGACTATCAAAGGAGGTGCAGACATCCGTGACCGAAACAAAGACGCCCGCCGTACCTACGGGCGAGGAAATAATGAAATACGACCGCACAGACCTTGTCGGCTCGGTGATAAGCGTGTTCGACGCGCCCGAGCCTGAGCGCTCCGGGCTGCTTGCGTATGTGCGTGTCCGCGCCGTCGATCTTGCCATAGATAAGCAGGTCGAAAAGCTGATAAACGACTATGCGCGCCAAGCGGGTGACATAGAGCACTCAGAGCGCCGTGATGCGGCACAGCAGCGGAACGACATGAACCTGCAGCTCGACTATAAAGGCTCCGTCACCTGCACCATCGGCAATTTTTACGCCATAATGACGCATGACAGCCGGTACGCCGGTGTGAAGTTCAATATGGTCTCAAACCGCCCCGAGGTGCACACTCCGGACGGCTCGGTGCTGCTCTGGACAGACACCGACGACGCCCTCTCACGCGCCTACATAGAAAGCAAATGGCACATCCATTCGAAGGACAAGCACCGCGACGCTTTCCTCATGCTCCAGCGCGAGCGGGAGTACAACCCTGTGCGCGACATGATAGACGCGCTCGTGTGGGACGGCACCCCACGTATCGGACAATTCCTCACGGTGTGGGGCAAGGCGGAGGATACGGCGTACACCCGCGAGGTGTCGCGCCTGATCTTTGCGGGCGGAATCAACCGCGCATATAATCCCGGATGCAAGTTCGACGACGTGCCGGTACTTGTGGGCGCTCAGGGTGCCGGCAAATCAACGCTTGTGCGATGGCTGGCGATGAATGAATCCTTCTATGCAGACCTTTCGGAGTTCGAGGGCAAAGAGGCGATAGAACAACTTGACGGCGTGTGGATAGGCGAGATAGGCGAATTGCTTGCAATGACGCGCCTCAAGGATCAGGAAGCCGCCAAGGACTATATCACGCGTCAGAAGGACCGTATACGCCGTCCATGGGGTGAGCGCATTGAGGAACTGCCGCGTAAGTCGGTGTTCATCGGCACAACGAACAATTCGCAATTCCTGCGAGACATGACAGGCGGCAGACGGTACTACCCCGTCACCCTCCACATGAACGGCTACGAGCTGCACCGTGGTGAGGCGGAGTGCCGCCGGTATATCGCGCAGTGCTGGGCAGAGGCGAAGGCACTGTACGACCGTCATGCCCTCCCGCCATACGCCGACGAAAAGCTTGTGGCTGACATCGCAGCCAAACAAAATGACGCCATGGAGGACGACTGGCGCATCGGTGCCATAGGAGCGTATCTCGAAACACGTCATCCGGGTGACGCGGTCTGTGCGCGGGAGATAATGCACATGGCGCTCTCGCCCGACCCCGACCGCCCGCAGGATCCCACAAAGCGTGACGCGCTCGAGATAGGACAGATAATGACACGTGACTTCCCCGCGTGGGAGCGCATCGGGATCGTCCGCACAAGTCGCTACGGCGTGCAGCGCTGCTGGCGCAAAAAAAACGAAAAGGTGGATTTTTTATAATGAAAGAATTGTTTGTGGACAATTTCGCCGGCGGAGGCGGAGCAAGTACCGGCATTGAAGCGGCAATCGGGCGCAGCGTAGACATTGCAATCGACCACGACCCAGATGCCATAGCGATGCACAAGGCAAATCACCCCGCATCAAAGCATTACTGTGAGGACGTTTGGCAGGTGGATCCTGTCGAAGCCTGCGCTGGAAACCCAGTCGCGCTGGCGTGGTTTTCGCCAGACTGCAAGCATTTTTCTCGCGCAAAAGGCGGGAAGCCGGTAGACAAGAACATTAGAGGACTGGCATGGGTCGCCATCAAGTGGGCATACACAGTGCGCCCGAGGGTTCTGATGCTTGAGAACGTCCCCGAAATTCAAACGTGGGGTCCGCTCGGAAAGGACGGCAAGCCTATAAAGGAACGCGCCGGTGAGACTTTCATGGGCTTTATTCTCGCCTTGACCGACGGCATTCCCGCATGGCACCCGGCATACCAAGAGATGTGCGATGCGCTCTCAATCGAACCGACATCGGAAATGGCGCAGAAACTGCAAAAGGGGCTGGGATACAAGGTGCAGCACCGAACGCTGAAATCCTGCGATTACGGCGCACCGACGACAAGGACACGCTTCTATCTCATTGCCCGTTGCGACGGTCGCCCCATTGTCTGGGCAGAACCCACACACGCCCCAAAAGACAGCGAAGCAGTCAAGCAGGGACTTAAACTGCCGTACCGCACCGCCGCAGAGTGCATCGACTGGTCGATACCCGCGCAAAGCATCTTCGGGCGCGACAAGCCGCTGGCGGAAAACACAATGCGGAGGATCGCGCGAGGTATTCGGAAATTCGTGGTTGAAAACCCGGAGCCGTTTATTGTTAATTACAAATTTAACAACGAGCTGAAGGGCGCAGATGAACCCTTGTCAACGGTTACAGCGGTCAACAATCACTACCTCGTCGCCCCGACGTTGATCCAGTACCACAGCGAGACCGGAAAAGACGAGGTGCGTGGGCAGGAGCTGAGCGAACCGCTCATAACGGTAGACACATCACCGCGCTATGCGCTGTCGGTCGCGCATGTCATGAAGAATTACGCCGGAGGATATACCGGAGCCGGAAGTGCAGCGGATGCCCCTCTTGGCACGGTCACAGCCAAAGACCATAACGCCCTTGTGACCGCCCACATCATGACGATGCGAAACAACATGGACGGTCAGCCCATCGACGAGCCGCTGACGACTGTTTCCTGCAGCGGAGCGCACCATGCGGAGGTGCAGGCGTTTTTGGTTAAGTATTTTTCGAACGGCGCGGCAAAATCGGTCAATGAACCGCTTGATACGGTGACGACAAAGGATCGCTTCGCGCTGGTAACCATTCACGGCGAGGAGTACATAATCACAGACATAAAAATGAGAATGCTTCAGCCGCGCGAGCTTTTCAACGCGCAGGGCTTCCCAAGCAACTACATTATAGACCATGATGCCGACGGACATCCGTACCCGAAATCAAAGCAGGTCGCACGGTGCGGCAACGCGGTCACACCGCCGGTGCCCGCGGCGCTTGTGCGTGTCAACCTGCCCGAATATTGCAAATAAAAGGAGCTATCACAATGACCACATTTTACACATCCTACGTAAACCACATCCTGCGCTTTTACACGCGCATCCCCGAGGGCGCCGAGCCGCGCTGCAGGACGGAAGCCGACCGCCTCAATTACGAGGCAGCGCATAAGGTATTTGCCACCCTCGAAGAACCCGAGCGCGTCGCTCTGCGCGCCATATTCGGCACACAGCCCGACCGTGAGGCGGGACATGCGCGTCAGTTGACCGACGACATCATCGCCGGAGCCGTTCGCAAAAGCGGGCTGTCCGCAGGCGCGATATACGCTCTCGCCTCTCGCACGACCGCAAAGATCGCTAAGGAACGGAGGCTGATATGATGATAAACAATGCAGAAGAAAACAGATGCACATTCCCGGGCGGTATAACTTATCGCCCGGATGGAAAAAGTGAACTTGACCCATGCCAATATGAGGTAATAGAAAAGCACCGCAACGTAACTGTTGAGGTGCTGAGATGTAAAAAAATGCGGTCATGTAGAGATTGCATGGACGCGACAGGAAGATACAGAGGACATCGAAGATGAAGATTATACTTGACGAGGGCGCAAAGATGCCCACACGCGCACACGCTGACGATGCAGGGCTTGACCTGTACTCGCGGGAGTACAGAATAATATATCCGCACTCGTCCGCGACGTTTGACACCGGCGTACACGTTGAAATCCCGCGTGGGTATGTCGGGATGATAAAAAGCAAGAGCGGACTCAACGTCAAGCACGGCTTGACGAGCGAAGGCGTTGTGGACTGCGGTTACACGGGGAGCGTGCGAGTCAAGCTATACAATCATGGCTCCCGGTCGTACACCGTAGACGTTGGCGATAAAATAAGCCAACTTGTAATAATGCCGATTATTACGCCTGAGCTTGAGCTTGTGAAGGATTTCGGCATGGAGACCGCGCGCGGCGACAACGGATTCGGCAGCACCGGAAGATAAAAAACAAGGAGAAATAAAAATGAAAAAGAGAGCAACAATTATCAAAACCATAACAACCGCAATTGCGATTATCATCGCCCTTATAGCCTTACTTGTTATCCTGCTCGGACTCGGCGGATGCGGGAGTATGTACTCCGAAGCCGATATTGCGAACTCTAACATCACAAAACAATCCGGATATTTCGAATGTGAACGGCGCGTCACCGTATACAATGCCCGAACAGACAAGGTGATAATGTACATAGAGGGTTACATTGACATATCAAATAATTCTCACAGCGAGCTCGTCGTAACGGCAAAGGTCGGAGAAGGTCAGTACAAGAAGAATTATGTGTTCCTGAACGATTATACGCTGTACGTTGTAGAAGATATCAACGGCACACACACTGACCCGTATCATTACAAGGTGTATTTCCATACGAACATCCTGCCGGACATTGATGTCAAACCCTGAAAGGAGCCACATTATGGATAGACTGACGAAACCCGATTTTACCATCTGTACAACCTGCCGGGCGCACGACCGCTGCGAGATCGAGCGGCGTGCGAATAACACGCCGAAATGCCGCGAAGCGCAGATATACGAACGGCTCGCTGCGTATGAGGACACGGGGCTGACGCCGGAAATGATACAGCAGATGAAACTTGTGCTTGCGGGCGAAACAATTGCACGCCTCACCGAGATAAACGACGTGTCGGTCTCCCGCATCGCCGCCCTCGCCAATGCCGATAAGGACAGTCGCGTGGTTATCCTGCCGTGTCATGTCGGAGATATTGTATATGATATCGAAGACGGGACGCCATATGCCACGCGGGTCGTGAGCTTTGTAATGTTTAAAGATGGCAGTGTGTCGTGCAAAACGGTGTCCTCATTCCCGGACGTTGAGAGCTTTGGAACACGTATATTCCTGACGCTTGCCGATGCCGAAGAAGCACTTGCGAAAAATAAGGGGAAAAGAAAATGAAAAATCAGCGGGGCTTTGAAAGTCAACATTTCTACGATGATGGTATGACGAAGTGTTGCATACAAGAAAGCAGTTCTTGCGAGCCTCACGTCTGGTGCGGTGTCGCCGATGATTGTCTAAAAATTATGGCAAAAGACAAGGCGGAGCTATTGCAATCAGTATCCAACCTGATCAAGGACTCGCCCGAAACAGGTGAGTGCGGGTGGTGTACTGTCAATTTGCCACGTGACGCACTTATGTACAACAAAATGCACCTTAATCGCAAACAAGCCCGAGAGCTGGCAAGAAAGCTTAACTACTTTGCCCGTCACGGATATTTGAAAGGAGAAAGATAATGCCAAAATACATTAACGCAGATGAAATGCTAAAGGAAGAAAGCGAAGCATACATGAGTGCGCAAGCGAATATTGCCGATATTGAAACATATGTTTTAAATCACCTTGTCCACGCGAAAATAATACGACTTTTACACGATGCTCCCGCCGCCGATGTGCAGGAGGTCAGGCACGCCAAATGGAAGTGCTACGGCGATTGCGGTGTGACTCGATGCAGTGCGTGTGACTGGAGCATTGATGAATATGTGGAATATCGCTACTGCCCCAACTGTGGGGCGAGAATGGACGCATCCGAGAAAGCGTAAATGAACACAGCCGCCGAGTATTCGGCGGCTGTACTGATACTAAGTGATACCAAGTGATACTTTTGCGATTCTTTTGTATATAATGCTATTGAAGCACATATACAATGAATTCCAACTGTAAAGCACGATAAAAACACAATAAAACACTTTTTTTCGAGGTTGTTTAATGAAATGTCTTGAAATCATAAAAAACATATGGTACAATAAATTAAACAAAAGAAGGGAGGAAGAAAAAAATATGAAGGCACTTGATTTAGCGAATCATATCATTGTTCTGTCCCAATCACAAGAAGAAAAATGCGCAGTCACGAATTTAAGGGTTCAAAAAATCCTGTATTATGTTCAGGGGTATTTCTTTAGAGAATTTGGGCGCGAAGCATTTTATGACGATATATACTGTTGGCGGTATGGTCCTGTGGTACCGCAGGTGTATTTCAAATACAGCCGTAATGGTTGCAATGCGCTTACCGCAGAGGATTCGACTTTTATCTCTACAGATCAGGAAGAAGAGTTGATAAAAAAAGTTGTACATCAATGCAACAACCTGTCCACCTCGGCGCTGGTGCAAAAAACCCACGATGAGATTCCATGGAAATACACAAGACAGGAAAAAGTAATATACAAAAGCACAATATACAACTTTTTTAAAAACAACGACCCATTGAAAATAACAATGTGAGGCTATCGCAATGCAAGAACTGATTGAATTGTTGGAGCGCATTGCCTCCGATCACGTTCTGAGTGACGCGATAGGAAAATCGAATGAGAATCTTATACGCGAAAAAACCGATAAATATTTTTATGACTTTAAAGTTGTATACGCCCGTATAGAGCGCCATAGATATTCTGAAATTTCGAAATACATCGACACTCAAACACCAGACGCAATAGACGCGCTCAGGAACAATGTTAGAGTTATAGTTGAATCAGCACGGCAAAGTGAATATGACCTGAATGACGCCGAGGGTGACAAAGAATGTTATGATAAGCTCGACGAATTATATGACCGCATTGAACTCGAATGTTACCGCGCGACAAATGTAGCTGAAATCAGATCGTTGGCAAACGAGTATGATAAAAAGAAACAGGAAATCGACGAGCTTCTTGATGCTGCTACCGAGAAGGTAAAAGAGACCGAGGAAAAGGTCAAAGGGCTAACGCAAGAGCAAATATCCATCTTGGGCATTTTCGCCGGTATAGTTGTTGCAATCGCATTTGCGACATCATCCGCCAGTGGTGTTTTTGCTGATATAAGCAGAGGAGACGCTACATATTTGGCATTCGTCTTTTCGGCATTTGGTGCAGCATTTTTTAACGTCCTGTCACTGCTAATGTACTTTGTGGGACGGCTGTCCGGACACAAATTGAAGAGTATATTTTCCAAGTTTATTTTCATTGTCGGCAACTTGGTGTTGGTCAGCGGAACCATCTTCTTTTATTTGAGAATGTGCCGGCTTCAAGGCTGACTGGCTCTAAAACGGCAGGGAACGTTAGGTACAATTTAGGTACAAGAATTCGTTTTTTATGGTTTTTGAGCGTGAAAATACGTGAAAAACGCGTAAAAACGGTCTTAAAAGTGCGTAAAAATGCGATTTTCGCGTGTTTTCGTGCTCGGCGTCGTCTCTCTGCTTCTCCGCCAGAAAAAAGAACCACTATATATAGTGGTTCTTTTGCTTTATATACCGCAATATATTGTGGTTTTTGAGTTATTGAAAAATCGTTAGGTACAATTTAGGTACAAGAATTTTTTCGCCCGTTTTTTTTTCTGAGCTGTTTATAGGCTTATTTGAGGAATTTTCCGAAAAAATAAAATGTACAATCCACGCTACATTTTTTAAAATACCTATTGACAGGCACTCCGTTATGTGCTATAATACAGACAACAAAGGACGTGTTCCAAATTAACGGAGGCTTGTAATGACCTATTCCCTTACACTCAAAGACCGCCCGCTCATCATCGAGGGTGATAACCTCAAAGATGCCATCGAGAACAACTTCGCCGCGATCATCGACGCGACCGACGTAAAGAACACCGCCGGTTACATCCTCACCCGCGTATGGGTAGACACCGACGGGCTGCACATCATCGCCAGCGGTAGTGACGCACTTGCAGACTTTGATCCCACCGCCGATAAACCGCGCGAGTTTGTTTTCAGCATCGCCGACCTGCACGGCACATCCGTTCCCTTCGAGATCGAAATCGAAACCACCCGCAAATTCGACCCGTTCGCGCCCGAGGTTATGAATTACACCGACGGGCAGAAGTTCGGCGTCATTCTCGGTCTCGCCGAGGAGATCGCTACCCATCACTGCAAGGAGCCGAGAGCCAACGCCGCTCTGGACGCGGCGATCACCGCGTATGAGTACAAGCCCGAATTCCTGTACAATCAGGTATTGCAGATACTCACAACGCACCGCATCAAAGACAGCAAACAGGCAGCCAACATCATGGGACGCATCCATGAGCTCCGCGCTTCCATCACATCGTTCAAACGTGACGCGGGAGCCACCATAGTCGAGAAGTGGCACGTAAAGAAATACTTCGATGACCTCAACACCGTCACCGCGCTTGAGTATTACCGTAAACGTAAGGATATGACGCAGACACAGCTTGCTGAAGCCGTCGGATGCACCCGCTCCCAGATAGCCCGTTATGAAGGCGGCGCCAACCTCGGAGACGCAAAATACGCATTTGTCTGCCGTCTTGCAGAAGTTCTCGACTGCCGCGCGGATGACCTTGTGTGCGGCGGAGTGAATGCAAATGCCCCCGCCAACAGCAATTAAATTATGAGCAAAAGTATACGCGACCTGACAGGTCAAAGATTCGGCGATCTTGAAGTGATAGAAATCGCGGGCAAAACCCCTCGCGGTGCAGTTACATGGCGCTGCAAATGTCACAGATGCGGAAACGAAGCGATTATTCCCGGACAGCAAATGACCAACAAACGCTTCCCGCAGATAGACTGCGGGTGCCGGAAGCGTGAAAAGCTCGCCGACCTCCCGAGCGGGCAGTACGGCGGCATATACGTGATCGAAAAAACCGAAAACAGATATTTGGGCGGAGATACAATGTACCGGTGCCGCTGTCTTGCCTGCGGCAAAGAATTCGAATTGCCGAAATGCAGCGTGAAAGACAAACCAAAAAGCTGCGGCTGCTTGAGGTATTCCGTCAACGATTTCAAAGCACTGTCTGACGCGGGGGTCGCTGCCAACATAGTAAACGGAGCCAACCTGAGCTGCGTCTTCAAGCAAGAGGCGACTAAGAAAAGCAAAACAGGCGTGCGCGGAGTGTTCCCCGAGTCTGGGCGCGCAGGTCAATACCGTTTCAGTTGCAGAGTAGCCGGAGAAAAGATAGTACGCACAGGCTTCAAAAGCATTGAGTCAGCCAAAGCCGCCAGAGATGAAGCACAGGCATTATTGATCCAGAAACACGGGGTTCCCGCAATGACACCAAAATCAAAAAATAAGCCCTGACCTTTCGGTCAGGGCTTATTTTTACCTTACTTCTTTTCCTTCATCGATGCGATGAGAGCCTCGCCCGCGCCTTTGATTATCGCCGTGATATCCACGCCCGCAGAGTTCAGCACGTTCTTCGCCGCGTCGGACATCTTCTCCATCGAGCCGTCTATCAGCATCTTCCCGAGCTCGGCTATCTCAGCCTTCGTCAGCTTGCCGTCGGCACTCACAGCCTTCAGCTTGTCAACGGTCGTCTGCTGAAGCTCAAGCACGGTCGTCTGCGCCGCACGTATCGCCTCGTCGGTCGCCGTGCTTATGTTCGACAGCTCCGCGCGCTTTGCGATCTTTGCGGTCAGCCACGCGCCGAGCACGCCTATCAGGGTAACGATGAGAGTCGCCACGATCTGCACAAGGTTTTCAATAATTACGTTCGTCATGATTATGTTCTCCTTATCTGTCCGTTATGTTTCGATATGCCAAGTCTTCACCTCGGCGTATATCCTGTCAATGAAAGAGTTGCCGCCCAAGGCTTTGTACGCCTTGTATTCATACATGAAATTCTCGTACTCATACTGCCGTATCGTCCCCGCGTCGCAGTGGCGGTAATACATCCGCAGCATGTCCGCCCGCAAGAGGCATTTCTGCCCGTTGCGGACTTCGTTCATCCCGCACAGCCACAGGCGCATGGGCTTTATGAGCAGCGCCAGCAGCGCGAATATCGACATGGCATATGAGCATATCTGCTCTATTTTCCCGATCGTCTCCATATCATTCCTCCGGTATCGTCAGCACGTCGCCGGGGTAAATGGCAGGCACCTTCATGCCGTTCGCCTGCATGATTATCGGGAACTTCCACCCCTTGCCGTAGAACTTCTTTGCGATGCCCCACAGACTGTCGCCCTTTACGACGGTGTACTTCACCTCTTCAGGTTCTTCGGGCTCTTCGGGCTCGTCCGGTTCCTCGGGTTCGGGAGCCGCACCGGGTATCTCTATCTTCTGCCCGACGCGTATGAGGTTCGGGTTCTCGATGTTGTTGAGCTTCGCAAGCTCGCACCAGTCAACGCCATATCTCGCGCCGATGCCCGAAAGTGTGTCGCCCACCTGAACGGTGTATATCGTGCCGATGGGAGTCGGCTGCGG
>ERZ1035037.194-NODE-194-length-22798-cov-78.155476_pt1 | contig 22798 bp, 28 predicted proteins | sample MGYA00520618_ERZ1035037 | MGnify/ENA primary metagenome ERZ1035037 (study PRJEB33766, sample SAMN09781741) | gut metagenome | biome: gut microbiome | host: Homo sapiens | place: Madagascar | study: EMG produced TPA metagenomics assembly of the PRJNA485056 data...
AAATGAGGATAGTTAGGTATGCCATTTCTATTATATCATAAAATGAGCCACAACATAATATCTCCATATGGATATTTAGTGCTTTCAAATATGAAAATGCGGTGAATTAGTTATGTGTTAGCTCATAAGCCTTTTAATGGCGCTTCTCGTGCCGCCTGATGCTTGTCAAGCGTTTTCAGCCGCTTTAAGGTAAGGCGAGGGCAAGGTAGGGGCTTAGAAGGCTTCTCAAGGCTTCTAATGGGCATTTGCGGGCGATAGCGGGAATGCGCAAGACGGACTGAAAAATTCTCAAAAAAAGTTCTTGACATCGGCTGATCGTTGTGCTAAAATTTCGTCCGACCTCGGGAAATTCACCCTGGCAAACTTTTTCATGGGCGCAAAAATCCCCCGCAGGACTATTGTCTACCACGGGGGATAATCCTTTTAGGTGGATAAGGGAGGGGCTTTCGCCCCTCCTATCGCTATTCGGCGAGACGGTAGATCGTGGATCGCCCGTCGTATTCCTTAGTAACCTGACCGCTTGCGATGAGCTTTTTCATGACTGCGCTAACCTTCTGCGAGGTGGTGATACCTCGCACATTTTCCGCAACGTCACGCCACGCCACAGGCTCACCCTTTGCCTTCATGAAGGCGAGCGTGGCAGGCATGAGAACCTCGCGCATTTCTTTAGCCTCGGGGCTTTCAGAGGAGGGGCGCTTCTTAGTTGCCATAGTGTGCATGTGAGTGAGCTTCTCAATCAGCTCATGATCGGTACTTCCGAAGTTCTCGAGGGCTTCGATTGCGCGTGCGATAGCCTGAGCATTGGTGAGGGTGTTAGTCTTGTTAGCCATAGTAGCCACCTTTCTGATCGAATGGGGGTGAAACCCCTTTGGTTTCTTGCCTTGCCCCTTTCGACACTGATATAATACCTCCGATCGCGATCCGTGTACAGTAGAATTTTATTCCTCCATATTTTCCGCACAATTAGGCGCGCAGCGTCATGTTATCCTTGGGTAACTTTTTCACCTCCTGGATAAGTTTGCGGAGGGCAACTTAAAAAAATGATCCACTTCCATTATACCATGAGGTACCATGAAAAAGCAATACCCTCCATAAAATCTTCACATTTGCGGGAATCCGGGCATTTGTGGAGGAATTGTGTAGATCGAGAAAAAGTTCTTGACAGCTCCAGGAGGACGTGGTAAAATTTCGCCCGACCTCGATAAGTTAGCTTTGGGTAACATGATCATAAAGAAGAAGCCCTCGATAAAGGAGGGCTTTTTCTTAGTTCATCGCTTTTCGAATACTGCTTGCATCCCGCCAACCTTGCCCCATTGAATGCCGCGCCTTCTGCTTGCGCTTCTTCGCTTCGCGCAAGATGAAGGCCTCGTCAATTGCATCAGATAGTGCCGTGTGGCGCTCGATATAATCATGATCGTTGCGAAGGTACTTGCCTACGGTATCCGCACTTGTGGACGGGTTGCCGTTCGCCGTCGTGTAGCCGTTCTCGATACACCATTTCACAAACTTGCGAGTATTGCAGATTGTTGATCCTGCGTAGTCCCATATGTCACGCCAACGGCATTTAAAGGGGATGAAATACGCCTGAAACCCGTTGGACATTTGGCGAATTGTTGAGTTCATGATCGCCATATCATAACGAGCGTTATACGCCCACAAATCACGTACCTCATGCTGCTTGATGTCATCCTTCAAAGTGCGGTAGATCGTGAGGGTACTTGCTACCTCCCAATCAGTGCCCATTCCCTCAAGGTATTGCGGGCGCTTTTCCGCGTAGTAGGCGGATCGCATAAGGGACAAGTTAAAGAACACGTCGCTGTTGATGAAAGAACGTGACTCAAGGACTCCCCCCGTTTCCCCATCAATCACGACATACCCGAGATCGTAGAACAGGCCGCTTGCGGGGTTTGGTTGTCCGTCCGTTCGCTTTTGGGTATCGACACCTTCTGTGTCGATCACGATATAATTGCGAGCCATTGCTTAGCTACCTCCTGCTTAGCGGATCTCATACAGTTTGATATGGCACGTTCCCTGCGTCATGATCTTAATCACGCGCAAGCCTTCAACTTTGTGAGTCTTTTCAAGTGCGTCGATGATCTTCTGAAGGCGATCGCGGAGTTCCTCATTTGCAAGGGGAGTGAATGCGCTGAAGCCATGCTTATAGCCAACGCTTTTGTAGTAAATATCAGAGAAGGACATAGGAAGATCAGCATCAATGAGCGCATTCAGGATAACGCAAACAGCTTTTGCCTCATTGATAGAAACACCTTGCGGGGTGCGGATAGTGCCATTCGATCCATCATAGAAAGCACGGTACACCTCGTCAAACTGTTCATCAAGCATATAGCCGAACTTCTCACGCAGACGATTCCAACGATCAGAATGCTTTGCTTCTTCAGTGCCCCATCCAAGGATTTCATTAAGTTCGTAAGCGTCAAAGTCAAACTTGTTAGTCATGATAGATACCTTTCAATCAGTGGGCGGGTTGCCCTTGCGGGGTTGCCCTTTGCCTTCCCGCACCAACTATATTACGCGCATTGGGTTGTATTGTCTAGTATCAATTTTTTCCTTCACATTTTCACCACATTTGGACGTTGTGCTTTTTTTGTGTTTTTTAGAAAAAAGCACTTGACAACAGGATCCCGCCTAGTGTATAGTGTAACTACAATGAGAAGTGTGTCCTCAAAAAGTTTACCAAGGAATATTTAATAGTTAGCCATGGAATATTTTTCATAGTTTACCATAGGTAACTTTTTTTTGATACACTACGCTATCCCGCAATAAGTTGTGATTCACGGTATTCCCGCACGCTTCGCGGCGGGGGACGAACAGGGTTCGTCCTTCCGCACTCACCTTACAAGTATTACTATATCAGATATTGAGGAATATGCAATACCCTTCACATAACCTCCACATTTGGATAGAAAGGTAGGATCCTGATATTTAGGTAGGACACTATCCAATAGGTAGCGAACTAAACATAATTATAGAGGAATTGTGAAAAATATTATGAAGATGCGGTGAAGAAAATATGTGCGCGTTTCTAGGGCACGTGAGACGCCAAGAGACGCTACAATAGCTTGTCAAGCCCTAATAGTCCACTTTAAAATAAGGTATTGCGATAATAAGGTCTTAGAGCGGCTCTCAAGGGCTTTTAGGGGCATTTCCAATAGCAGAGGTAGAATAAGTGCGGATCATGCTTTCTGCTTTTGGACAAAAAAATAACCCGCATTTCGCGGGTTATTTTAGTAGATAGTTACCTCATAATACACGCCGCGGATAACGTCAACGAAACCCACAGCGTTTGGCTTGTAAATGATAGAACCTCCTGCCTTTTGGACATCCTTGATCGTTTTCTCAAGATTTAGTGCTTTTTCAAGGTTTATCATATTTTCAAGTAAGCTATTCATAAAACATAACCTCCCTTGGGTGGTTCTCTTTGAAAGTAATTTCTCCAAACATGTCATACCCAAAGCGCTCAATGAAATAGAAGGGATCGTTACCAATCTCATCCTCAAGTTCGTTGAGCTTTTCATCAATGAGGTCGCGATCATTGAGACTATAAATCTCATCGACCTCAGGCATTTCAAGGCTATAATTGATAGCGATGTTCACGTTTGCCATTTGGATTATCTCCTTCCATTTTAGAGGATGTCATCGATTGTCATTTCATACCCGTTACGCTCGATAAAATAGAACGGATCGTCGCGAATTTCTTGGTAGATATCATCAATCTTTTCCTCTGCGATATTGGGATCATCGCACTCATTATAGATCTCATCGATTTCAGGTACTTTGATAGAATAAGTCACGTAAATATTTACGTCCGCCATTTGGATAATCCTTTCTCTTGTCCTTCAAGACATTTATTATAATAGCCCATTTGCCCTTGATCCGCAAGTGTTTATTTCTATCTTCACACTTTCTTCACGTAGTGTCATATTTAGATAAGTTAGCCTTGGGTTATTTTTTTAAAACACACCTCGCTATCTCGCAATTCCTTGAAGTGGGGTATTTGATTCCCTTTGCCCTTCGGAACGATTAAAGTATACCATACTTCAATCAAGGTTACAAGGAGAAAAGTGCGGGGATCTGAAATTTTTCAGATCCCCTTTTGTATTATTATTTCAAGTGGATATGATAAAAATCATCATCATATTCTCGAGATTCATCAATATAAAAGTTCTCGAGTGATGAGCAGAGGGATCCTCCCGCCTCATAATAATCCTTTAGCGCGTTGATAGCCTTTTCTTGAAGGTCAACCATCTTCTCCATTTGGAGGTTATCAATCGCGCCGTTAAGGAGATCTTGAAGTTCGATGAGTTGATCAATGGAAAAAGAATAAACATTGTCTACCACAGAATCGTAGAGTTCGTTTGCTTTGGTCTCATCGTGTGCCATAGTGTTTTCCTTTCTCTTGTTTAACACTACAGTTATTATAACATAAAGATTGAAACACGTCAATAAAAAAATGGGGCGAACAAAAATCGCCCCATTATACTTATCTTAGATAGATTTAGATCATAGCAAGTAAACAAATGAGACAACAAAAACCTATAACAGAAATACCGATTATCGCGATTGATGTCACAACTAGATCATAATCAGTTTTCGCGCAGATATAGCAAGTGGCAACTATAATAGTAATTACAATAATCCCAAAAATAAGATATGACATAGTTTATCCTTTCGACTATAAATAGTTTAGCATTATTATATCAATAAGTCAAGGGGATTATGATATAGTTTGCCCTAAACATAAGATAAATGTTATCACGTCATTAGATCGTAACTTGTTCGTTACGTGCTCGCGGTTTATCTTACGCTAAACACGCTCGCTAGCGTTCACGTTTGCCGTTGTCAAACGTTCACGCGCTTGTTACGTTTTTTGGAGTATTGCGTTTTGAGTTACGCAACTTGAAAAGTTGTATTTGACTAACTTGTTTATAGCTATCGCTATAAAAGTTATCCTTTGGTTATCAGTGATAACGTTTAGATTATAGCATACTTTTCATAAAAAGTCAATACCTTTTTTAGAAATGATACAGAATTGTAAAAATTGTCTCATATCTTTTGCGGTATCAATTCTATTATATCATGCGGGGATCAGGAATACAATAGTCTTCACACAATCCGCGCATTTCTATCTTTCTCCTTTTGGACTTATACAAAAAAAAGAAGGGGCTTTTGCCCCTCCTTCTTTCTTATAGCATCCCACCTTCTCGTAGATATTCTACGAACTTGCTTTCGCTTGTCATACCCCAATAGTAGCACTTTTCCATTACTTGATACTTGTCATGGTTGTAGCGATAGAATTTTACTTTGATGTCCCCGCTAAGGAGATCTTTGTCCATTGCGCCCATCGCTTCAGCCATTTCCCCCGCAATAAGCAACGCCTCGTCTGCGTCCTCAAACTCAAGGTTACAATTGAACTCCACGCCGTTCCTCGTGTAAATGGTAAATCCATACGTCATGATCGTTCCTTTCTTTTGCCTTTCGATGGTTCTATTATACGCGATAGAATCAAACTATGCAAGCATTTTTTTTGAAAAAATTTCAAGTTAGGATCGGGGAGGTTTCCCCCCTTCTTGATCCTACAACCACCACTTTTTGTTAGCAATAGCGAGAAAGCCAAAACTTGCGACTGCGACAGGAACGATAACGAACAGCGGTGCGAGGAGGATTGCGATACCAGACATTTGAGGACTTCCTTTCTTTCTTGCCTTTCGTTGATACTATTATAGCACCGCGACCCTCATCGCGCAAGAACTTTCCTTGAACTTTTTTAGAAAATAAGAACGACAACAATTCCGATCGTTAGTCCTAACATACAAACGTCTTTTACCTTGTCACTCACAGGACGTTTCAAAGCAAAATCACGCCCCACAAAAAGGACGTTTGAGATAAGCCAAACAACCTGAGCGATCAAAACATTCATAGTAGTGAACACTTGCCCCGCGATTGTGAGTGCTAGGCAAACATACGCAACGCCTTCCCAAACCTTTTCAGGCGTAACTTTGACCTTATTATCTTTCCCGCACATAACTATCTCCTTTTGGATAACGTCAACCTTTGACAGTTCATACTATAACGGATCAGGGTAGTGCGGTCAAGAGGTTATTTTTTGAAGCATAGAATATTTTTTTGTCAAGGAATATCGGGATAAAATCATAGAATCTCCATAAAATTTAGGATATACTTCCCCATTATTATTATAGCACAAAAAAAAGGAGCCTGCAATAGGCTCCTTCGATATTTTTAGAGAAGTGTATAAATAACGTGTCCCAAGAACATCAGCCCCCAAATGATCCCGATAAGTGCTACCGCGTAGATCGTGAGGTCAAGCGTCTTCTTCCATCGAGGGCAATAACGATTGTATTCCTCAACGGTAGGCTTGTAAGTGAGGTAGTTCATAGTTGCGTCCTTTCCTTTAGCTGATAGGACTATTCTACTACCTTATTATTTGCCTGTCAAGCACTTTTTACCAAAAAGATGTGACCGTTTGAACGGGTTGCGACGCAACGATAAAGCATCCAATAGCAAACGTAAGCGATAAGATGATCTCGATATGATTGATCGGTTCTTGCGCGTGTATCGCATACACTAGTGCGCCCATACTAGAAAAGTCTTCGCGTCCTACTTGATAATCAAAGAGATAGGATCGCAGATCGTAGAAAAACATTGCCATGAAGATAAGCCCTAGAATAATAAACATTACAGTCCCTCGCTTTCAATAAGGTTATAGATCCATTCGATCAGAGCATCAGTATCATCAGCGTCGATCGTGTCTCCTTTCTTCCACCTGTCCCGCACATCTTGATCATCATCGACAAGTGTTGCCTTCTCCTCGTGGATAGTGCCGTGTTTCAGAGTCCCATATTTTACAATATGAATTTCTGAAAATATATTCCCATAGTTTCGTTCTATCCATTCCACTTTTGCGCGTCTGACAGCTTTGCTATACTCTTTACTTGCGCCCTTCGCGTTCCAACTGATGATTGTGAGCTTGTATCCGCACGCTGCTAGTTTAGCGAGCAGATCGAACGGGATCAATGGTTGTGCGTGGCGATACGGGTAAGTCTCTTCATGCGCGATAGCATCAAGCCAAAACGGCACATTATAAAAGTCTGCTATCGTTCCATCAAGATCAAAGCATATCACTTTACTCATAGTAATCCTTTCGTCGTGTTGCTATCGCATAGTTTACCATAAAGCGGAAGGATACGCAAGCAGAAAGATAAAGAAAAAAAGATTAAAAAAGGTATTGACATGACAACCCGCAGGTAGTAATATACTAATCAAGGAAAGGGGTTAGGGATGAGATAACAAAGACAAACATACACGGGGCCAAGGGCCGATCCTCCACAGGCAAGGACATCCTGGCGCAGGGTTTCCTGAAGACTATTATTATTCTATATATAGAATAATAAGGTGTTACCCATAGCTAACATATGAATGTGGTCCACTTCTATTATATCATAAAGGTGAGTGCGTGTCAACGCTCTTCACATAACCCACACACTTGGAGAGTTGTGGAGAACGTGTGAAGGTGCCCGATCAAGGTGGACAAGATAACCCTAGTATCATACACTAGTAACTGTCAGAAAGAGATCAGAAAGGAACTCGATCATGGATAACGTGAACGACATCATCGACATGCTCAAGGATCGCCTTGTCGAGGCTACGCGCAAGACAGCACGGATAATCCTGGATCAAGATGACTCTGTGAAGAACGGTGTGCCCTCGCTTTACTCTTTCGCAGAGCTGATCGAGGCGCAGGAGCTTGAAGGTCAGCTTCGCAGTATCCTGTATGCGATCACAGGCGTAAACCTTTATTGGCTCGAAACTGACCAGGAGTTTGTTGAGCTTCCGTACTAGTAGAAAGGCACCTCATTATCAGGTGCCTTTCTTTTTGGGCGGTGTTTACCTTGGCTAACACTGCGCAGGTTGTTAGGTAGCTCACTGATGAGCGTGATCCGTTAGGTAGCGAACTGATAAAATGGGGCGGGTGCATCGCGCAAGCCCTGCGTTTTGGTCAGGTGCTTAGGAGTCTGGTGTGGGGGCTATATGTGGGAATTGTGGAGATTGTGTGGAGATTATGTGGAGGCCCACGACAAACTCACGACGTTTTTGTCGTTCTATAACACGACGTTTTTCTCATTTCCTCACGACGTTTTTAGTATTCTCCTCCCGCAAATTTGTCCACCAAAATACAGCTGCTCAAACGATGCCTTTTTCCATCGCTCAAAGTAATCATTTTTCCATCTACTTCTTCAATGTCATATTCCTTACCTTGAAAAATAGCTTTTTCGTGCCTTCCCCAGATATAGGGCCAACCATTTTTATCATATCCTTTTTTCTCTTCTCTTTTCCTCTCTTCTTTTTCTTGCTCATAAAAATAAGAGGAGGGGCTATAGTTAGAGGATTTTGCTGGTTTGAATAAATCATAAGTGCTTCTAACCGCATATTGATAACTTCTTTTAGCCATGTTTCTACAAAAATTTTGTCCAAATCCCATTTGTTTTCTCCTTTACTTTTTCTTATATTTATATTATAATAAAAATTTTTATATTTTTCAAATTTTTTGTTAAAAAAGGTTGACAACTAACCATACTGTGTGCTACAATGAGCATGTGTTAAAAATATGTTGAAAGGACCTCGATGAAATTTGATTATACGTTGACCAGCCCAGAAGAAAGGACTGCTTATGTGGAGCAACTTTTAAAAGAGACTCCCCCAGATAAAATAAATAATAAAGTATTAGGTTACATGAGTGATTACATTCTTTTTGTAGCTGATAAAAATCAAACTAAAAAAGAAAAAGAACAAGAGCATTGTATCATTACCCGCAATAGAAATATTACAGTAGGAAAGCGTCAAGTTTCTTTAGAAGCAATGGTAGCGAATCTTGAGAATGGCGAAGATGGCTTATATGCCATGATCCGCAACGACAAGAATCAAATTTTAGATCCAAAAGACCCCATTACCCAACAAGATATAGAGGAAATCCCAGGGCTTAAAAGTAATCTTCAAATGATTGAAAGTTTAAAACGACAGTTTGACGCAGCTGATACTGGTAGTAAAAAATATTCTCTTAAACAACAAATCATTTCAAAATATCAAGAACAATATATCTTAAAAGCATCTTTTAGAGGTATTCCTGCCAAAGGGCATCCGTCTAATCAAGTAAAAAATATGGCGCATATGCCATTAGAGGAGAATATAACGATTGATGAAAATGGAATCCCGCATTCAGATTGTATTATATCTTTATTCAACCCCGCGCACATTTCATTTTTACTTTGTTACTATGCGCAATTAAAACAAGAATGTGTTGATGATTTGCGTTCAGATATGCATTTTCTCCTTCTGGACTTAGAAAATTTAGCAGAAGAAACTCTTCTCCCAGATAATAAAATTCTTTTTGATCTTCTTTGTTGGAGAGTGGATGGGCGTTCAAATGAAGAAGTAGCTGAATTAATGCTTAATCATTATAGTATTCAACATAGCGAACAATATTTTTCTACTTTATGGAGAAAAAGAATTCCGAAGATGATGGCAGAACAAGCTCAAAAAGATTATCTTATTTGGTATTATACAAATGAGGAATATGGAAACTGGAAACAATGCGGAAAATGTGGTGAAGTGAAATTAGCACACCCTTTTTTCTTTTCAAAGAATACTTCTAAAGATGGCTTTTATAGTGTCTGTAAAGAATGTAGAGGTCAGAATAAATAATGGATGAAAATAAAGTTATAAGTCCACACGATGAGCCAAAAATAATTTGTAAAAAATGCGGAAGAGAGCGTGCGGCAACTAAATTTTTTAAGAAAAAGACAAAAGAGCGAATAGATATTTGCGTTGATTGTCTTACTATGTATATAGATAACTATGACTACACTACTTTCTCCTGGATTCTTGAAATGTTCGATATTCCATATATTAAAAATGTGTGGATTAAAATGGCAAACGATATTTATCTCAAGAATCCTGCTAAATTTAGTAATAGATCTGTAATTGGTAAATATATTAGAACTATGAATATGAAACAATATGCGGATTATTGTTTTGCGGATTCTGATAAATTGAATATGGCTCAAGAAATGGCTAAAGAAAGAAGAGAAGCAACAGTAGATAAAGATTATGTGTTACAGCTTCAAAAAGAATTAGAAGAAGGAAAAATATCTAAAGCACAATATGATACTCTATCTCCTGAAACTCCTAGTTCTATTGATAAAGAAGAAGAAGAGTTTATTGCGCTTAAAGAAGAGGCTATAAAGCCTATCCAACAAGGAGCAGATGAAGGTGAAATCCGCAAACAATTAACAGATGAAGAATATCAATATCTTCTAATGAAATGGGGATATTTATATCAACCTTCTCAATTAGTCCAAATGGAGAAGCTATATAATAAATATGCTAATGAATATGAGCTAAATGTAGATCGTGAAGATACTTTAAAGAAAATTTGTAAAACATCTTTAAAAATGGATGAAGCGTTAGATGTGGGTGATACACAAGCATATCAAAAATTAGCAAGTGTATATGATCAATTGCGGAAAGCTGGTAAATTTACAGAAGTTCAAAACAAAGAAGAACAAGAACGCTATCTTGACTCTGTTGGAGAACTTGTTGCGTTATGCGAACGCGAGGGTGGTCCAATCAAAGAATTTGTAGACCCAGATGAATACCCGCAAGATAAAGTTGATTTTACAATAAAAGATTTGAAATCATACAATTATAATTTAGCAACTAATGAACTAAATCTTAGTGATTTGATTCAAACTTATATTGATAAGCTTGATAAAGCAGAACAAAGTGGTAATGATATTGATTTGAATAAGGGGCTAATAACATCTAAAGAGGAAGAAGCTGAAGAAGACACTCTTTCAGATCAAGAAGCAATAGATTTTCAAGACTATCTTGATAATGAAATTGAACGAGACGCGCAAATGCTCCTTGATTCTTTTGGAGGTGATATTTAGTGTGTCGTTAAACGATTTATTAGGTGAGAATAAGTATACTGGAGTAAAGCATATTGAAGATGAAATAACTAAAGAAAGAATAGTTAAACATCTTGATGATTATCGAGATATGATTAGCTACTGGAGATTATATCCAGATAAGTTTATTGATTATCTTTGTAGCCTTAATCCTGATAATACTTTTCATTTCTTCTTTTATCAAAGGGTATTTTTGCGAGCAATCATGAGACACAGATATGTTTATGGAACTTTTGTGCGTGCGTGGTCTAAATCATTCATGTCTGTAATGGGTCTTATGATAAAAGCTACATTATATCCAGGAGCAAAATTATTCACTGTTGCTGGTGGTAAAGAGCAAAGTGCGGGAATTCTATCAAGTAAAGTTGAAGAAATCTGTAAGCTTATACCTGCTTTTGCTAAAGAGATTGAATGGGATACTCGTGGTACAAATGCAAAAACAAGACAAACAAAAGACACTGTTGTCTATCAATTTAAAAACGGATCAACATTAGAAAATATTGCGGCGAGTGAAAAAACTCGTGGAAGACGTTTTCAGGCAGGGCTTATGGAAGAATGTGTAGGAATTGACCAAGACGTATTAAATGAAATTATTGTTCCTACTATGAATGTCTCTAGAATGATAAATGGGCAGGTTGATCCAAATGAACGATTAAATAAATCTCAAATTTATGTGACTACCGCAGGCTATAAAAATAGTTTTAGTTATGAGAAGCTTTTACAAATTTTTTGTCAATCAGTAGCCAAACCAAAAGATGCTATTATTTTAGGTGGCTCATGGAGGGTTCCTGTAGTAGAAGGTCTTTTAAGTAAAGACTTCGTTAGGGAACTTAAACTTGATGGCACATTTAATGAAGCATCTTTTGATCGAGAGTATAGACTTTTGTACTCTTTAAATACTAAGAATTGCTGGAAACTCCTTAGAGTAGCATAAACTACAACATAAAGATGAAATAAACTTAAGTGTGAATGTTTAAAAATTATGTTAATTGGACAATCAGCAGCCGAGCTTCGAATAGAGGAAGGTTCAACGATTAAGACACCAACAATGCGTTGGGCAGTTTAGTACAGTATAAAAAGAAAGGTCTTTATTATGAAACAAATTTTTGTTAATAATATAGGTACCTCATATTATATAACCGAAGATGGAAAATGTTATAACTCAAACACAGGTAAATATTTAAAGGGGCAAGAGAATTATAAAAATGGTTATTTTTCTTATAATTTAACAATGCCAGACGGATCTAAAAAAAGATTATTTGCTCACAGGCTTGTCGCGCAAGCATATTTACCAAATTCAGAGAATAAAAAAGAAGTAAATCATATTGATGGAAATAAATTAAATAATTCTGTTGAAAATCTTGAATGGGTAACTTCATCAGAAAATCAAAAACATGCTTTAGAAAATGAATTAAGAAAATATAGACATGTTTTTTGTTTTAATAAAAATAAACAACTTGTTGCGGAATATAAAAGTATTGTTGAAGCAAGTAAAGCCACAAAATTAACAACTTCAATTATTTCTCAAGAATTAAACAAGAAAGTAAAAACTTTATCTGGTGGTTTCTATTGGAGCTTTGAAAAAGAATTGGGAAAGACAAAAAGTTATAAAAACACTGGAAGAGCTAAACAGGTTAATCAATATGATCTAAATGGGAAATATATTATGTCATATCCATCTGCGGGAACAGCAGGGAGAGCTATCCACGGCAAACATTCCCATATTTCTGAATGTTGTAGAGGAAAAATAAAAACATATAAAGGTTATATATGGAGATATACTGAAGATATAATCTCACCTTGCGCGAAAGCGTAAGAGAGTATTTGCGATATACTCGTAAGATAAAACGGAAAGTAAATGGACTGGAGACGTAGAATCTGCTTTCTTCGATTCTCAAAGATTTGAAAAATATAGAGTATTGAATATGGCGGAGTATGAACATAGTAATAAAATTGGTAAAAATGGCTACTATGTAATGGGCGTAGACGTTGGTAGATTTGAATGTACTACAGAAGTTGTAATACTCAAGGTTTCTCTTCTTTCTAGGGGGACATGGATAAAACAACTTGTAAATGTTTATACTATTGAAGCAGAAAACTTTATTATTCAAACTATTAAACTTAAAAAAATTTATGAAAAATTTAAATGTAAGTGCGTTGTAGTTGACGGTAATGGAGTTGGAGCAGGTCTTGTTGACTTGCTTGTTTGTGATACTATTGATCCAGATACAGGAGATACAATGTATGGCTGGGGAGTAGTAAATGATGAAGACCGAAAATATAAAAATATGGAAACAGAGAATACAATTAGAGACTTGCTTTATATTATGAAAGCGAATCAAGCATTAAACTCTGAAATGTATGCTTATTGTAAGAATCAAATTACTAACGGAAGAATGCGGTTTTTGATTGATGAGAATGTTGCTAAAAATAAATTATTAGCTCAATCTCAAGGACAGAAAATGACAGCATTACAACGAGCAGATTATTTAATGCCTTATAGCCAAACAAGTATTTTGCGGGATCAAATGATGAATCTCATACAAGAAAATGAGGGCGCTAATATTATTCTAAAACAATCCAATAGGAAGATTAAAAAGGATAAGTTTTCTGCCTTTATTTATGCTTTATACTTCTGTTCGCTTGAAGAAGATAAAGAACGTAAACATAAAACTCGTAAAATAGAAGATTTTATGTTTTTTACAAAACATTAGTTTTTTATGGGCAAAAGGGGGTTACTTTATCTGTTAGTTTTTTATAAATAAATAGTAGAATATCTAATATGTTAGGAGTTATTTAAAATGAGAGATTCTGCTGGCGAGGTGAAAATTTATAACATACTAAAGGATGCTGGAATCCCCTTTATTGAAGAATATGAATTTGCGGATCTCGTAAGTTCAAGTGGAAGACCACTTCGATTTGATTTTGCTATATTTGATGAGTTTGATGAACTTGATTTTCTTATAGAGTTTCAAGGCAAACAACATTATTCAAGTGTATCTAAATATGGTGGTGCTAGAGGACTTCATAGACAGCAATATAATGATACTTTAAAAAGAAAATATTGCTTAAAAAACCGCATAAAGTTAGTAACAATTCCATATTATGATGAAAATAAATTAAGTTATGACTATATCATGACGGCTGCTGGCTATTAAGGAGGTGAAAGTTTGGCAGAGGTAAGAGATAAAGACCAAAGAGACTTTAGACTAAAAAACAGTGCTAAATCTTCAGTCCCCGCAAACTTAAACTTTAATAAAATTAAAGTTGGCAGAGAAACACTAAAAAATGATGTTACCGCAGATTTAGACTATTGGTATAAACGCAGTAATAAAATAGATAGAAAAAAAGTTGAAAAAGCTATTAAAAACCACAACTTAGTAGAACTTAGATCTATATCTAATTTTTATTTTGATAAAAGTGGCATTTATTCTAGGCTTTGTAGATATATGGCTTTTTTATTTAGATATGATTGGGTAGTAAATCCAATGATATATGATGAAAAACTAAAGAAAGAAAAAGTCATAGAAGGCTGGTATAAAGCTTGTACCCTTTTGGAAAATAGTAATTTGAAAAAAGAGTTTGGCGAGATAGCTCTTAAAGTAATTAAAAATGGATGCTATTATGGGTATAAAATAGCTCAAAAAAGTGTTGGTTATCTGCAAGAATTGCCAGTCAGTTATTGCAGGAGTAGATATGAGTTAAATGGTATGCCTGCCGTTGAATTTAATTTAAAATATTTTGATGATACTTTTTCAGATTATGAATATAGACTTCGTGTTATAAAAATGTTTCCAAAAGAAGTTCAAAAAGGATATATTGATTATAAAAACGGTAAACTTCCAAAAGATTATCAAGGTGATGATAATGGTTGGTTGTTACTAGATCCGTATCAAACAGTTAAGTTTAATCTAAATAGCAGCGATTGTCCATTATTTGTTGCTGTTATTCCCGCAATCATGGATCTTGAAGATGCGCAAGATTTAGATAAGAAAAAAATGGCTCAACAAATATTAAAAATTATTATTCAAAAGATGCCGATAGATAAAAATGGAGATTTAATTTTTGATGTTGTTGAAGCACAAGCGTTACATGCTAATGCGGTTGCTATGCTTGGTGACGCTATTGGAGTGGATGTTCTTACTACTTTTGCGGATGTTGATGTTGCAGATCTTTCTGATAAAGGAAATGTTTCTTCTGTTGATCAATTAGACAAAGTAGAAAGAACAGTTTATAACGAAGCTGGCGTTAGTCAAATGCAATTTAATACTAGTGGTAATCTAGCTCTAGAGAAATCAATCGCAAATGACGAAGCTACAATGTCTGACTTAATTAGACAGTTTGAGATATATGCGGAAAGTTTGTTAGGACCTTTTAATAAGAATCCTAAAAGACTTATGTATAAAGTTCAAATATTACCAACTACTATTTATAATTATAAAGATTTATCAAAGCTTTACAAAGAGCAAACGACATTAGGTTTCTCAAAGCTTCTTCCTCAAGTTGCTTTAGGACAAACTCAAACATCAGTTATTATGTCTGCGATTTTTGAAAACAAAATGATGGATCTTAATAATATTTTTGTTCCTCCACAAATGTCTTCTACAATGAGTGGAAAAGACAGCGGATCTGGAAATACTGCTAATCCTCTTGGAGAAGAGAAGAAAGAAGTTGGTCATCCAGAAACACCTGATGAACAAAAGAGTGAAAAAACAATACAAAATAAGGAGTCTGCTAATTAATGAATAAGAATCGTTCTGTTGCTACTATTGAAGCTCCAGAATTTATTAATTTGTCAGCGGATGCTATTAATCCTGGTATTTCAAAATGTGAAATTAAACTTTTTTATTTAGGCAAAAACCGCAATGGGTCATATATTGATAAGAATACGGCTATTCAGATGGCGAATTCTTTACCAGGTTGTCCAATTGTTGGTGCCTATATTGAAAATAAAGAAGATTTTGGCGATCACGGTGAAGTAATTAGGATTGAAGACGGTGAAATTCATTTTTCATGTAAAACTGTTCCATATGGTTTCGTAGGTCTTGATAGCGATGTTTGGTTTCAAAAATTCATGGATACAGATGAATTTGGTAATGAAATCGAACGTGAATATATGATGACTACTGGCTATCTATGGACAGAGCAATATGAAGAAGCTAAAAGCGTCATAGAGGATGGAAAAGGTCAATCTATGGAGCTTGATGGTGAAACAATGGAAGGTCACTGGGCAACTGACAATAATTCTGGTATAGAATTTTTTATTATAAATGACGCAATTTTTACTAAATTGTGTATTTTGGGCGATGATGTTGAACCTTGTTTTGAGGGTGCATCTATTAAAAGTCCAGAAGTAAATAAAGCGTTTTCAAGAGATGAATCTTTTGGAAGGACTTTATATACGATGATGAATGAATTAAAAGACGCATTACAAAACAAAGGAGGGTCGGAAATGCCTAAACAAGAAACTCAAGTTGCGGAAGATGCTCTATTTGAAAACAATGGTGCAAAAGAAGTAACAGAGGGCGACGGCGCTGCTAAAGACGAAGAGTTTGCAAAGAAAAAAGAGGAATCAAAGCCTGAAAAAGAAGATAATTCTGATGATGAAGATGATTCTGATGATGAAGATGCAGATGGCGATGCTGAACAAGAGGATGAAGAGGACAAAAAGAAAAAGCCCGCAGGAAAAAATTCTCTTGAAGAAGATTATGCAAAGTTAGAAAATGAGTTTAATGAACTAAAAGATAACTTTGCTCTTCTTGAAAATGAAGTAGAAGAACTTCGTGCCTTTAAGCTTAACAAAGTTAATGAAGAAAAAGATGCTCTTATTAATAAGTATCATATGTTGAGCGAAGAAGATAAAGCAGATATCGTTGCTAATAAAGAGAATTATTCTCTTGATGAAATTGAATCTAAATTAGCTCTAATTTACGTTCAGAAGAATGTTGACTTTGAGAGTGTTGATGGAGTAAAGGAAAATAAAGCTAATGAAGCGGATCCTATTACTACATTCTCTCTTGATGATAATACTGATGCGGGGATAGCAGATCCCTTTATTGAAGCTCTCCGCGAAGCAAACGAACTTTTATAATAAGGAGGAAAGTCTAAATGGCAATTTCAATCGACCGCGCAGCTAATGTACTCGCGGGGCATGAGAATTATGCACAAGTAGAGCCAAATCATCTTTCCGCTCCTCGTAGCGGTGGAGTTTATGGTCAGCTACCTGCGGATAATTCTATTGATATTCTAGAACAAGGTACTTTCGTTAAATATGATTATGCTGCTGGCAAAATCGACTTTGATGGTGAAGGTCCTTGGATGATGGTTTACAATGAGGAAAAACTTTATGACGAGCGCAGACAAATGCATCGTGATTATGCTATGAAGAAAACTGATTTTTATGATGGCGTAATGACTCCTCGGGTATTCCGCATGTATGCTGGTGATATTTTTACTACCAACAATCTTGCAAAGGGTTCTTATTCTGTAGGGGATAAAGTTCATCCAGGCGCAAAGGGCGTTCTTGAAGCTGTAACTGATGAAGCTAACGGTCTAACCCTTAAAGTTGTAAAAGAAACAACTCTTGCCGATGGTCAAGAAGCTGTTAAACTACAAGTTATTGCTGAATAGAAGAAAGGAGATAAGATATAATGGAACTTATGGATCGTTCTCAACTAAAGAAACTTGCCAAAGCTGCCTCTCATAAAGCTTCTCTCACTTTCTCTGTTAATGGCAAGGATGAAACTTTTAGTGCTAATGCTGTAGACGCAACCCTTCGTGAGCAATTTAAACTTCTTGCTCCTGACTATAAGGGTTTCCGTCGTAATAAAAATCTTGTTTATGAACTTATTGAAGATACTATTGATGAAATTCTTCCCAATAAGGTCATGCAACAATATGAACAATTTGCTGATGTAAAGACAATTGATCAAGGCGATCAAGCTGTTTATAAGCTTCGTATTACTGAAGCAGCTCGCAAGCGTGCCAAGTCTTTCGTTACTCGTGTTGGTCTAGCAGGCCGTTATGAAACTATGAAGCTTGATGGTCGTGAACTCACTGTTGCTACAAGCGCTATCGGTTATGCTATCCGCATTGAATTTGAAGAATTCCTTGATGGTCGTTATAGTTTTGCTGATTTTACTGATATTATGCTTGAAGGTATGGATGAATATATCTATGCTGAAATCGCTAAAGCTTTAACTGCTTCTATCAAGCAACTTCCAGCAGCTAATAAGTTTGTTGGCAATTCTTTTGACGAAGCTGAAATGGACAAACTCCTAGCAATTTCTGATTCTTATGGTAATGGTTCTTCTACCATTTACTGCACACGTGAATTTGCTGCTACTATGCTTCCTCAAGATAAGTTTATGTCAAATGAAATGAAGAATACTCTCTGGCAACGTGGTTATCTTGGAGACTACAAGGGTCACAGTGTAATTATTCTTCAACAATCAATGGTTGATGCTACTAATACTGAAAAAGTTATTGATCCTTCATATGCTTACATTTTTGCTTCTGTTGGTGAAAAGCCTGTAAAGGTTGTCTTTGAAGGTCAAACCGCAGTCCGCACAACTAGTGAAAATGATGACTGGTCAACCGATCTTCAAACTTATAAGAAGTTTGGAGTAGCTGTATTTACCAATCCTTCAATTTGTTCTTATCAAAATACAGCACTAAAGAAATAGTTAAATATAATCAATATAAAAATTAAATACTGACGGGTATAATAAATTTTATATATTATAAAATAAGCTAATTTAATAAAATAAATAATGTTTGGGTTCCTCCAACAGCCCAGATAAATATTATATAATTTTTATAATCAGTTTGCTTTTAATGAAAAACAAAAACCATTAACTGGTAAAGAATAAGAAAGAATAGTTGTAAATAAAGCATATTTGATTTTTAAAATATAAATAAATATTTGGGGTACTTCTTTTACAAAAGTACCCCATTTTTTTTAGAGATAAAAGGAGATAAATGTAATGGAAGATGTAACACTTATTAAAGACAATACCTTAGTATCAGTAACAAATATAATGGATCATAGTGTTGCTTATAAGCTTGATAACGGTGTGCGCCGTCACTTTGCCCCGCATGCTACTATTAAGGTAAAAGCTGAAGAGCTTAGAAGTTTGAGTTATCAGCCTGGTGGAGTAGACTTACTCAAGAATTTTCTACAAGTAAAAAATAAAAATCTCGCAAGGGAATTTGGCGTTTCAGATGATACTGTCGAGTATAATTGGACTGAACAAGATGTTATTAACGCACTTACTACAGAGCCTATTGATGTGCTATTGGACGCTCTTGATTTTGGCCCGGAAGGGATTATTCAACAACTTCAAACAAAAGCTGTAGAACTTGAAATTCCAGATATGGATAAAAGAGAAGCGATTATGAAGAAAACTGGTTTTGATATTTCTAGTATGATTAAAAATAAACATGCTTATGATAATGAAGTTGAATCTGAAGAAGAAAAGAAACCAACAACTCGTAGAACAGCTACAAAGAAGCAAACAACTCCACAAAGACGAGTACAAAATAAAGAAACAGAATAAGGGAGTGTTCTGTATGTCAGACGAAGAAAACTATACAACTTTTAAAGAAATGTATAATTTTTTTCTTGCTGGTGTAACTGATGATATGTTTTTAGAATTAACTAAAGAAGATACAGAAGAAATGCTTGAAGAAATTCTTTTGGCAGCACTTCCGCATTTTGAGTTTCCTAGATGGGCGGAGCCTTTTGACCTTGATTTAGTTAATAAAACTTTTAATACTAAATTAACATCAGAAGAAAAAATGATTATTAGGCAATATATGATTAGCGAATGGATTGGTTTTCAGCTCGCAACAGTGGACTTAATTAGACAAAAATATAGTGGGTCAGATTTTAAGTTCACGAGCCAAGCGAGTCATATGAAACAACTAATTGCTATGAAAAAAGAATATGAAACTAAAGGCTTTCATTTACAAAGGCTTTATTGTAGGCGTAAGCCAAATAAAAAAACAGGCAAACTTACTTCTTCTTTCTCTCAAATAATGGAGCCATTTAAAGAATGATGACAATATATAATGTTGATTTAGATACTTCTGCCGTATCTGATAATTTACATAGAATAGGCAATCAAATTTTTAAATTATTACCAATGAAAGAAGAAGAACAAGACTGCGATAAACCAATTGAAACTCTGGTTGTTGAATTAGTTGGAATGGGTAATCTTTTTTCCGACCAAAAGAAACTTATTTCACTTGCCTCAAAATTAGAGGGATTAAAAGATATTTCAGATATTGATTTCTTTTTATATAGAAGAACAATATTTGAATGTTGTAACTTGGTTAATCAATTGAGAGAACAATGTCAATAAAGACGTTAGCAGCTCGTGTGCAATGCGCGGGTGGAGATCAAATTGGTCGGATGAATAAACAAAAATTGAAATCACTACAATGGGCTTTAAAAAATGATTATAATTCAAGAATGATTAAAACTCCAAATAAATCAGCTATTCCATGCTTAATAAATACTGGAAATTTAAAAAGTGATTATGATAAAAAATATATTTCAGTTGAATTTAGTTCTGGCTTAGAAGCTGGAGATACATTTGAAATTCTCGATGATGGAACTTATTGGATGATTTATTTACCTATATTAACAGAAACCGCTTATTTGCGGTCAGAAATAATTAGGTGCCGTTATCAATTGGAAATTGATGGAGATTTATATTGGATTTATTTTCAAGGACCAACAGAAACAGATTTGCGGTGGTTTTTGAAAAATCAAATAAACATTAATGAATTAAATCTTTCTGGAACTATCTATATAAAAAATGATGAAAAAACTAAACACTTTTTTAAGCGTTTTGCCCATATAAAGATAGATGGACATGTTTGGGAAGTTCAAGTAACAGATCCTATTACTGTTCCAGGAATTTTAGAACTTGAAGTTCAAGAATATTATGATAATAGTATAGCAGAATTACCAGAAATTAAAGAGGCAAGTGGAGAATATCCATTAAATACTATTAAAGGTGCTGATGTTGTAAAACAAGATGCAGTTGTTGGATATAGTATTGATCCACTTTATTATAATAAAGATATTAGCTGGAAAGTAGAAAATAATCCTCGCGTAAAGCTTCAAGAAACCCTTGAAAATGGTAGGATTTGTAAAGTAAAAATATATCCAGGAGCAGTAAAGACATTCAATATTTGTTATGGCGAGCAAAAAAGGACTATTACTATTGATTGGGCCAAGCCTATTATCCAAGGTCCGCAAGAGGTTTATCCTTATGAAACTCATACCTACTGGATAAAAGGAGAAAATGTAAAAGCTACATTTTCTATTGATAGTGATTTAGCAAAAATCATTGAAACTGGAAATGATTATTGTAAAGTTGAAATTGTTTCTGGTAAAAAGGGTGAGTTTGTTCTTTATTGTACTCCAGAAGGACAAGAGCAAACAGAATTAAATATAAAAATTAAGTCATTATAAGAAAGGAGGTTTGATAGTATGAAAAGAATAGCTTCAAATCTCCTTGAAACTAATTATCGCTCTACTTTTTTGTCTTGCGGGAAAGATCAAGAATTAATTTGGAGAAAGCTTTTAGTTGAAAGTAAGCCTTATAGTGATAAGTTAAAAAGGCTATTAATAATTAATACTCCAGATTGCCTTGACCGCACTCAAGCGCAATATCAAGATAAGATTAATACTTATACCATAAAAAAGATGAAAGATGAGCAATATATTAAAGCCGTTCCAAAATTATCTTTTGGTGAGCATGAGGAAGTTAAATCTTATATAATGTTAGAGTTTGACGATTTTACACCAACTCAAAATCCTGAATATAGAGACTGTGTAATTAGCTTCTCAATTATTTGTCATTTAGACTATTGGGAAATGGAAGATTATCAACTTAGACCGTGGATGATTGCGGGATATATCGATGGCATATTAAATGAGGCTCGTCTTTCAGGTATTGGAACATTACAATTTCTTGGTGCGAGTCAACTTGTTCTCAATGAATATTTAGGAGGCGTCCTTATTCGTTATGTCGCAACGCATTCAGAAAATTCAGATTCAGAAAAAATCTATGAAAAACTACCTTCTTTGACACAGGTGGGAGATAATTAATGAGTAAAAAATATCGCTCTGGAGATTTTCTTGGACCTGGGGAAAAGAAGGTTTTATTAATAGAAAGAACTAAGCGGGTAGGAAAAATTTATTACGCAAATTTTGAATGTCCTTATTGTGGTAAATTGTTTGAAGCAAGAATTTCTAGTATAGTTTCTGGGAATACTTTTTCATGTGGTTGTTATAATGACAAAATAAGAGCTATAGTTGGAAGAGATAATTGTAAGAATTTATTGAATAAAAGATTTGGTAAATTAGTTGTTATAGAAAAAACAAATATTAGAAAAAATAGACGAGTTGTTTGGAAATGTAAGTGTGATTGTGGGAGTATTTGTTATGTTAGTAGTAGAGAACTTTTGTCTGAAAAAACAAAGTCTTGTGGATGTTTAAAGTCATATGGAGAATATAAAATAAGACAAATTTTAGAAAAAAATAATATAAGTTTTATAAAAGAAGCTAACTTTGAAACATGTATTAATCCAGAAACGCGACAAAGATTTCGCTTTGATTTTTTATTACCAAAAGATAGAATATTGATAGAATGTAATGGATTACAACATTATAGACCAGTAACTTTTTTTGGAGGAGAAGAAGAATTTAAGAAACGAATTTGTTATGATAATTTAAAAAAAGACTGGGCTTTAAAAAATAATTATTCTTTATTAAATAT